>Ga0302123_10002083_pt1 | contig 13808 bp, 19 predicted proteins | sample CB21_321_MG_FD_203109 | JGI IMG/M metagenome (GOLD analysis project Ga0302123, IMG submission 203109) | Marine microbial communities from Western Arctic Ocean, Canada - CB21_32.1 | ecosystem: Environmental > Aquatic > Marine > Oceanic | place: Canada: Western Arctic Ocean | collected 2017-09-28 | reverse complement strand
CCGCCTGACCGGGTCTTCGGCTAGGCCTTCGTCGGGGGCGTTTCAAGCAGTTCCGGCGGCAGATGGACGCGGATATGCAGCTCCTCGAGCTGCTTGGCGTCCGGCACCGCCGGCGCGCCCATCATCAGATCCTCGGCCCGCTGGTTCATAGGGAAGAGAATGCCTTCACGGATATTCGGCAGATCGGCGATCTGCATCACCATGCGGTCGATGCCCGGAGCCAGACCGCCATGGGGCGGCGCGCCGTATTTGAAGGCGTTGAGCAGGGCGGGGAAGCTGTTCTCCACCGTCTCGCGGCCATAGCCAACGATCCCGAAAGCCTTGACCATGACGTCCGGTAGATGGTTCCGGATCGCGCCGCTGCCCAGTTCGACCCCGTTGCACACCACGTCGTATTGATGGGCCAGGATGTCGAGCGGGTCCTTGTTCTCCAGGGAGTCGAGGCCGCCCTGGGGCATGGAAAAGGGGTTGTGGCTGAAGTCGATCTTGCCGTGTTCCTCGTCCATCTCGTACATCGGATAGTCGACGACCCAGCAGAAGCGGAAGGCGTCCTTCTCAAGCAGATCGAGATCGCGGCCCACCTTGTCGCGAGCCTGGCCGGCTAACCGCGCGGCGCCGCCCTCGCGGTCGCAGGCGAAGAACAGGGCATCGCCTTCGCCGACTCCCGCCAATTCCTTCAGCAGGGTCAGGCGCTCGTCGCTCAGATTTTTGGCGATCGGGCCGCGCCCGCCACCATTCTCGAAGACGATCCAGCCCATGCCCGGTGCGCCCTGATCGCGCGCCCAGTCGTTCGTCTTGTCGAAGAAGGACCGCGGCCGGTCCTGCACCTTCGGCGCAGGCACGGCGCGCACAACCGCGCCCTTTTCGATCTGGCCGGCGAAGACCTTGAAATCGGAGCCGCGGAAGGCCTCGGTCACGTCAGAAATGATCAGCGGGTTGCGCAGGTCCGGCTTGTCGTTGCCGTATTTCAGCATGGATTCGGCGTAGGGAATTCGGGGCCAGGGCATCGGGGTGATGGCGGCGTCGGAGAATTCCTCGTAGACGCCGTGCAGGACGGGCTCGATCGCCGTCAGCACGTCGTTTTCCTCGACGAAGGCCATCTCGAGGTCGAGCTGATAGAACTCGCCCGGCGACCGGTCGGCGCGGCTGTCCTCGTCGCGGAAGCAGGGCGCAATCTGGAAATAGCGGTCGAAGCCCGAGCACATGATGAGCTGTTTGAACTGCTGCGGGGCTTGGGGCAGGGCATAGAACTTGCCCGGATGCAGGCGGCTGGGCACCAGGAAGTCGCGCGCGCCCTCGGGCGAGGTCGCGGTCAGGATCGGGGTCTGGAACTCCTGGAAGCTCTGCTCGACCATGCGTTTGCGGATGCTGTCGACAATCTTGGCGCGCAGAATGATGTTGCGGTGGTTCTGCTCGCGCCGCAGATCGAGGAAGCGGTATCGCAGCCGCATATCCTCGGGATAGTCGGCATCGCTGTTGACGGGGAAAGGCAGGGTCTCGGCCGCGGAAAGCACTTCGAGATCGGCAATGCGGACTTCGATCCGGCCGGTGGCGAGGCCGTCGTTGATCGTCTCGGCGGAGCGGGCGACGACCGGGCCTTCGATGCGGATCACGCTTTCGTTGCGCAAGCCGTCGGCCTGGGCGAAGAGCGGGCTGCCGACATCGATCACGCATTGGGTGATGCCGAAATGGTCGCGCAGATCGACGAAGAGGAGCTGCCCGTGGTCGCGCTTGCGATGGACCCAGCCGGACAGGCGGACGGTCTCGCCGACATGGGCTTTGCCCAGGCCGTTGCAGTTATGGGTACGGTAGCGGTGCAAGGCGGCCCCCGATCTCTGATCAGTATGGGATAGGTGCGCCGGATTGGGCGGCCGGCGACGGGCCCTTCGATTAGCGCAAGGGAGCCCGGGCCGCAACGTCCCTGTTGATTCAGTCGGGTAGGCTTGGCAAAGCCGCTATGCGGCGGGACACTGCCGATCCGCCCTTCTCACCTGGATCGATCGACCCGCCATGCCTCTTGAAAACACGTTGAAGGACGGTTTTGTGCTCGCCTTTCCGGCGCCGATCGCGCGCTATCGGGCGCCGAAGGCCGAGGTGGTCAATCCGCGTCTGCGCGAGATCGTCCTGGCCCGGGCGGCGGCGGCGGAGGGGATTCGCCGCAGCGATGTCGGCGGCTGGCATTCCAAGGACGATCTGTTGGAATAGATGGAGCCTGAAATCCAGGTCTTCAAGAGCTGGATCCAGGGCGGGGCGCGCCGGATGCTTCAGATCCTCTCGGCGGAGAAGGGCACGACACAGAACAGCGAATTGCAGGTCATCGCCTGGGCCAATGTCTCGCGCGAGGCCGGTTACAACAAGACCCACAACCATCCCGGCTGCTCGTTTTCGGGCGTCTACTGCGTCGATGTTGGTTAGCCGGACCCGGACTCCCACGAAACCGGATATATCGAGTTTCTCGAGCCGCGCCTGGGCGCCGATATAATCGAACTGCCTGGCAATCCCTTCGGGGGCAAGCATAAGGTCGCGCCCGAGAACGGCTTGATGCTGGTCTTTCCCGCTTGGTCTACCACTACGTGAACCCGTATCACGGGCCGGGCGAGCGGATCTCCATCGCCTTCAACATCACCATCAAATCCTTCGGCCCGAAGGGCGGCTCACAGGCGAAATAGCCGCCCCAAACCGGGCTCCACCCGGTCATGGCCCGCCAGCTGCAAGGCATGCCAGGCCAGGGCCTGATTGCTCGTCACCACAGGCTTGCCGATCGCCTGTTCGATCCCCTCGATGACCTCCGCCGTGCGCAGCGCCGTGCAGGAGATGAAAAGCGCGTCGGCGCCGTCCAGGTCCAGGGAGGTCGCGGCGTCACGGATCGATGCCGTGCTGACCCGCTGGATGTCCGAGTTCAGTTCGATGTTGAAATTCGCCATCTTCGAGACTTCGACGCCGCGGCCCGAGAAATAGTCACGCATGGCGGAGGTCACTTCGAAGACATAGGGGGTGAGCAGGGCGATGCGCTTGACGCCCAGAGCCTCGAAGGCGGCGAGGGCGGCGGTGATCGGATTGGTCACCGGCACACCGGGCCGCGCCTCGTGGATGCAGCGCTCGACCGCTTCCTCGCCGATCGCGACGGTGCCTGAGGTGCAGGAATAGACCATCACGTCCAGATCGTCCTGGGGCAGGATCATGCCCGCCGCCCGGGTCAGATCACCTTCTATCTTCCGCAGATTGCCGAGGGTGACCGAATTGTCGCTCCATACCCGCGTGATATAGAGGACGAAGCCCTCCGGCAGCATGCGATTCACTTCATGCTCGGCCGTGTAGCCGTTGGCGAGCGCGACGAAGCCGATCCGGCCGAGCGGACCGATCCCGGCATCGTAATGTGCCGACAGTTCGGCGATCCCCGCCGAGCCGCCGATATTCTCTCCGACCTGTGCCATATCGCGCTCCTCTCCCCCTGCCAGCTTGCCGTTTCGCCCTAATTTTCCGGATAGGCCGCATCGGTCGCGAAGATGGCGACGTTGTCGCCCCGCGATACCTTGCCCGGCGGGCGCTTGTTGATCAGCGTTCCCGCCGCCTTGGTATGGAGAACCCAGGGCGCCTTGTCCGTGTGGTGCAGGTAATGCACTTGGCCGATCGCTTGGCCGGCCTCGACGGTATCGCCCAGTTCGATGAACGGCTCGTACAGCCCTTCGTCCGGTGCCATCACGAAGCAGTCGAGATCGATAATCTTCATCAGACGCGACGGCTCGTGCCCGATTGCCTCCGGCGGCACGACCTCTCCCTCCATAAAGCCGAAATGAATCAACATATTGCGAATTCCCCTCTCGGCGATTTCGACAATATGTTTGCGCACCATGCCTGCTCCGCCCAATTCGGCGTTCAGATTCAGGATGCCACGGGCATCGCATTCGAACTCGAACAGCCCGGTCGTATCCAGCGCCTTCGAAATCAGCGCGATGGGCGCGCCGAAGGCCATCAGCGCCGCATGGGTCTTGCGCTCGCGCTCTGGATCGTTCGGCTGCTCGTTCATGATGATGCAGGGGATGTAGTCGAGGGTCGTGCCGCCCGAGTGCAGATCGACCTGGATATCGGTCAGCGGCAGCAGGACATGGCTGACGTAGTGGGCGATGGTTTCGGTGATGCTGCCATCGGCCTTGCCCGGAAAGATGCGGTTCAGGTTCAGACCGTCGATCGGCGACAGGCGCTTGCCGGCGAGGGCCGCCGGCAGGTTCATGCTGGGCAGGACGATGACGCGGCCGCGAATCTTCGCAACGTCGAGCGACTGAGCCAGCTTTCGCAGGGCGACCTGACCCTCGTATTCGTCGCCGTGAACGCCGCCGGACAGGAAGATGGTCGGGCCATCGCCGTTCTTGAACTGATAGATCGGAATTGTGACCGTGCCATAGGACGATTCGTTCACTGAATTGGCGACGGCGAGAAAGGACGCCTGGCGGCCGTCCCTGTCGAAATCAATGTCGCAGGACACTCGAGTCGGTGTATCGCTCATTCCCTGTCTTCCCCCGTTTGCGGACGTCCCTAGCGCAAACGATACGCCGGGCTCGCGGTCTGGGTCTAGAGATGTGGCGCACTGGACCCCCCCTGAGGGCCGCACTACCTTGACGGGGATATCCTATGGCGAGGGAAGGGGCCGCGATGCCCGTCTACCGCAAGCGACCGGGCGCTTACCATTACGGCCATGCCGTCGGCGTCCTGCTGCTCGATTTCGTGGAATGCCGCGTTCCGGGCGATATGGGCAATGCCTCCAGCTTCGACCACCCGGCGCTGTTCCGCGCCGTGCCGGGGGCGAGCGCTGAGCGTGTGACGAATTGCGATCCGGCGCTCGAACCGGCCGTTGTGGCGATGGCGCGCGAACTGGCCGGGCAGGGCGTGAAGACGATCACCAGCAATTGCGGCTTCATGATCCGGTACCAGCGGGCGGTCGCGGATGCTGTCGATATCCCGGTCGGACTGTCCAGCCTGCTGCAGCTTCCGTTCGTGGCAGCGGGGCTCGGAGGGCGTCCGATCGGCGTGATCACCGCCCATTCGGAGCGCTTGCGTCCGGAGATCCTGGCGCTGACCGGGATTGCCGAGGATGCGCCGATCATCGTTGCCGGCATGCAGGACAAGCCCGAATTCCGCGAGGGGGTGCTGAACGGCCGGGGCTCGCTCGACACCGACAAGCTTTGCGCCGAACTGATCGAAACGGCCGAGGACATGCTCGCCCAAACCCCCGATATGGGAGCCTTCATCCTCGAATGCGCGATCTATCCGGCCTATGCCCGGCGCATCCAGCAGGTGGTCGAGCGGCCGGTTTTCGATTTCATGTCCCTCGCCGGCTTCCTGCACGCGGGCACCCACCAGCGCGCCTATGCGGGCGGTTACTAGGCCGATGGCGATAATTCCGAAGATGGCAGCGCGGCGACGATTGATCGTCGGTATCAGCGGCGCCTCCGGCGTCGTCTATGGGATGCGCCTGCTGGAACTGCTGCGCGAGGCGGAGGTCGAGACCCATCTGGTGATGACCCGCTCGGCCGAGATCACCCTAGCCCATGAAACCGGGTGCAAGGCCGCCGATGTCAAGGCGCTCGCGGATTGCTCCTATGCCAACGAAGACATCGCCGCGGCCATCGCCAGCGGTTCCTTCCCGACCTCCGGCATGATCGTCGCGCCCTGTTCGATCCGCAGCCTGTCGGAGATCGCCACCGGCGTGACCGCCGGTCTGCTCAGCCGCGCCGCCGATGTCTGCCTCAAGGAGCGCCGTCGGGTCGTTCTGATGGTGCGTGAAACCCCGCTCCATGCCGGGCATCTCCAGTCCATGCTGCGGGTGACGGAGATCGGCGCGATCGTCTATCCGCCGGTCCCTGCCATGTACGCGCAACCGTCTTCGGTCGAGGAATTGATCGACCAAACCCTGGGACGGATCCTCGATCTGTTCGATATCGATGCGGGGACGGTGCGCCGCTGGGGCGAGGATTGCGGCAAGACAGGGCCGCGCTCGAGCCGCGCCGAGAACGAGGACTGACGGCTGGCCGGAGACCTACTGGGCGGCCCGGGCCGGGTTCTGGACCCACTCAATCAGGGCCTGGGACGCCTCGAGAGCGAGAAGTTGAACCGGCCGGATAAGGCCCAGAGCCTCGTCGCGTTGCCCCGATGGAGCGCCATGCGCATCTCCAGCCAGGCTTCCTCCTCGCCGCGCGGCACGCTGAACTGACCCCGCTGAACGGCCGCGCGCATCATATCCTCGAAACCGATGCCGGGCCGGATGAGATCCGCGCTCTGCGGGTACATCTCGCGGAACTTGCTGTTGCACAGGACCAGTCGGACGACGACGACGCGAAATCCCGGAACCGCTCTTCGTTGTCGCGCAGACGTTCTTCCGTGCGCTCACGCTCCTCCAGCAGGCCCCGGGCCCGGCGCATGCCGCGGAACAGGAAGAAGACCAGGACGCTGCCGCTCAGCATGATGCCGGCGAATTAGATGATCAGCTCGAAATAGACGTCGTTCAGGCGCTTGCGTCGATGGTTGCGCCGTTCGTCGTCGAGCTGGAGCGCCTGGATCCCCAGCGTGTGGATGGGTTGGGTCAAAGCACACAGGCGATCCTCGATCGCCTTGGCAGTCTCGTTGTCGCTGTGCCCGAGGAAGATGATCGTGGGTTCGATATCGTCCAGCTCGATCGATATCGAATTCAGCGTCTGTTCGGTCCCTTCGATCTGATAGAGGGTCTCGCCGAAGCGGCCCTGGCGCAGGCCCTGGAGCTGGCTCAGGAAAATGTCGAAGCGCCGGCTGACATCCTCTGGCTTGATGTCGGGATCGCGGGCACCGAACTGGACGAGGGCATCGAGCAGGCGGAACAGCGCGGTTTCCGTCTAGGTCGTCGCCCGGATGATGTTTTCCTGATGCTGTTCGATCAGGCTCGACTGCTCCTTCAGCATCTTGTCGACGCTGAAGAACACGTTGACCGTGAAGATCAGCAGCGTAACGGTCAGAAGCCCGTAACCACGAAAACGGGAGAACAGATTCATTTCACGATCAGTTCGCTCAGATGCCAGACCCATTTCTGAGAATAGCGCAGGCTTTTCAACTCGTCGAAGCTGTCGCTAGGATACACGATCTGGACCGGTCCCTTGTCGCGAATTCTCAGATAATTGTCGTCTTTCTTCATCGCGAAGATGACCGGATATTTCAGGAAATCCACCATCGGGATGTCGATGACGTAGTCGTTGAGTGCCTTGGCCGTCACGCGGTCGCCCTTGGCGCCGACGGTGCGCAGCAGATCGCGCGCGAGAACGTCCTCGAAACGGTTTGGTGTGTTGAATCAGGGGGTGGAGGTGTTGACGTTCCAAAGGCCGATGCTTTCCAGCATGGCCTGATCGAAATAGGCGAACTCGCCGTCGCTCGTGTTCTCGATTCTGCCGGAAACCTTGAGCAGCACTTCGCCATTGGGAGGCGGCAGGGAATTGGCTTGAGCACGCGAACCTAGCAGCATTGCGGCGCCGATGCCGGTGCCGGCGATCAGGCCGGCGCGCAAAAGCGCGCGGCGCGAAACCGTTCCGCCGTCCTTTCGCATATTCTTCGCGGCGAACTTCTCCACCAAAGCGTCGTGCTCCCACCACGACCGGCGGCCTTGTCCCCACACAGCCGACGGCCTTCGAGGCCCCAGCTCTTATGGCCTTTTACTGGGCCGATTCATCCCCAAGAAAGTGCAACTCGCAAATAACGTGCCGTAATAATGCAGGTTACGCGGGGGTTCTCCGAAGCGGCGGAGGAGCTAAAGAATGCAAGCCGTGTATGGTTTTCAAACGGCGCGTCCCGATCCTCTCCGCCAGGGGGCAGGAGGCCGGGACGCGCGCAAATTGCGATGAATTTCGCAATTTTCGAACCCTCACGCGACGCTGCCGCGCGAGACGGTTTTTGCCGTTTCTAGCCGGCCAGCAAATTGCCGGCCCGGGCCGTGCTCCGCGGTATGTCGCGGCCGTAGAGCGCCGCCACGGCCTCGACACGCTGGATGGTTCCGTCCCGGCCCAGACCGTCCATCGCCGCACAGGGCGTGGTTTCCCACCGCAGGCCATGAAAGGCGCCGAGATCGATGCAGTCCGGCGCCGCGACCTCTTCGTCGAGCAGCTCGAGCGCCGCCAGGAAGGTCGCGCCGCGCAGCCGGTCCGCGATGGCCGCATCCGCCGCATTGTCGGTGGCGGGCTCTTCGCCGAACTCCCAGGCCGCGTCGGCCTCGCCCATGCGGATCAGCCCTGCGCAGGGCTCGTAGAAAGCGCCGAGGCGTCCCAAGGTCTTGCAGGCGTTCATTGCGATACGCGCCTTGCTGAGATTCATCACGGTCAAGACCCCCAGGGGCGAGCCGAAGACCTGGCGCGAGACGGCATCGACCCGCTCCGGCGCATGGCCCTCATCGACCAGGCGGACGCCCTCGTTCACGCAGGGGCAGAAGAACCGATTGACGACGAAGCCGTAGCTGTCCCGACAGGCCAGGGGTTCCTTCGCCGTGCTTCGCGCGAAATCGAGAGCGATCGCGAAGGTGGCTTCGGCGGTGTTCTGGCCGCGCACGACCTCGACCAGCTTGTTGATATTCGCCGGCACGAAGTAATGCATGCCCAGGAATCGCTCCGGCTCGGCGACATGCCGGGCCAAGTCGTCGACACGGAAGGAACTGGTGTTGGTGGCCAAGATGGCATCCGCCGCGACGGTTTCGCTGAGGGCCTGGAACAATGCCGCCTTGACGTCGAAATCCTCGAATACCGCTTCGATCACTAGATCGGCGTCGTGCAGGTCGTCCATCGACGCGCTTGCCGCAAGATTGGTTTTCGCGGCTTCCGCCTTGGCCTCCGTCAGGCGGCCCTTCTCGACGCCCCGGTCCCAGGTCTTGCCGGCGCCGTCTAAGGCGCGTTCGACCGCCGCGTCGTTCGTATCGACCATGATGACGGCATAGCCGCTTTGCGCCGCGCTCTGGGCGATACCGCTGCCCATCGTCCCGGCTCCCATGACCCCCAATTTCCGAATCGTCATTGTTTTGTTTCTCCTCTTCCCGGTCGGCCCGACCATTGCCCGTCGAATGCTCTACCTGAATGCTCTACAAGGTCGTCACGAACTTCGCCACGGCGGCAACCGCCTCCGCCATGTTTTGGTCTTCCGTGCGGCCTGACGCCTTGCGAGGCTTGAAGGAATGGTCGCCGTCTTCGATCCAGGCTACTCGCATGGCGGGTGACAAGGCGTAGGTGCCGACCTCGTCGCGCCCGCCGAACGGGTCGCGCGTTCCCTGCAGGATCAAGGTCGGTGTCCGGATGTCGGCAAGATGTTCCGTGCGCAGCTTGTCCGGCCGCCCAGGGGGATGAAAGGGATAGCCGAGGCAGACGAGCCCCTTCGCGCCGATCTCGTCGGCCACCAGGCTGGCCATTCGGCCGCCCATGGACTTGCCGCCGATGACTGGCTTCCCGCCGAATGCGGCGAAGGCTTGGCGCCAGGCTTCGATCAGGACGGGCTGACGGTCGGGCGGCCGCTTGCTACCGGTCTCCGCGTGCATCCGCATATAGGGGAAGTCGAAGCGCGCGACAGCGATACCATGCGCCGCCAAGCCTTCGGCGATCCGGGTCATATAGGGCGAGGACGAGGGCTGGCCCGCGCCATGGGCCAGGATGATCCGATGATCGGCATCGGGCGGGCCGTCGCACAGGAAGTGCGGTGCGGTGATGGGATTCGTCATGTTTTCTCCACATCGACCTGCGTGCCCGGGGTCAGGCCGAGTATCCGGTCCGCTCGGCCGCGATTGACCGCCAGTTCCACCAGGCCATTGGCGTTTTCGTACCAGAAGGCCTCTCCCTCCGGCATATCCGAGAAGGTGCGCGCCCTCGGAATGCGCCGCCCGCTCGCCCGCAGCGCGGCCTCCGGATTCAAGAACGCGGCGCGCAGGCCCGTCATCGCATTGCCGAAATGGTCGATATAGACAACCTCGGCCAGATCGTCGGGCCAATCGGCCCGGCGGTCCCAGGCATCGTCGCGCGGCTCCGATGGGGCGGATTCCCCCCGGGCCAGACGCGCCGCCACGGGCGCGAAGACGTCGCGGCCATGGAACGAGGGCGACAGGCGCTCTGGCCGCCAAGTGATCTCGCGGATCGTGGCGCCGGTTGCGCGCCGGCGGACCAACTCGAGTAAGCCGTTGGCCGGGCCGACGAATAGACGGCCGGCCGCCTCGACGATACAGGCAGGGCGAGGGCCGCCGACACCGGGGTCGACCACGCAAAGCAGGACATCGCCCGGTTCGAAGGCCTCGCAATAGGCCGCCAGGAGATAGGCGGCGGCGCGTGGGTTGTGGACCGGGGCATCCGCGAAAAGATCGATCACGGCCACGCCCGGCGCTTCGCGCGCGAGCACCGCTTTCACCTGGCCGATATAGGGTCCAGAAATGCCGAAATCCGTGAACAGAACGATCATCGCGGCGGCAGTATGGTCAGGCGCGGCCTTGAGGCCAAGCCGCCTCAGGCGGAGACGGCATTCGGTCTTTCCACGGGGGTCTGCGCGACGAACTTTTCGGCGGGCAGGCGCACCTGGATCGTGGTGCCGACGGCCACCTGGCTGTGCAGATCCAATCGGCCCCCATGCAGTTCCGCGAGAGCGCGGCTGAGCGGCAGGGCCAGGCCCGTGCCGTCGAAACGCCTCGCCAGCTTGTTATCGACCTGGCCGAAGGGGGCGTGGGCCTTGGTGATATCGCCGGGGGCGATGCCGATGACGGTGTCGCGCACCGTCAGGACGAAGCTGCCGCTTCTCTCGACCGAAGCGGCAATGACGACCCGGCCGCCTGGCAGGGTGAACTTGATCGCATTCGACAGCAGATTCAGCAGGATCTGCTTGATCCGCCTTTCATCGACCCAAAGCCGTATCGGAGCCTCCGAACGCGCGACCGACAGGGCCAGGCCGCCCGATTCGGCGCGCGTCGTCACCGGCCGCAGGCAGGCCGCGATCACGGCCTCGACATCGACCTCGGCTTCCTGGAGTTCGATCTTGCCGGCTTCCGCCTTCGACATGTCGAGGATATCGTTGATCAGGGTCAGAGAATGCCCGCCACTGTCATAGATATCGGAGGCATAGTCCCGATAGTTGGGGTTGCCGATCGAGCCGAAGAGTTAGTTCTTCATGATCTCAGAAAACCCCATGATAGCGTTCAGGGGCGTCCGCAGCTCGTGGCTCATATTGGCCAGGAATTCGCTTTTCGTGCGGGTCGTCGCCCCGGCGATCTCCTTGGCTTCCCGCAGGGAAGATTCGATCTGGCGTTGCTGGGTCAAATCGCTGATGACGAGGGCGGCTCCCACGGCGGGCACGGGGACCCAGTTGCTTTCGATCACCGAGCCGTCGGCCCCTTGCCATTCGCGGCGCGACGGCCGGCCGCGTAAGGCCCGGATATAGCCGAGCGATTCGAGGCGATCCCCGCCCCCTTGCCCGGATCGCCGGACCGGGCGAGCCGAGCGAAAGCGTCTGCCACGGCCGTGCCGTGCCGGAGCTCGTACGCCCGGTGCCCCAGGAGAGACGCTAAACGGCTGTTTGCGACCAGGATCTGACCATGCCTGTCCGCGAGGCACAGGCCGATATCGAGGCTGTCGAGCAGCGCCTGCATATCGGCGTCATGGCGCTCGGCGGAGATCCGTTCCAGTTGGTGCTGGGTCGTGTCACGCAGGACGGAGATCATGCCGCCGTCCGGCAGGGATCTTTCGCTGAGCCGGAGCTACCGGCCGTCGGCATGGTGGATTTCGGGCGCTCGGTCCGGCTGTTTTGCCGCCGTCATGGCGCGACGCAGCCAACCGGACAGGCAATCCGATCGTCCGGCGAGCTTGCCGGAACGTTCGAACGCGGCAAGCGCCAAATCATAAGTAGCGGCTTGGCCGGAGACCGCAACCGGCACCTCTCTCCTCTAGGCGCTGTTGCAGGCGACAAGCCGCCGGTCGCCATCGAAGATCGCGTATTCGTTGTCGCTGCCCTCCAGGGCGGCGACCAGCATTGTCTCCGCCTGTTTCTTCGCCGCGCGATCGCGGCCGTGCATGATCAGGCCCATGCAGAGGCCGAGCAGGGCGAGGGCCAGACCGAGAGCCGGCAGATCGCCGGACCTCCCCTCTTTACGGAGCATCTCCCAGGCGAACAGGACCGTTGGCGGGAGCAGACTCGTCGCCAGGGTGAGATAGATCAGTCGCGGCTGCTTCCGGCACGGCGCCATGGCATGAATCCCGATCAGGGGCGGCGGACCCGATCGCGATGCCGGCGGGCCCAGGCAATATCCGTAGCCGGGCGCCGTAAACGTTGGGTTAAGTAGAGGTCTAGGAATCGTAACTGAGGATGGAGGAGAAGGGCACGTCGATGCGCTTGCGCCCTTCCAGAAAGTTCAACTCGATGATGCAGGCGGCGGCCACCACCTCGGCCCCGATCTCGCGGGTCAGGGAGATCGCGGCGGCCAGGGTTCCGCCGGTCGCAAGCAGGTCATCCATCACGACCACGCGACTGCCCTGGGGGATGATGTCGTTCTGCACCTCGATCGTGTCGGAGCCGTATTCGAGATCGTAGGTATGGGGCCGTGTCGCGCCCGGCAGCTTGCCCGCCTTGCGCACCATGGCGAAGCCGCAGCCGATCTCAAGTGCCAATGGGGCGGTCACCAGGAAGCCGCGCGATTCGATGCCGACCAGCATGTCGGGCGCATGGGGCCGGATGGCGGCGGCGAGTTGGTCGACACAGGCGCGCCATGCGGCCGGATGGGCCAGCAGGGTCGAGATGTCGTAAAACAGAATTCCCGGTTTGGGGAAATCCGGCACGGTGCGGATATGCAGCTTCAAGTCCATGGATATCCCCTGCGTTCGATCATTCGGCGAGCGGCGCCATAAAGCCTGTCCACGTCAATCGATTCAATCATCATCATTTGACGCCATTATGTGGCGCCACCATCCGTTCGCCTCAATTTGGCGGCGCGGAAGTTGTGTCGTCTCGGTGTTGTCCGCGACCTTGTGCCAGGCATAGAGTTCCGCAATGGCGACCATCTGGTCGACCGCCGCCTTCACTGGAGGTCTTCTGACATGAGCCACGTTTTTCCGCGCGCCATCGGTTCCGCGCCGCCGCCCGTCGCCGTGCGCGGCGAGGGGCCCTATCTATTCGATCAGACGGGCAAACGCTATCTCGATGCCTCGGGCGGCGCGGCCGTGTCTTGTCTGGGCCATTCCCATCCGGCCGTGATCGAGGCAATTCGCGACCAGGTCGGGCGGATGTCCTATGCCCATACCGGCTCCTTCACCAACGAACCGATGGAGGACTTGGCCGATACCCTGATCGCCGACGCGCCCGCCGGGCTCGACCGCGTCTGGTATGTCTCGGGCGGTTCCGAGGGAGTCGAGGCCGCGATCAAGATGGCGCGCCAGTATTTCCTCGAAATCGGCCAGCCCGAGCGCAAGCATTTCATCGCGCGGCGGCAGAGCTATCACGGCAATACCCTGGGCGCCTTGTCGGCCGGCGGCAATTTCTGGCGGCGCGAGCCCTATGACCCGATTCTGGTGCCGGGCATGCACCATATCGCGCCCTGCTATGCCTATCGCGACAAGCGCGACGGCGAGAGCGAGGAGGCTTACGGCCTGCGCGTCGCGGACGAGCTGGAGGCCAAGATTCTCGAACTCGGTCCCGATTCCGTCGCCGCCTTCATGGCCGAGCCTGTGGTCGGGGCGACCGCCGGCGCCTTGCCCGCGGTCTCCGGTTACTTCAAGCGGATCCGCGAGATCTGCGACCGTTACGGCGTGCTGCTGATCTTCGACGAGGTGATGTGCGGCATGGGCCGGACC
>Ga0302123_10002081_pt1 | contig 13816 bp, 14 predicted proteins | sample CB21_321_MG_FD_203109 | JGI IMG/M metagenome (GOLD analysis project Ga0302123, IMG submission 203109) | Marine microbial communities from Western Arctic Ocean, Canada - CB21_32.1 | ecosystem: Environmental > Aquatic > Marine > Oceanic | place: Canada: Western Arctic Ocean | collected 2017-09-28 | reverse complement strand
CTTTCGGTTCTCCTGTCTTAATAACCACCTTATTACTCAATGGCAAACGAACACCATAAGCAAACTTATTCACGAGAATAAAATCACCAATCTTCAAAGTTGGCAACATCGAACCTGATGGGATTCTAAAAGGCTCCACTACAAAAGAACGTAATGCAAAAACCACCAAAAACACAACGAAAAGCGATCTTGCATAATCTGCTAATAAAGGCGCTTTAGTCAACTTATATTTTTCTTTCTTTGAAAGTCCTTCTAATTTCCCTTCAAATTGTGCCAAACGCTTCTTTTCAAACCATATTTTATCCACCAAGGCGACAAGCCCTGAAGCTAACGTGGCAACAAAGAGCCAAAGTGAGAAATCAATTGTCATTTTAAATATAAACCTTTTTACAATCTAGCAAGATTAAACTTGCCTGTATGATTACTGCTAACCATTATAAGCTGATCAATGCTTATTTTGCTAGATGAATATTTGCTTATACATAAATCATCCCAAACCAATCTAAAATGCAGCTTAAATCTGGCAACCTGCTCCTGGATTCTTTTTGAAATACTGCTGATGATACCCTTCTGCTTGGCAATAGTTTGCCAGTGGCTCAATAATCGTAACAATGGGTTTGTCGTGTATGAGCTGCTGTATTGCCATGCTCGCAATGGCTTCTGTTCGCTGTTGATCGGATTGATAAAAAACACCTGAACGGTATTGTGTCCCAATATCGACGCCCTGTTTATTCTTATGCGTTGGGTTATGACAACCCCAAAATATTGTCAATAAGGCACTAAATGAGATCACGCTAGCATCAAAAGTCACCTTCACCACTTCCGCATGTCCCGTATTTCCCGTGCAAACCTGTTTATAATCTGGCTCTTCCATAAAGCCATTACTATATCCGACCTCCGTTCTTTGTACGCCTTCAATATTATCGAAGGCTGCCTCTACACCCCAGAAACATCCTGCGGCGAAAACCGCTGATTCACTTTGCATTTCCATTTATAATACCCTAATCAAATTAATACCATGTCGTATGGGTAATATAATATTATCCACCCTCTCATCTTGCAACACTCGATTATTCAACCGATGCATTGCATGTGCCCGCTTATCTTCTTCAGGCTGAACCACCTGCTTTCTCCACAAACAATCATCAATGATGATCACACCGCCAGACTTCACTTTTGGCACAACTAATTCGTAATAAACTTGACTCGACATTTTATCTGCGTCAATAAAAACTAAATCAAATACCTCATTAATTTTAGGAATAACTTCATCCGCATCCCCTAAGATTAGTTTCAAACGATTCATTTTGCCACTTTTTTCAAAATGTTCTTTGGCTATTTTTATACTTGGTTGCACCGTTCTGTCTATTGTGTAAACCATCCCAGATTCGCCTACTACTTCTGCCATCGCTAATGCTGAGTAGCCAGTATATGTACCAACATCTAAAACCATCTTCGCTTGAGACATTTGAATGCAGAATTGCAAAAATTTAGCGGTTATTTTTTCTGAAAGCATCACAGACCCATGCGCGCTTTTATATGTATCTTCTTTTAGTGCAATAAGCATTGATGACTCAGGTTTTGTATAAGTATCACAATAAATGGCAATCTCTTTGGTATATAGCGCTTCCATCGTTATTTAGGACAACTTTATTAATTTAACTGAATATAATATCTAAGATTTTAGTCAAATTTCAAAAATAAACCAAACAAAGTATTCAAATACATACCAAATTTAATTCAAGCTACCGATTTATATCGCAATGTTAATTGACCTTGAATAACAAGTTTATTATCCTTTGGGTTAATTAAAATAGTGCCTCCTGACTTATGAATATTTCCGACATCCAATCCCTCATGTCAAATGATGTGAATGCCAACAATCAATACATTATTGAGCAACTTTCATCTGATGTAGTATTGATCAATAAAATCAGCCAATACATTATTCATAGCGGTGGAAAACGCCTCCGCCCACTACTGGTGTTACTCATTGCACGTGCGCTTAATTATGGTGGAAAACAGCACATCGCCACTGCCGCCATTATCGAGTTCATTCATACAGCTACCCTGCTTCATGATGATGTCGTGGACCATTCAGAACTTAGACGTGGCAAAGAAACTGCAAATAATGTGTTTGGGAATGCAGTAAGCGTCCTCACTGGTGATTTTCTATATTCCAGAGCATTTCAAATGATGGTCGGACTGAACTCAATGAGTATTATGAAAGTGCTTGCAGATGCCACCAATAAGATTGCGGAAGGCGAAGTTTTGCAGCTGCTCAACTGCAATAATGCTGAAGTAGATGAAGCGCGCTATATGCAAGTCATCTATTGCAAAACCGCCAAACTCTTTGAAGCCGCCTGCGAAGTAAGCGGAATTTTTTCCCAAGTTTCAGATAAAGAACTTGCACAGTTACGCCAATATGGAAAACACCTTGGCAATGCGTTTCAGCTTACTGATGATGTCATGGACTTCCTCAGTGATGCAGAAACTATGGGGAAGAATGTGGGAGATGATCTCGCCGAAGGCAAACCAACCTTACCCATTATCTATGCTATTAAGCATTCCGAAGGTGAGGATAAAGCAATGTTGATCCATGCGATTGAAAGTGGCTCTACAGAGAACCTAATACCCATTACAAGAATCATCAAATCATCAGGTTCCATTGATTATACCCAAGAAAAAGCCCTTCAAGAAGCAAGTTTTGCAAAGTCAGCGATTGAATTTTTACCTAACTCAGACTACAAGCAAGCACTTATTGCGCTTTGTGATATTTCAGTCCATCGTTTGAATTGACAAGGTTAAGATATAACGATCTTAGATTACAGCTTAATATGTTTAGGTAGTACCATACAAATCGGTATTGAAAATAATGTTAGAACTGGAATCATACCCATTGCATAATAATATTCATTTAATGTATATGAGGTTCCAGCAATATGGTGGATACTTTCAAATACTAGGATCCATCCGAACAATGGAAGAAGCACCGATCCAACAAAATTACAAATCATATTTATCCCAGCAATTGCTGTAGCGGTTGAACCCTTAGATGCAATAGATTTACCTAAGCCAAAAGTTAAAAGCTGTGGACCAACAGAAACACCAATCATAAAATATATAACAGCAAACACCCACAAATTCATTGGCATATAGATAGTTAATAATAAAAATATGGTCAAGAATATACAGGAAAGCACCAATAAAAATCTATATCTTGTTGTATAAGTTGATATCACTGAAAATACGATACAACCAACAGCATTACCAATAAATAGCAGTGAGTTTAAATAAGCAGCGGTACCGTGAGTAACGCCCAACTTAGATTCAATAAAGCCCACTCCCCATAGCGAAGCCAACACATTAATCGGAATAAAAAGCGTGCCACTTAGAATACCAGCTGACCAAAATTTAGCGCTCTTAGCGAGTATTAACAGTTCTTTTATTTGCTTACGAGTAGACGGATTTTCTTGAACAGTGCGCGCGTTTAAATACTCCTTATTATCTTTGATAAAAATCAACATTAAGATAAAAAGAGCCACACCAATATAGGTAAAGACATTATTTCCACTTCTCCAGCCTAAATCCATAACGAGGGAATTTAGAATAGAATCTGTAACAAACCCACCCATGACACCTAGAATCGTAGCAAATCCAATAAATGCTGAGAAAAATCTATTTGGTAGCCACATAGAGGCCAGTTTTGCAGCACCAATAAAGCCAAAAGCTGAACCGATTCCCATTAAAATTCTTCCAAGAAATGCAATATCGTAGCTTGGTGCAACCGAAAACAAAAAGTTTCCTAAAACACAGAGAAACATTGCGCCTGAGATTACCCATTTGCTGTCGTAGCGATCCAAAATCACCCCTGCAGGTATTTGAAAAATAATATACGCATAAAAGTAAGCGGCGCTCAAAAACCCAATTGACTCACTATCTATATTAAAAGTTGACATGAGTGGATCTATCATCACACTAGGTGCAACTCTGATAAAAAAGTCATAGCTGTAAAACAGAGCTGCAAGCATGCATATAAAGCCGCCCAGCATCGTAATATAATTTGGTTTTTGATTGTAACCTGAAATGCTGTTTTTATTTAAAATCATCGTATTCTCCATGGCTTTTACTTTCCCTATTAATCTTTCCCTATTAATAAGATATTTAATTCGGGAGGTATTATATTAAATAGATTTAAAATTTCACTACCAAACTTTAGCCTTAAAATTTTAATAGTGAAGTAAATGATTACCTTATAAAAAGTCTTTTAAGAAATATGGCGTGATCGCCATATTGCACATGCTAAGAGGAGAAGCCTGAAATGGTTAGCTAAACAGCGGGGGGTACTGCTCTCATTTTTGAGATTTCTTTATCAATGTAATACAAAGATTTTGCATTTTCACCAATCAACGTGAATTTACCAAGAATGGTGCTGAATAACTTTTCTTCTTCATGTTGTTCTTGGACATACCATTGCAAGAAACTAAAAGTTGAAAAATCTTTTGAGCTAAGCGCATAATCTACAAGCTGATTAATTTCTTTTGTGATGAGCTGCTCATGCTTTAGAGTATCTTCAAATACCTCTTTCAAGGACTTAAAATCTGTTTTCGGTGCATCAATGGCAGCCAATAATGGATAAGCGCCTGTTTCAAGAACATAATTATAGAGCTTTTCCATGTGCCCTCTTTCTTCTAAAGCGTGCTCACTAAAAAATGCTGCGCAATTTTGATAATTTTGGTGATCACACCATGCAGACATCTGAAGATATAGATTTGAAGATTCGAACTCTAGTCTGATTTGTTTATTTAAACGATCTTGCATTGCTTGTATTAACATAGCCAATTCCTTTTTTTGATTAACAATTTCCGTGCGTATTATTAATGATATGGATCTAAACCTCAAGTTTATTTTGTAACAAAACATTAAAGGAAACTATTGGGGGGAATTATATTGTTAAACTAAATAATCGCTCGGTATTTTGCACCGTAATCGCTGAAAATTCCTCCAAAGAAAGGTCTTTTAGGTCTGCCATAAAAGCCGCAACAAAACGAACATACTCAGGATAATTTGGCTTCCCTCTAAAAGGTGCGGGTGTCAAATATGGTGCATCCGTTTCAATTAAAATACGATCTAAGGGCATTTTTTTTGCCACCTCTCGTAAATCATCTGCATTCTTAAAAGTGATAATTCCTGAAAACGAGATATAAAACCCCATGTCCAATGACTGTTTTGCCATGTCCCAATCTTCTGTGAAACAATGCATTACACCACAAGTATTATCTGCACTTTCAGACTTCATCAATTCCAATGTGTTTTGTTTTGCTGCACGAGTATGAATAATCAAAGGTTTCTGTGTTTGAATGGATGCTTGTATGTGATTGGCAAATTTTTCAGTTTGAGCGGGTATGGTTAAGACATCATTATAATGATAATCCAACCCCGTTTCGCCAATGGCAACACACTTGGCATTGCTTGATAACTCAACAAGACGCGCCACATCGGGTTGTTCACCACCCCACTCACTTGGGTGCACACCGACACTGTGAAAAACATTTTCATAACGATTTGAAAAACCACGAAGCGTTTCAATTTCCTCAAGCTCAACACAGATAGAAATAATTTTATCAACCCCAGCTATTTTTGCATTTTGGATAACCGCATCAAGTCCGCCTTCAATACCCTCAAGTTTGAGGTGATTTAAATGGCAATGGGAATCAATAATCATATTCTGCCTTATATCATATGATGTTCAGCAACTGCATAAATCGCCGGCACATTTCTTAAATAACCGTGATAGTCTAGCCCAAAACCATAAACATAGCGATCTTCTACACGTAAACCGACATAATCTGCCACATGTAAACCTTCATGCTCTCGATCTGTAATCTTATCCAGCATCACAACCGTTAAAACTTCAGCCGCGCCACCGGCCAGATAAAACTTTTTAATTTCAGCCAGCGTAATGCCGCCATCTAAAATATCATCCACCAGCACAACGGCTCTACCTTTAAAGTCAAGATTGGGTGCTTTGATCCAATTTAACTTGCCACCCGCATAATCATGCTTATATCTTGAAGCATGTACATAATCAATTTGTAAAGGCATCACTAAACGCTTCACCACTTCAGAAGTCGTCATCAATCCGCCATTCATACAGCAAACAAAAATAGGGTTTCTATTAGACAAATCCTTATTTAATTTATCGCCAATCGCATCAAATGCCTTTGCTAATTCGCTTTCGCTGATAAGAATATCCGACTCAGCATGAACTTCTTTAATGAAATTAGGGGTGATTTTGGTCATAGCTTAGATGGTTTAAATTTTGATGTCGGTATTGTACAGATTGCACCAATAAGTGGCAACTCTCTCTGAAAAGTTATTTGACTTAAATATACTCGATCTCTGAGATTTCATAATCCACGTTGCCCGCAGGCGTTCTCACCGTCACATCATCACCAGATTCTTTCCCAATTAACGCGCGAGCAATCGGAGAACCCACAGAAATTTTACGCGCTTTAACATCTGCCTCATCTTCACCAACGATTTGATAAAAAGAAGCTTCATCAGTATCAATATTTAATAAATGCACTGTCGCACCAAAAATAACTTTGCCATGATTGGTTATTTTACTAATATCAATCACTTGGCTATTTGAGACTTTGAACTCAATCTCTTGAATACGCCCTTCAACAAACGCCTGCTCTTCACGAGCCGCATGATACTCTGCATTTTCCTTTAAATCGCCATGCTCACGAGCCGTGGCAATTGACGCAATAATACGAGGACGTGCAATGGATTTTAGGTGCTCAAGTTCTTCTTTTAACTTAGCTGCTCCTTTAACAGTCATGGGTATTCTTTGCATTTTTCATTTCTCCTAAAAACAAAAAAGGTCGCTAAAGCCACCTAAAAAATTAATCAATATCTAAAGATGCAATTCTAACTTGAATTAAGCAGGAACTCAACACTCTAATAGCTTACCATTAGCGCCAATATGCACTTTCCCATTCCCCTCAGTAAAGCGCATTCTACCTGTTTGCATGACAATTAACCCTTGTGCAACCATATTCTCACCAGATCCCACGCAAAAGACAAAGGTACCATTAAAACCATTCATCAATCCATCTGGCAAAAACTGAATGTATTGAGATGTAGGGAAAGCATTCCATACCAATTTCTTATTACCACTTAAGGGTGGGATAGTCGTAAGTAGCGATCATTTTTAGATAATTTCTCATCTCTGTTGCGGTCAACAAATACAATAATCTCATTATTCCAATTAGTGCTATTACAACTGTTTTCATTCGTCGAAGGACATACTGTTACAGGTTCATCGCTAGATACAGCTTTATTTTTTGCAAATTCAAGAACTGATTTTAACTTTATCAATTCTGTCTGCGCTCTTTTGATCCCACAAAAGAATAAAACCCACCTGTTGCCGCAATTACCAAGATTCCAACAACCCCAAGCACAACCATTAGCTCTATAAGAGTATAGCCTCGAGTTGTTTTTATAAGGTTTTTAATAAAGTTATTTTTTATCATTTTTCCTCTTGCAATCTTGGGTAATCAATGTAGAATCACTCCTCATTACCGGGCCGTTAGCTCAGCTGGTAGAGCAGTTGGCTTTTAACCAATTGGTCGGGCGTTCAAATCGCCCACGGCCCACCATTTTCTCATTACGATTCAGTATAGACTAACAGAAACTAAATATTACCTCATTAAACTATCACTAGATGCCGCAGACATTTTCCTACGCTGCTCTTGTTCCATCATAAACTTTAACAACATATTATTTTGTTCAATCATCACCTTAATATTGCTATTAATTTGATTTAATTTGCCGAGCACTTTATTTTGTTCCTTTAGAAGAATATTCACCTGCTGTGTATTTTTGTAAGTCAAATAAATTGAGCTTAAATCTGCCGTGTTAAGCTTTGATGCTTCAGGCGTCATCTTTTTAACAAATGCTTCAATATCGTCATTTAAAGCAGTTATTTCTGGCTGAAAATCATTCGTTTGAATCGCTGCCGTAACAGGTGCGAAGGCAGGTGCCTGCACAACGGCTTTTGGTAATGTTTGATTAAGTTGTTGTCCTAGCGACATAGAAGTATCACCACCAGACAGTAAAACTTTAGGTGCTGGCACTGGCTCCAAAGCATTGAGTTGTATTGGGATACTTAAGATTAGTCCAAAGAGAATCTTTTTGTTCATGATAAAGTACAATCATAATCTTTATACGATCATCATAGCATCACCATAGCTGAAGAAGCGATACTGATTAGCCACAGCATGGTCATAAGCCTGTAATATATTCTTCTTCGAGGAAAAAGCACTGACCAACATAATCAATGTCGAACGTGGCAAATGAAAATTAGTAATCATCGCATCAATCACATTAAAGTTTTTACCTGGGTATAAAAAGATATCACTTTCACCCGTAAATGGCTTCAGCTCACCCGATATAGCGGCAGTCTCTAAAGAGCGTACCGTCGTCGTTCCTACCGCAATGACACGCCCGCCTTTTGCCTTTGTCTCTTTGATCTTATCACACAATGATTCACTGACTTCAATATACTCACTATGCATCTGATGTGTCGCAACATCCTCAACTCGAACGGGCTGAAAGGTGCCAGAACCCACATGCAGTGTGACAAACTCCACATCAACGCCTGTTATTTTTTGAACTTCGCCCATCAACGCTTCTGTAAAATGCAAACCCGCCGTCGGTGCAGCAACGGAACCAAGCATTTTACTATAAACAGTTTGGTATCGCTCCCTATCCGAAAGTTCATCATCTCGTTTCATGTAGGGCGGCAAAGGGATATGACCATCTTCTGCCATAATATCCCAAATATTGCCACTCAAGAGTTTAAAATCATACACTGTGCCATTTTGAGCTAGTATTTCAAAATGATGCCCTGCAATAACAATGCTTGCGCCAATTTTAGGGGACTTACTGGATTTCATGTGCGCTTTTATTTCAGTGGGCGATAAAACCTTCTCAATCAATAGCTCCACCCTGCCACCTGAGGTCTTGTGACCAAAAATCCTCGCTGCCATGACACGGCTATCATTAAAAACGAGGAGATCTCCTTCCTCAATATAGTCAACAATATCCTTAAAACCTTTATCTGTTGTTTTACCTGTTTGACGATCCAACACAAGCAAACGGCTATCATCACGGTGATCCAATGGGTAACGTGCAATTAAAGACTCAGGTAATTCGTAATCAAAATCAGAAGATTTCATTTTTTTATCATGTCCAAACATATTTGTTGTGCTATAAAATGCCCATCGCTTGCTTTATCATCACGCGCTTTGCAAGAGGCAATTTATCTGCAACATTTAATCCAAAAGATCTTATATCAGCTATCGGCTGAAATTCAAAGCCAAATAAACTTTTAAAGCCCATCATGGCAAAAATCATGAATTGATTCTGACCTTTGCGTTGGCGTTGGTATTTTTCAAGTGTGCTGAAGTGTGAAATACTACGTCCTAAAAAGTATGCTTCCGAAAGCACATCCACTAATGCAATAGCATCTTGGAACCCTAAGTTAACACCTTGCCCTGCAAGCGGGTGGATTGTGTGTGCAGCATCCCCAACCAACACAACGCCTTTCTGGCAATAAACCTTTGCGTGTCTTTGAATCAAAGGAAATGACACGCGTTTGCTTTCCACCGTGCATTCACCAAGTTTTAAATCAAAAGCCACATTCATTTCATGATTGAAACTTTCATCATCCAACAACATTAGGTTTTTGGCTCGCTCAGTTTCGGCTGACCAAACAATGGAACAAAGATTTTTATCCTCCATTGGCAAAAAAGCCAAGGGCCCTGTCGTCAGAAATCGCTGCCAAGCCGTGCTATTATGCTCTTTTTCAGTCCTAACCGTGGCAACAATCGCACTGTGCTTATAAGGTTGAACATCTGTTTCAAAGGCAAACTGATTTCTCACCCAGGAATTTGCGCCATCAGCACCAATTAATAATTTAGTGGCAATCACCTTACCAGATGCCAAAACAACTTGCCAATTTCCTGCAGTCCCCTGTATTTCCTGAATAGCATCACCTAAATAAAAAGGCACATGATTATTTTCAAGAGCCTTCCATAACGCGCGGACAATCACCCTGTTTTCAATAATGTAACCTAGCTCAGTTTCGCCTGCTTGCTGTGCCTGCAAAGTAACACTTCCACCACCTAATTCGTCCCAAACATGCATTTCATGGTAGGGGGAGATATGTTTTCGCATGTTAAAAATAGCTTTCCAAACACCCAACTTTCTTAACAAGATTTCAGATGCTCGATTTATAGCGCTCACCCTTAAAGAAATAGAAGCTTCGTCCCATTCTAATGCTGGCGCCTGGAGCTCAATCACCGCAACATTTAATCCTTTATCTGAAAGCCCTTTTACAGTGGACAACCCAATCATACCACCACCAATAATGAGGGCATCGTATTGATTATCTTGCACTTCTACATGGCTCATTCCATTACCTTTTCTTTGGTTAAACTAGACATAGGATCAAGGCGCCCCATCATAAGTTGGTTAGCTAATTTTTTCCCAAGCTCACCTCGCTCTAAAATCCCCATACCCAAACCACGTCCACATTTGATTACTCTATTTTGAGATAGGAAACTTTTGATTAGCCCATTAGTTACACTGATCGTGCGCTTGTGATCTTTTATGCGTAATTTTTCAAAACTTTCAAACAAAGCCTTATTATCTTCATGTATCCCGAACTCAAACAGTAAATCATAAAGCGCTCCAATATCTCTGAAGCTTAGGTTAAATCCCTGCCCCGAGACCGGATGCAGAAAATGTGCCGCATTACCGAATAACAATACATTCCCTTGATATAACTTATTCGCATAAACAAGATGCAAAGGGAAACGACCTCTACAACCCACTTTGGTAAAACACCCTAACCGGTAGCCAAATGTAGACTGCGCTAATTTCAAAAATGTCGAATCATCCATTTTTAAACATGTCTCAATTTCCAAGGGTGACATTGTCCACACACAGGCACTTCTGCTTTGTGTTATCGGCAACATCGCCATCACGCCATCACCAATAAAGCGTTCATAGGCAATATTATTATGCCCACGCTTTAATTCAACATTAAAGGTTAAGGCAGATTGCTTATAATCAATGTTTTTTGTGAAAATGCCTAACCAGTCGCGAATTTGGGACTGCGCACCATCACAAGCCACGATTAACTTTGCCGAAAGTGTGCTTTTTACTTGGTTTATTTCTAATTTTAAACTTTTTATGCCCTGCTCATAGTTAATTAAACCCGTAATTTTAGCGGGGGCAATTACAGCTATATTTTTTTTTAACCTTAAGGATGCAGACAACACAGTCAACAAATGCGGCATTTCCACCACTGCGCCTAAAAATGGCGTATGCTCATCTTCCCGATTCAAATTAACTTGATGAAAATGTCCTTTATCCGATACATGAATACGCTCAATTGGTGTCGCATAAGGTGAAAGTTGATCCCATACTCCAAGCTTATGGAACATACAAACGGCAGGATAAGATAAAGCAATAGATCTATTATCAAAGCTATCTGTATAGGTTTTTTGAATTTTTTGTTGCTCGATCAATGCAACTTGATAACCCTGCTCAGCGAGAATCAACGCTAGTAACTGACCGACAAGCCCGCCACCAACAATTGCGGTGTCATAATCATATTTGCCGCCGTGGCACTTTCGCTGAGAAATTGATGCCGAAACTTGTGAAGACATTATGACTCCTCTGATTGCCCCTTAATTGAAAACTCACTATGTAATAATAGTGCCGCTACTTTTGTATACTCGATTAATTCAAAGTAGGCTTTTTCATCATCCTCATTGCCCTCTTCCTCACAGTCATACTGCAACCGAGCCATCTTGGATAAATCTTGAATTGCTTCACCAATATCGCCACTATCGTATTTTTTCAAATCAATTCCTGTTAAGCCAAGTCCTGAAAGAAAGCTCTGACACCACATTGCCAAAGCGCCAATTCGCGAATAAAAAGGCTCCTCCTCACTAGGCAATAATAACTCTAAGTCAAAATAACCTGAGTTATATTGTTCTTTCGTAGATCGGTATAACGCTTCTAAAACGTCTAACGATTCTTTAGCCTTAATGTCCCCCTCTTCAATAAAGCTTGTTAGCATGGAATCAACCCATGCATGTAGCCTTACATCCGCACCTGCACTAAATAAAGCACATAAAAGCCCGTGCGCTTCTGCAGGCTCTGTTAATGCTTTCACATTTCGCAACGCCACTGCGACATCATTAAATGATGGTTGTGTAATTCCTGACATAACCATTTACCATACTATATTTATATTAACGCTATCCTAGCACTGCTGGTTTAAATACAAAATAAAAAACTCACCTTTTAAGTAAATAGCCTTGATTTTACACCCACAAATGCCCTATCATTTCAGCAACAAGATAGTTTTGCTACCTGTGTTACAGGCCAGTCCATCAGCCTTGAGCCGATACACATAATATCGGGAGTTAGACCTAGTTTGGGTGTGCAGGCTCGTTTACGAGAAGCCCGAAGAACCAGAGAAAACACCCACTTGGGTCTTGAGGGTTCAAGAGCCCTGAGGGCAGCGGTAATTACGGGTAGCTCTAATTCTTTATATGCCAGAACCCCACTATTCAAAATCGACCCTAAGAGCAGCACTCAGAGAGCGCAGAGCGAGTGTTTCTGAAGAGAATAAAAAGATTTTGTCTGAAAATTTGATCACACAATTTAATACCTTACCATTAACATCTCCCAAAAACATTGCACTGTACCTTTCAACCCCAGAAGAAATCTCAACCTATCCCCTTATCGGATACTTGTTAACGAAAGGTCATAGCGTGTATACCCCCATTTTACATCCCCACCTCAAACGCACCATGTGGTTTCAAAAGTGCAACGCAGACACAGAAACTTGCCTAAATAAATACAACATGCTCGAGCCTATTTTTAACCGAGAAAACATTCTGGCACCTTGGGAGCTGGACTTAGTACTACTTCCTTTAGTTGGATTTGATGAACACGGTAATCGCCTTGGCATGGGTGGTGGTTTTTATGACAATACTTTTCAACACATCAAAAAGCATAAAACAGCCGCGTTTATTGGTTTAAGCTATGAATGTCAAAAAGTAGAAAGTTGCCCGCATGAACCTTGGGATTTATCACTTGATGCTGTGATCACGCCTGAGCGTCATTACTCTTTCAGCTCCTCACTTCTCGGGCTATGAATTTAAATTTTGAAAATACGCCAACCACTCTCTTTTCGTTTCATCCTCACCATAGCCAATATCATAGATTGGAGAATCAATATTTCGCGTGTTGCTCGGTCGTTCATAGAAGATTTTGGCTCCTGCCAAAATCGAATCACTACCCTCACAGATGGTTTTGCCTCAGACGCCCACCTCCGTACCGATCTTCCAAAAAACAAGCCTACAGTCTCGTTTTTGAAAGCCAGTACTGCGTATATAGCTCTACGGGCTGGGAAATACCTTCCAGCCTCCAAAGGTCGAAGCGCTACGCACAATCTCTCAATGGAGCCGAAAGGCAGCCCTTCTGAGGACTACTCGACTCGGCGTTCCGCCTCTCTGTCTCGCAGCGGCATATTTTCATCTAATGTTTTTGACATCTATTTGATCCTACAAATTATTAACACCGTACTACGTATAATATATGCACAATGTTTGCAAGCGTGTTGCTCGGTCGTTCATAGAAGATTTTGGCTCCTGCCAAAATCGAATCACTACCCTCGCAGATGGTTTTGCCTCAGACGCCCACCTCCGTACCGATCTTCCAA
>Ga0302123_10002077_pt1 | contig 13821 bp, 15 predicted proteins | sample CB21_321_MG_FD_203109 | JGI IMG/M metagenome (GOLD analysis project Ga0302123, IMG submission 203109) | Marine microbial communities from Western Arctic Ocean, Canada - CB21_32.1 | ecosystem: Environmental > Aquatic > Marine > Oceanic | place: Canada: Western Arctic Ocean | collected 2017-09-28 | reverse complement strand
AAGACCTTGCGGCGGTATTTACATACCCTTACAATATGATATTGAAGCCTGTATACGCCATGCGCTGATTTATAGGTTTTCATTCACCCATTATACCGCCTTAAGGCTCATTCACCCACGGGTATCACCCGTGGTGCTCTGTCTTCGACCGTATAGAAAAGCCATAATCACGTCGAGTATCACCAACTGGATAAGCATTTCCAAGCAAAGTCGCCGTGTTTGACTTGATCATGCCCGGCCCTACAGCAATAACAGCAAGACTAATAAACGCTGTTTCAGGACCAAAGTGATACCCAAAACCAAGCCCCAAATAACCCAAGCATAATATCCAGCCACCCAAAACAGCAGTATGAAAGGTGCCCAAGACTTTATCTGCTAAATATCCACCTAAAAAAGAGGTCATATAGAGCAAGGCAACGAACGCACCTGAAACTGTAAAAGTTATGGTGTCACTTAAGCCATATACTTTAGATAAGAGTAGAACAATAAGGCCTTGAGTTAGCAGAAAACCATAACGTTCCCAAAATTCAGTCATAAAACAAACAGGCAAAGTTTTTGGATGTGCTTTTAAGATATAGGAATATCTCTCAATAACTCAAGTCAGGCTCTCGAAGATATATTAATATCAATAATTATGCAATTTCTAAGAAAATAATGGCGCAAGAAAACAAATGAACAATTCAAGGTGTTTTTAATTTACCTAACATCCATATTCCCACAAACCCTAATAACATCAGCCCTAACACAAACATTGTGAGACCCATTTGCGAATAATGGTTTAATATTTCAGCGATCATTGGCGCACCACCACTTAAGGCATTCCCGATACTATAAGCAAAAGCACACCCTGTTGCGATCCACTCTTTATCAAACACTGAGGCAAAAAGCGGTGAGATAGCACCTTGAATCGCTGCCATGAAAAAGGTAAACCCAACGAGTGATAAAATAGCAAACCATTCATTCCCGGACTTTAATAAGGCAACCAAAGGATATACCAAAATAAGCAGTAATATCGCCGCATAAAAAAACACTTTTCGGTAACCATATCTATCCGCCACATTACCAAATATTGGGTACAAGATACAAGCCAAAAGCAGCACGCCCGTATTCACCAAAAATGCACTATTTTGCGAGACGCCTAAGGACTCAATTCGATAATTTACAAAATATGTGAATACTAAAAAGTACAAGGATGCCGCCATCGTAGTCAAGCAAATCACCGCTACAATGGCGCGCCATTGTTGTAATAAGGCATATAATACATTCTCTCGTTTGGGATTTCCCAACGTAGATTTTGAGTACTCTATTTTGTATTTATAACTCAACCACAAATAAATAACCAATAATACACCACTTAACATGAAAGGAATACGCCAGTGCAAACTGCCTGCACCTTCTGGTAATACTGAATTCACAATAAAGCCGACTAAAGAGGCGAGCAAAAGCCCCAGGCTTGCTACCGCATAGATTAACCCGACCACAAACCCTTGACGGCTACTAAAACGATTAACTGCAACCGTAATTAACCCAGGAAACTGCCCGCCAGCGGAAAGCCCCTGTAAGATTCGAATAATAATCAAGAAAATAGGCGCCATCACGCCGATTGTTTCATAGGTCGGTAAAAATGCCACCATAAAAGTTGACACACCCATCACAATCACACAAATATTAATCACCCAAAGATGATTATAACGATCTCCAAGCCACCCGACCAAGAGCCCCCCTAAAGGGCGCACCAATGCACCTAGAAAAAAAGTCGCTAACGCAAGCGTATAACTGACAAAACGACTTTCTGTTGGGAAAAACTCTGCTGCTATGTAGGTAGAGAAATAGATATATAATGAGAAGTCGTACCACTCGATGATATTTCCATAGGACAATACGGCAAGGGATTTTTTTTGGTCTGACATACAAATAAGCTACATTACTATTATGACAAGATTGTTGTCACATTATATAAGAAAATTTGACTCCCAAAAAAGCTTTTCAAAGAATTACATTTCCCAAAGAGATTTATTTGATAAGTAACGATTTTTCGTCGCATTCAAATACCATGCCTTTAGGTTTCTTAATAAGCCTGTGCCTTTTGTCATTTTTACTGTATTCATTTTCGTCATCTCCATTTACTTGCAAACTTCAAATCATCCGCCGCATTGCAAATTTTATTTCAAATAGCTTCAAGTATATTTCATTTATGTCACGTTAATGTCTCGCTTGCGAGATGGAGAGATACCATACAGTATTAAAATTAAAATGCAACTCTCTTTTTATTTTCCTAAACATCATACGAATTCAATGCTTTTTCTTGCGATGACGCGATGCGTTTTGAGTACTAGAAATCATCTTACTTAAAGCCTTATCTTTGGCATACTTTTCAGAAAGTGTTGCGCTATTATATGCTTGTTCACGCATTAGTTTTTGGCAACCAATCAACCGTCTCTGGGGAAGAATGCCCTCTTTAATCCCCTGCTGTAATGCACACCCTGGTTCACTTGTGTGACCACAATCACTAAAACGATACTGCTGAGATAATGCTGCAATTTCACCAAATGCCTCATTGATCCCTTACTCACAAGCACTAAGCTGAAGCTCCCTCATCCCAGACGTGTCCATTAACACACCTCCTTGAGGGCAACCACTTTAAGGATCTAAATGTAGTGGTATGACGACCTTTGCTATCATCTTCTCGCACAGCAGCAGTCTGCTGAGTCTCGAACCCCATTAGACCATTAACCAATGTGGACTTCCCCACTGCAGAAGATCCCAGTAATGCCAGTGTTTTACCATGCTGGCAATAGCCCTCTAATTCTTGCAAGTGGATTGGATCTAGGGCATTAATGGCGTGAACTAGCATTAGTGAATCTAGCGCTTGAACTTGATGACGTTTAGCCTCCACATCATCGCATTGATCTGCTTTAGTCAAAACAATAATAGGATCCACTTGCGCTTCCCTTGCCACAGCAAGATAGCGCTCAATTCGGCTTAAATTGAAATCATAGTTAAATGAACAGACGATCATCACACTATCAATATTAGCGACAATTAATTGAGTATCTACCTTGGAACCAGGTGCTTTTCGCTGGAACAAAGACTGGCGGTCTAAATGACGGTGCAACCGCAGTGACTCATCAAAAAGAACCCAATCACCAACACACACGATCATCATTAGAAGATCGGATCAAATTAGCTTGCCCAAGCTCACTCATCACCACTGTATTATTTCGGTGTTGCTCAATCACACGACCGATATTAAAATTATTCCGCTCTTCCAGAGTGAGCTGCTGCTGAAAAAAAGAACACCATCCCAATTGAAGTAATGTAGGTATTGAATTAATCATCGTATTATTCAAAACGACAACTTATGAAATTTCTGTTTATGCCTCTAAACTCATACGCATCTGGCGCATCACGCTCTCATAGTCTTCTGCATTGAAAATAGCAGAGCCCGCCACAAAGGTATCCACCCCCGCTTCAGCAATCGCCTTAATATTGTCTACTTTCACCCCACCATCAATCTCTAACCGAACCTCAGGCTTATGGTTTTGAATAAGGCTAGCAACAACTCGAGCCTTTTCTAGCACCGCTGGAATCAATTTTTGCCCACCAAAACCTGGATTCACCGACATCAACATAATCCGATCAATCTTATCCCAAACATAATTCAAGTAAGCAAGTGGTGTCGCCGGGTTAAAAACAAGACCCGCTTCGCAACCAAATGATTTAATTAATTGAAGACTCCTATCCACATGCTTTGAAGCTTCTGGATGAAAGTAAATAAGCGTTGCCCCTGCTTTAGCAAACCCCTCAATCAAATGATCCACAGGCTCCACCATCAAATGCACATCCATGGGTGCCTGAATCCCATCTTTTCGCAGTGCATCAACAATGAGCGGGCCAAAAGTGAGGTTTGGCACGTAATGATTGTCCATCACATCCACATGTATTCGATCAGCGCCAGCTTTAAGCACCGCCCGAACATCATCGCCTAAATGCGCAAAATTTGCAGAAAGAATAGAAGGACAGAGCCAATACGGCTTATTATGGCAATGCGACTTTGTTTGATCTTGTGATTTCATCTAAGGCACTCTTATTTACGAAATAGCGTTGTTAACAATCATAGCATTTCTTCTTATCAACGTCCTTGACGCTACTGTAAAAATAGCATTGCCATCTAAAACGCCAACCACTATAGTTTAAATCACAATCCTTATCAAAATCACTCCAGCCATGCTGAAAAAAATAAAACTCTTACTGACGGCCAGTTCTGGCAGTTTATTCGAAACTTATGATTTTTATTTATTCGCTCTTTTTTCCACTGCCATTAGCCAAGCTTTTTTAGGTGGTGGCACTACTACCGATATGATGTGGGTTTTTATCGTTTTTGCCAGTGGCTATTTTGCCCGCATTGCAGAAGCCCTATTTTTTGGTTATATCGGCGACAAATATGGTCGATCCTACTCTTTTAGATTCACTATTTTAGTCATTGCCTTGGCCTCTATAGGCATAGGTCTCACACCGATCTATAACACCATTGGCATTTTCGCCATTATTTTATTATTCACCTTTAGAATGGCGCAAGGTTTTTCCTACGGTGGCGAACTGTCTGGTGCCATCGTCATGGTGTATGAAAATTCCAAAAAACATCGTGGTTTATATTGCAGCATTGTGATGATTTGTGCATCACTTGGCGTGGTGGCCGCCAATCTCACACATACAAGTTTAGAGTATTGGTTAAATCCAGAACAAATGTTATTTTTTGGATGGCGTATTGCCTTTATTGCTGGTGGATTAATTATTTTTCACAGCTACTTTTCCAGAGCGAACATATATGAATCTGAAACTTTCCGTGAAATGCAACGTGCTAAAAAAAACCAAAAAGGGTCTATCCGAATCATTGCTAAAAAATACAAACTGCTTCTAGCTTGTACGTTTTTCACTCAGGTTGGGATAATGACCTATTGGGGTGTCTGCGTTGCCTACCTTCCCGCCTACTGTGCCGAATATTGTACTTTGACAACGATACAGTTTGCACAAGTAATTTTAGTGATGGCTACTAGCCTTGCCATTGGCAACATATTTGGTGGACTAGGTGCTGACTGGCTAGGTATAAAAAAAGCCTACCTGCTCTATAGTATTATTATGCTTATCATAATAATACCTGTGTTCCGTTATGTATTGAATGTTGCCACACCGATGGAAAATGTGCTTCTGGTCATGGGTACATTCTCACTCGTAACAGGGCTGATGAATGGAACTGCCAATACGCTCACAGCAAGTATTTTCCCAACAGAAATTCGCTACACTGGCTCCTCTATCTGCTTAAGTTTATCTGTGGCCATTTTTGCCGGTCTTGCTCCTTTGTATGTTAGTAGCTTAATTCATTATTTTAATGACGCCTCAATGCTTGCCAAAGTACTGACTACCGCTTATGCCATCCAGGTTATTGCTGTATTAATCATTATTATTTTTTGGAAGAAACTCAAAGCATCTACTGGGAATTGATAAATCAGCATGAGACAACGTGACCTCGTCCTCGCCACCAGCTCAGGCAGCCTATTTGAAACTTTTGACTTTTACTTATTTTCCTTATTTTCCGTTGCGATTAGCCAATCATTTTTTGGTGAAGTCAGTGATGATAATATGCTTTGGGTCTTTATCATTTTTGCCAGTGGTTATTTTGCCCGCATTATCGGCGCCCTGTTCTTTGGATATCTTGGCGACAAACATGGCAGAAGCCTTTCATTTCGATACACCATTTTAATCATCAGTTTCACGTCCATTGCTATTGGGCTTATCCCGACTTATTCTGTCATTGGTATCTTTGCGATCATTTTGCTTTTTATTTTACGCATTGCGCAAGGGATCGCCTATGGCGGAGGCCTTTCTGGCGCCATCGTTTTGATCTATGAGCACACCCATAAACACCGTGGACTATATTGTAGTATCGTCTTAGTATTTGCCTCCCTTGGTGTCGTGGTTGCAAACCTTATCCATACCAGCGTTGTGACTTGGATGAACCCTGAGAAAGTTCTAGATTTTGGATGGCGGGTTGCCTTTGTCGGTAGTGGTCTTATTGTCTTTCACTGTTATTATTTCGCTCGAAATACCTTAAAAGAACCGCTCATTTTCAGAGAAATGCAACAGTCTCAAAAAACCGATGGAAATGCCATTCATAAAATTGCCAAGCACTATAAAAGTTTGTTGATTTGTGTTTTCTTTACCCAAGCGGGTATTGCCTCCTACTGGGGAATTTTGGTTGCCTATCTTCCCACTTATTGTGCTGAATATTGCTCACTTTCAAAGATCTGGTTTTCGCAGCTTTTCTTAGTCATATCTATTGGTATTGCCATCGGTAATATTGCTGGAGGGATAATTGCCGATAAACTTGGCATTCGAAAAGCATATTTATTCTATAGCATTCTGATGGCAACCATCATTTTGCCTACCTTTTATTATGCCTTGAAAAATTCAACGCCTATCATACATCTATTAATTGCCATGGGAATACTGGCATTCTTAACAGGCTTTATGAATAGCACAGCACAATACCTTGCATCCAGCTTATTCCCTGCAGAAATTCGTTTTTCAGGTGTCGCTATTTGTCAAAGTCTTGGTATGGCTTTTTTTGCTGGCCTTGCACCCCTTTATGTCAGCATTTTAACGGATTACTTTAATACCCCATGATCCCAGCACAAATATTGGCTCTCACTTATGTTATTCAAGTCTTTGCCATCATCATAATTATTATTTTTGGGAAACAGTTGAAGGTTTCTACTGAATCTTGAATCACCTTATAGCCTGAAATAACCAAAAATTCCTTGTGTTTTTTTGATACTTGGTTACTATACAACCCTCACACTGGGGAGTAGCTGCTTAAGTCCATATTTAATAAATCAAGGCTTAAGGCATATATCAACATAATTGGTCGTACACCATGGTATATGCAGCTGACATTGTCAGCCTAGCGAGACTAGTAGCGCAACACTCTATCACCGACTGGGCAATAGAGATGCTGTGCTATTAGCTGAAAACTTGCCCGGTCTTATGAGAATCACATGAGAACATATCTACGTTATTTTTTAGGCTCAAGCCTTGTAACCATTGCCTGCCTAATCATCGCAGTCATGTACAATCCCAGTAACTTTATCTATGCCCTTTATATCGTCATTCTTTTGGGGATTTTAGAGGTGTCCCTCAGTTTTGACAATGCCGTGGTGAATGCCAAGGTTCTAAAGAAAATGTCCCCTTTCTGGCGACAACTTTTTTTATGGTTAGGTATTTTTATTGCCGTCTTTGTAGTGCGTCTTGTTGTGCCCATTGCCATGGTTGCCTTTGCAGGGGATCATGGTTTTATGGAGACATTCTCACTTGCCGCTCAACAACCTAGCATCTTTCAGGCACACCTAGAAGCGAGCTATCCAATCATTAGCGCTTTTGGTGGTGGTTTTCTATTAATGATATTTTTAAACTTTCTCTTCAGTAAAGAGGAACGGTTGCAATGGATTAAAAAAATAGAGAATAGTCATTTTGTCAAAAGGAATAATAACCCTCACTTACCCCTGATGATTGCTTTAATTCTAAGCCTTATATTCATTGTGACCTATAGCTATACTATCGAGTTTTCATCTGCCATGCTCATCTCACTTTTGCTGGGTGTTGGATTAAGCCACGGTTTAGGATCACTAAACCAAAAAGTCAGTGGCATGGGCAGTCTCGCAAAAGCAGGCATTATCGGATTTATTTACCTTGAAGTATTGGATGCCTCTTTTAGCTTTGATGGAATTTTTGGCGCACTGGTGATCTCAAGTGATATTATCATCATTTTGCTTGGGTTAATGATTGGCGCCATGTTCGTACGATCACTCACCATTTATATGGTGGATAAGAACACCCTAGAAACACTGCCATATCTTGAACATGGTGCGCACTACTCCATTGCTTATCTGGCCATTTCAATGTGGGTTAAAAACTTCATCCACATCCCAGAATATATCACGGGTACTGTCAGTATCGCTTTCATTATTGCCGCATTAATATGCTCTATTAGATTAAACCAGAAAGAAAAATACGACTCAGAAGCGGCATGCCCTCAAAGTGTTTGATGTAAGCGGATAAAAAATCCACGATATAACTTCGGCATTTTGAATGGGTTCATGTATAATCTCGCTTACCTATTGAATCCAGATTAAATCTAACAATGAGAAACATTCTAGTTACAAGCGCACTCCCTTATGCAAATGGTCATCTTCATCTAGGGCATATGTTAGGTTACATCCAGTCTGATATCTGGGTACGCTTCCAAAAAATGCGCGGGCATGAATGCTACTATGTTTGTGGCAGTGACACACATGGCACCCCGATTATGCTTAAGGCACAACGAGAAGGCATCAAACCTGAGCGTTTAGTTGAAGAAATGGCAAAATCTCATATTGCAGATTTCATGGACTTTGAAGTGGAATTCGATAACTACCATTCCACTCACCATCCAATTAATCAAGAATTTGTTGAAGATATTTATCTAAGACTTAAAGAGAATAACTTGATTGCAGAAAAAGAAATCGAGCAGGCTTTTGACCCTAAAGCTGAAATGTTTTTACCTGATCGTTTTGTCACAGGCACTTGCCCGAAGTGTGGTGCTGAAGACCAATATGGTGATAGCTGTGAAGTTTGCAGTGCCACTTATGCGCCCACTGATCTCATTAATCCTGTATCTGTAATCAGTGGCGAAGCCCCTATCCGCAAGAAAAGCCTTCACTATTTTTTCAAACTAAGTGAGTTAGAAACGGATCTCAAGCAATGGATACAAAGTAACAACCGCCTCCAACCTGAAGTGGTGAATAAACTAAAAGAATGGTTTGACTCAGGCCTACACGATTGGGATATCTCCCGAGACGCGCCTTATTTCGGCTATAAAGTTCCAGGCACCGAAGATAAATATTTTTATGTGTGGTTAGATGCACCGATAGGATACCTTGCTAGTTTTAAAGACTTATGCAATGGTTTGGGTCTTGATTTTGACAGTTTTTGGTCACCGCATAGTGACTATGAACTTTACCATTTTATTGGTAAGGATATTATTTATTTCCACGCATTATTTTGGCCTGCGGTGCTTAAGTCGGCAAATTACCGTACCCCCACCAGCGTTTTCGCCAATGGTTTTCTGACCATTAATGGCAAAAAAATGTCCAAATCACGTGGCACATTTATTTCAGCAAGAACCTATTTAAACCACCTGAATCCTGAATATCTACGTTATTATTTCGCATCAAAACTGACCTCTCATATTGATGATATTGACGTGAACCTTGAAGATCTATGTTTGAAAGTAAATTCAGACTTGGTCGGAAAAGTGGTGAATATCGCTAGCCGGTGCGCCGGTTTCATTCATAAAAAATTCGAAGGTCAACTTTCAAGTCGTTGTATGGATGACACACTCCTAAATGAATTCATCTCAGCAGAAGAAGAGATTGCTGATCTATATGAAAAACGTGAGTTTGCGCACGCAATGCGACATATTATGCAACTGGCTGACAAGGCGAATCAATTTATTGATCACCATAAACCTTGGCAACTTGCCAAACAAGCGGGTACAGAAGAACAAGTACAGGAAATCTGTAGCTTAGGCATTAACTTATTTAAAATACTTGTCACCTATCTAAAACCGGTCTTGCCTGTGTTGGCAGATAAATCAGAAGTCTTTTTAAATATGCATCAACTAAACTGGAAGAGCGTGCATGAAACTTTATTGTCGCACACCATTAACAAATTTAAACCTCTAATGGTGCGCATTGAACCTGAAAAAGTTGAGGCCATTCTCGAAGACACAAAAAAAGAACATGCCAAAGAAGCAAAAAGAGCAACGACTAAAAAAGGCACACCAAGCAAATCAAAAAAAGACAATGCGAAAGCAGATACAAAACAAACATCCTGCACTGATATTGCCCCTGAAATATCTTTTGATGACTTTATGAAAGTCGACTTACGTGTGGTCAAAATCGTTGATGCCAGCCATGTCGAAAATGCTGATAAGCTTTTGTGTTTAAAGCTAGATCTAGGCAATGGCGTCACAAAGCAAGTTTTTGCTGGCATTAAATCCCAATATGACCCTCAAGCACTTATCGGACGTTCAACGGTCATGGTTGCAAACCTTGCCCCTAGAAAAATGCGCTTTGGCATCTCCGAAGGAATGGTACTTGCGGCAGGCGATGGTGATGGTCCTTATATACTATCTCCTGACGAAGGTGCCGTCGCTGGAATGCGGGTGAAATAACAATATTTTATTTTTGCTACATAAATCCTTGAATTCAGTAAGGCACACCCCATATAATTATGGTTAAATAATAACTAATAAGGACTTATTATGCGCCCTAACAGCCAACTACCACTTCCTGCATTGATTCTATCTGTCGTTCTGATTATATTGCTTTTGCCTTTTATTTTATTCATCTCTGCAATTGCTATCGTTTATGCGCTCATCACAAAACGACGCATCAAAAAAATGTTTGCTGAAGCGGTTAATCGCCAAAACAAACCTCAAACAGATGATAAAGAAGGCAGAGTCATTGATCATGATGAAATAAATCGTCCGTAATTTTTTTTAAAAAAACATTGATTTTCAATTAGATATTGACTACATGTTATAATATGTATTGTAAAAAAAAATTGCTTGTATGAACAAATCCATCTCTAGATCTGACATTATTGAAACCTTGGCAAATAAATTCCGCTTGGAACAAAAGACAACGGAGCTTGCCATTAAAACAATTCTAACGAAGATGACAGATGCTTTGGCTGCTGGAGATCGTATCGAAATCCGACGTTTTGGAAGTTTCGAGATACGTGAACGTGCTGAACGTATCGCTAGAAATCCAAAAACAGGCGTAAAGGTCTCAATCCCAAAACAACACAGTATTCACTTTAAACCTGGGCAACCGCTACGGGAAAAAATAAACTTTTATGTGCAGCATAACCCCCTTTCTTCCGAATAGCTTCCCATTTCCATTATGAGAGCACCCCTAAACCTGCTAAAATAATCTCATGAGCATCATTTTATTCCCAACAAATCAATATGCCTTACATTAAAGATACCATTGTTGCCGTGGCAACCGCTCCTGGAAGAGGAGGGGTGGGAATTGTACGACTTTCGGGTTCAGACGCCCTCAGTATTGCAAAAAAGATTGTCCATACTGACTTAAAACCTCGTTTTGCCCACTACCTGAATTTTTTAAACCATCTGGGAAACCCTATAGATCAAGGGATTGCCATTCACTTTAAAGCACCCTTTTCATTTACGGGAGAAGATGTTGTCGAACTCCAAGGGCACGGCGGCCCTGTTATTTTGGATATGATCCTAAAAGAAATGCTCAAACATGGCGCTCGTATTGCGCGTGCGGGTGAGTTTAGTGAACGCGCTTTTTTAAATGACAAGATCGATCTCGCTCAAGCAGAAGCCATTGCGGACATTATTGATGCCTCTTCCGAACAAGCCGCACGTTCAGCCATGCGCTCTTTACAGGGTGTTTTCTCAGAAAAAATTCATTACCTTGTTGAAAAATTGATCCAACTACGCATTCACGTAGAAGCTGCCATTGATTTCCCTGAAGAAGAAATTGATTTTCTGGCAGATAGCGCCATTCATGATCAATACCAGCATGTTTATGATGCATTACAAAAGGTCATGTTTTCTTGCCAACAAGGCGCCATACTGCGAGAAGGCATTACGGTTGTGATTGCTGGAAAGCCCAATGCTGGAAAATCAAGCCTCCTCAATGCCCTTGCAGGCAAAGATTCTGCCATTGTCACCGATATTGCTGGCACAACAAGAGATGTCTTAAAGGAATATATTCAAATTGAAGGCGTACCTTTACATATTATTGATACCGCAGGATTACGGATCAGTGAGGATGTAATCGAAAATGAAGGCGTTAAACGCGCATTTGATGCCATTACACATTCTGATCATATTCTTCTGGTTGCAGATATTACTGATCCAGCAACGGCAAACATGCATGCCTTAGAACCCGATTATTTTCAACGTTTACCTAAAAACATTCCCATTACCTATATTCACAATAAAATAGATCTTAGTAATGCCCCTCAAAACACCGATAAAGATATTTATATTTCAGCAAAGCACGGTATTGGAATCGATCATCTAAAAAAACATTTATTGGAGTCTGTCGGCTTTCACAGTACAACTGAGGGGTTATTTACGGCTCGATCTCGACATTTAGATGCTTTGAATATCGCAATCGAGCACTTAGACTTTGCGAAGATCCATCTAGAACATAAAACAGGTGAGCTATTAGCCGAAGAACTAAAACTTGCACAAAACGCCTTATCAGAAATCACAGGTGAATTTAGAGCAGATGATTTGTTGGGTAGAATTTTTTCGAGCTTTTGTATCGGGAAATAAAAAAGCACCTTTCGGTGCTTCTGATATTTGATATTACTTATTAAGATTTAATCTTAATCGCTTGTTTCTTCATTTTAGTTTTCTTTGCATGTACATAACCAACATGTATGGCTACTGCCACAACCCCAATTGCTAATAACCCCATTTGTCTCCTCCAGTGTGATTTTATTAAAATAACTTTCAAGCTTCGTTCCAAAAGCCTGTTACCTTATACTAAGAGTTATAGTACAAGTTCCTTGTTACTTCAAATGCGATGTAATGTATTATACATATTTTCACCAAACAGTCAAATTGATGTTCCAGCAACTCTAGCTAGAACATTGTTTTCAGGTTGTATCTCAGACAGATATACGCTCTAATAAAACTTACAGCATACTATTGATATCGACACAATGAAATTTGATGACAAAATTAAAGCACTAATCTTTGACTGTGATGGCACACTGGTTGACTCATGGCACCCACATATGGGCGCATGGTTGTCCGCCTTCAAAAAATATAATTGTGATCTCTCACATGAATATTTAAATTCATTCCTGCTCGAAAGAAACGGTATCGTTGCTGAGAAAATTATTGAGGAACTTAATCAGCGTCATCAGACCAATTTGAATATTCAATCTTTTCTTATGGATAAAGAGGCAATTGCTTATAAAGCCCTCAGCCATATCCAGTCCATCCCAAGTATTGCTCAAATTCTCAAAGAAAATTCATCAAAATATGCCTGCATTGTTTTTTCAGGTGGCAATAGAAAAAATGTCACCAAAAGCCTTGAAGTTACGGATCTCAAGCAATATGTCCATCAGATTATCACTTCAGATGATCATTATCCTTTAAAAAATGACCCTCGAGCTTACCAAAAAATCGCCGCCTTATTGGGGTTACAGCCTGAACAGTGCCACTTTTTTGAAGATGGTGAAATGGCGATTGAAGCTGCTAAACACGCAGGCATGCAAGTCACCGCCATCAACAAAGAAACACTCGCTAAGCTTGATGCTGCATTTTCTTAATTATGACGAATAAATACCCTTTACTATGCATTGATATCGGCAACACTTCTGTTGGATTTTATTACCAATCAACACCTAGCTCAACGCCTGTGTGTTTTAAAAATGCAACCCGTGGCTGCACTCGCGTGTTGCTCGGTCGTTCATAGAAGATTTTGGCTCCTGCCAAAATCGAATCACTACCCTCGCAGATGGTTTTGCCTCAAACGCCCACCTCCGTACCGATCTTCCAAAAAACAAGCCTACAGTCTCGTTTTTGAAAGCCAGTACTGCGTATATGGCTCTACGGGCTGGGAAATACCTTCCAGCTTCCAAAGGTCGAAGCGCTACGCACAATCTCTTAATGGAGCCGAAAGGCAGCCCTTCTGAGGACTACTCGACCTCGGCTTCGCCTCTCCCTGT
>Ga0302123_10002074_pt1 | contig 13837 bp, 14 predicted proteins | sample CB21_321_MG_FD_203109 | JGI IMG/M metagenome (GOLD analysis project Ga0302123, IMG submission 203109) | Marine microbial communities from Western Arctic Ocean, Canada - CB21_32.1 | ecosystem: Environmental > Aquatic > Marine > Oceanic | place: Canada: Western Arctic Ocean | collected 2017-09-28 | reverse complement strand
TCCGCATCTGCTTCTTCGTTGCATAGCCAATAACCCTGGCCTCCCAGTCACTCACTCTCATTAACACATAAACGTGAGGAATGAGCTTTTTACCCGGCATTTCTAGCAATGCGGGGTTATTTCCCTGGTAAAGCGTGGTTTTGATGTCGTAAAGAATGTCCTCGTAGACGAAATCAGCGCCAAAATCTCCATGGGCATTGAGAGACAGGTCTATCGGTAATCCTGTGCAAAGGTGGAATGCGTACTCCCCCTTAATCCCAGTAAGATTCGTGGCCTGCTTAGACCACTGGCGACTAGAAGCGTACCCCTTTTTCTGGGATTCACGTTGTTGTGCGGCAGACTCTATCTCCTTTCTATAAGGAGACAGGTCAATTACTTTACGCCAGTCATGTAAGTTTTTGCATTTCATCCCCAAACTCCGTTTCGGGAGGGTCAAAGCATTCGTCTTCCCACCAAATCCAACACACTAAAGGAACTCCTCAGTAATTCTTTCTGACCATCGCTCAAATGCCTCTATGCTTGTGTACATAGTGTTTCCTATGTAGCACACCTCTAGTTTATGAACAGCTCCACTCTTCTTGCCTTTTACTCCACGTTTTGCCCACCTTCGTATTGAGCTTTCGGACGGTGAGCCAGGTAGTTTCTTTTTTGCTTGTGATAATGGTACTACGTGTTCTCTTAATAATGACATTTTTCCTCCATTGCTTATCATACATCAGGTTCAAATACCATCAAGTGCAGCTTTTCGCATTCACAATTGCTCAAAGGCTACTGCATGGAGTAAAAGATTGGTAATAATAACAAGCCCCATTTAACCCCAGTGGAGAAAAAATAATGGATGAACCACAAAGAGCACCAGAAATAAACCCAGATGACTACATGGAGACTCCCCAGGTTTCCGGTAACGCCCCAGAAGTCCCTGCGCAGGAAGAGCCTCCACGAGAGCCTGAAAAAAGCACTGCTGTTATTGAGGCAATGCGAGGCCGAGGGTACACGGTAGATGAATATGATGACGACGAATCTTTAATTAAAGAAACTGAAGCACGTTATGCTGCCGCCATACAAGCCGAACAAGAAATGCAGGGTCGTTCTCGGGAGGAAGAACAGGAAAGTAGAGGTCTTTTTGGCGGGTCTAGTCCACAGGAGGATTATACTGCTCCAGTTCAGTCTATGGGGCATCCTGAATACCAAGAAGAATGGTCAGAACTTGTTGAGCAAGACCCATCTGGTCGATTTGTCATTAAGAATGATTACATTGGTTCAGTAGACCCGTCTATTGCCGACAAAGTAAATAAATACATAGAGTGGAGACAGGATAGAAGTAATCAGCTTATTGATGACCCGGTTAATGCCGTCATGGCTGCTGGTCTTGAAGGGCAAATTCAACAAAGAATAGACAGCGCAATAAGCAATGCTTTTGATAAAAATCAGACAAAATCAAAGGCAGAGAACTTTATCAAGCAGAATGAACGAATTCTGTATGTCCAAGACCCGAAAACAGGAACAGTCCAAGTTAATAGTGCAGGAAAGCCTGTATTAAGTCCTGTGGGGAGAGCATTAAACGATGCGCACGTAATGCTCAGGAGGAATGGAATGGCTGAGCCAGAATCCAGGCATAAGGTAGCTACACAAATGGTTCAGAATTACTTCACTCAACAACAGCTTGCAAACGGTCTTGGACAACAGCAATCGCAAGCACGACCGCAAGCACAAGATTTAAAAGACCAGTATACAGAGAAGCCATTTTCCAGGCCGAGCAATCCGACGCCTCCTGGGTATATGCCTAACACCCCTAATCAACCACAGGCTAATTATGTTGGCCCCGATGGTTTGCCAGAGCATACGTCCCTTGGCTCTTTGGCTACAGCACTTGCAGTTCACAAGGGATATTTACAACCAAAAGGTTAGAAAGAGGTGATTTCCTATGGCCGAATTTGCAGCCGTATTAAAAGAAGCAGCGCCTGCTTACTTGAAGGGCCGTGCGGATAACACTATCCGTAATCGCCTTCTGCTTACACTCTTGTCGCAAAAGGGACGAATTAAATATAATGCTTCGTCTCATAAACTTTACTGGGACGTAAAGGCTGGACAGCGTGTTATCGAAGCCTATGGCGACGATGGCGTGATTAACTTCCAGCGTTCGGACCTCCACGAGCAGCTCAATATTGACTGGCGTGGATATAAAATGTCTGACAGGATGACAGAGAAGCAACGTCTAATGCTTGGCGACATGACTGCTATTATCAATCGTTACTCCGGCATTGCCGAAGATATGATGGATGACCTGCAGGATGGGTTCTGCGGAGAGTTGTTTATTGACGGTTATGCCGCAGCAAACACTAACCGTCTGCACGGCCTTGAGTCGTTTCTTGATGCTGCTACACCAGGAGCGGCTGATCGAATTGGCCAGCCTAACGACACCTATGGTGGGCACAGCACTGCTGTTGCAACTCGCGGTGGAACATGGTCATCTAATCTTGCCACTAAGCCAAATGCAACTATTGCAACTGACTGGCCTGATGGTAACGGATCGGCTGATTACGACTGGAATACTCCTAAGGTAATTAACTACACTAGCTCGAACTGGGGAACCGGATCGACTACGTGGGCTGATAACTGCGAGCGTGTTCTTGGTCAAACTACCATTTGGACAACTCTTACTGGTGGTAAAAAAGGTCGCCCAAGCTTGTACCTATTGTCTGGCGACTTGTTCTATGACTATCAGAACAAAATGCGTGCCAAGTATCGCATTTCGGTTCCGCATAAAGAAGCCGATGACCTTGGCTTTACCGATACGCTGAACCAAGATGGCGTAATGATTCAGGCCGACTTTGATGTTCCTGCAGCCACTGGCTATGGGCTTAACGTCAATCAGATGTGCTTGGAGTCTCTTGACAACGTACTGTTTAGTAGTCGTGGACCTGAGTACGACATTAACACTGATGGCTACTTGTGGCTAATCGGTTTCTTTGGAAACGCTCGTTACAACGTCAAGCATTTCAGTAAGCTTGGCGCAGGTGCAAGCCTTTAGTCCGTTAACCCTTTTCGATAAGGAAATTTGAATTATGAGTCGAAGTAACAAACTTCCCTTTGCCCAGGGTGCAACGGCTTTAGGATCGACTGCGTTCAGCACCGATAACCTAACGTCACTTAATCACCTTGAAGGGCAAACTGCTTACCTGCCGGACATTGATTCGACAGGTGACAAGAAATCTCGTCGGTCTGGTGCCGATGTGGTTGTTCTTATTGTTCGTAACGTGGAACCGAATGTATCTGGAGTCGCTACGCTTGCTGCTGGAGATGCGTTGAAGTGGGTGACTGGCTACCACGGTAAGCGCGTTGAAAAAGCCGACAACGGTGCGTTGCATCAGATTGCTGGCTTTGTAGACGAGCATTCGTCTGGCGTTAAAACCAACGACCTTTTCTACATGGTTATCAAAGGACCGTCTTTGGTCACTTGCTTGACCGGCGGTGCGCACAGCATTAGCTTTGACGTTGATGGCACTGGCGCTGCTAATGCTTACGTCGAGGGTTTTGTTGTTGTTTTGTCAGCTACTTCCGGGAAGGTGGAAAGCGTTAGTGACGCTAATGCTGATGGAGTATCAACTGGCCTGCCGTTTAACATTGCTGGTCGTATTAAGACCAATCAGTTTGTTGCGGCAGCTACAAAGCTCTTGATTGACGTTGACATTCGTTGATATTGGGGTTGGCTTGGTGCTAGCACTAAAGCATGGGCGTGGCTCTTTCGGGGGTCACGCCCTTTTTTAATTTCACAGAAAGGGGTAGACTCAAATAACCCCAGCATTCAACCCTAAAGGTGCGACATGAATAAAGTTGAGCTGATGCTTCTTGGCATCGTAATGGATGAATTGAGCGGTATAACTGAAAAAATATCTGCTTTACTTGAAGGCGAAGGCAATTTTACTATTGAGTTTGAAGAAGCAGAACCTGCCACAGACATGGGAGATGAAGTCCCAGACACCTTAGACTTCAAGCATTTTGAAACATTGTCTGCCCCTGTAAGGGCAAGAGTCCCTGAAGAAAAGCAGGAAAAAAGGATCGACAGCGATGAAATGAGCGATCCTCCAATAAGCTCAGATATTGCTGCCGACATTGCTGGCTACGTAAAGCAAGTGGAGTCTCGCCTTAATGGCCAGCCATTAAACTGCATAGTTCTTGGGAAATACACTGGGCAATTAGCCGTTGCCATATCCGATACGTTTGGTGGTGCCGGTGGCCGTGTCTTATGCATAGGAGATTGCCTTGACTCAGACAATAGGCCACTTTTAGATTGGTCTAAAGTAGTTGGTGGCAGATTTAAACAAACTGTATTTCCCGTAGCAGGTGATATTGATGAGACATTCCAGGATACCGAAAAGCCCATTGATATGGTTTTGTTTAGTACATGCGGTTCCTATACAGAGTCGGCAACTTTAATAAGTCGGTGGTCCGGCTTAGTGCATTCTGGAGGAATGGTATGTGGAACTCAATTTGATAAAGAACATTACCGCGCAAGTCACGATGCGGTCATTGATGTATTTGGAGAAAATCGCGTTGAGAAAAGCGAGATTACTACTTGCTGGAATGTAAAAATAGGTTCAAAGGACAAGAAGCCTTGAGTCAAGGACACAAAATTTGTTCCAAGTGCGGGGCAGAAAAGTCACGCAATAGTTTTGGGAAGGGCCCTAACCGGACATGGTGCAATCGCTGCAATAAGGAAATCTCGAAGATTCGCAGGTCGGACGTTAAGAAAAAGCGTCTTAAGTCTGCGTTAACCGAATTCACTGCGATGCTTCGGGGAACTCAGGTTGAAGCACCGCACGTTGCTGAGTATTGTGCAAAGCTAATAGAGAAATTCGGAAGCCTAGATAAAATTGTGGACATGCACCACACGGTCCTTAATTCGCTTGTTAGAGACAACCCTGGAAGCAAAACTGCATTGGATGCAGTAAACGGACTTGTTCGGTTAATGGAGCTTTCGACTAAGTATAGAGATAGTGCGCCAGACGTTGACGATTTAGACGATAAAGAAATTGAAGAAGAGTTGTCTCGACTTATGCTAGCGAGACTTGCTGGCGAGCCGGAGCTTTTGGGTCAGTTAGTTGACGCATCTGGCTTGCGTGTTGTGGACACGGAAGAACCAACACCCCAGTTTGTTGAATTGAAAAATGGCGAAAATAACGGACATTGATGAAAGAATTAAGGCTCTTTCCATAGAGCGTGTAGCTCGAAAAAGAGATGCTCTTAGGATATATCGCCCAAGGAGCCCCAAGATAGAACAGTTTCATTTATCTCTTGCGAGCGAAAAAATTCTACGTGGTGGTGCGGGTTCCGGCAAATCGTGTGCAGGGTTCGCTGAGCTCGCATCAGCCGCAACTGGCGTACCAATCATTGGAATGAATGGTACGCCACTTCCTTTTAAATATCCTAAGCCACCACTTCTTATTTGGACAATTGGTTTTGGCTGGGATCATGTTGGGGAAACCATTCACAGATATTTATTTACGGAAATGTCTGGAATGAGAATGATTAAAGACAAAGAATCAGGCGACTGCAGGATATACAAGCCGTGGGATGAAGAAGACAGGAAAAGAAAAGAAGAGACTGAGGCGGTTCCCCAGTTCATTCCACCAAGGCTAATCGACCACACTCAATGGTCTTGGGAGAATAAAGGTGCAAAGCAGTTCAAAAGATGTGTCCTTAAGAACAGGACTGTGATCCGTGCGTTTTCTAGTACGTCCGTAGCAGCAAAGCGTGGTGATGAACCTAACATAATCTGTATTGACGAAGACATAGATAACCCAGAGCACGTTGAGGAATGGCAATCTCGTTTGCGTAAGGGTGGAATACTTCTTTGGCTTGCTCAGCCATACAGTCACAACCACGCTTTAATGATGTTGTCTAAGCGTGCTGAGGAAGAGAAAGACCTTGAGCGTCCTGATATACAAGAATTTCAAATAAGGTTTAGCGATAACCAATTCATTGAGCAAAAAGAAAAAGAAAAGATGCTCAAGAGGTGGTCTTCTCATGGAGAAGATGTATTGGCAGCAAGGGATCGTGGAGATTACATTGTTGGGCACATTTTAATGTATCCAAACTTCTCAAAAGACCTTCATGGCGTATACCTCAAGAAACCTGGGGCTAACGAATCAAACGAAAAGATAAGAAAAATTGCTTCTGTTCTCAGGCAGCATGGTGGGCAACCCCCGCCAAATTGGAGAACAGATTTAGTTCTTGATCCAGGTCATGCCACTACCGCTGTTTTGTTTGGGGTAACACCCCCAGACTATGAGTTCCAGGGAAAGTTTCTCATCATATATGACGAACTTTATCTTCACAGGCACAGTGCAGATGAAGCAGCCGCAGCCATTGCGGCAAAAGTAAGGGACAAAACCTTCCAGTCATTTGTTATTGACCAGCGTGCTGCAAGGCAAACTGGATGGGGCCGTGGTGCTGGGGAAACAACACATCATATTTACAGCGAGGCATTTGCAAGACATGGGTTGCGATCAGTTGAAAGCGGAAGCAACTTTACTTTTGGGGCAGATAACGTGGAGGCTGGATGCACTAGGACCAGAGAATCAATGAACATTAGGTCTGATGGCACTACAGAGTTATTGGTTATAATGGACACCACCCCAAATTTTTACAAGGAAATATCGGAATACAAGAAAACTGGTGGACTTAGGCAGCAGGAGGTGGCAGAGAAGCCCGCTCCAAGGCAGAAGGATCACTTAATGGATTGCTTAAGGTACTACATAAGCACAGAGCCCGAATACCAAAAGCCTGACATGGAGAAAGCGCTGCCATCGCCAGCATATAAAGAATTCTTGGAGTGGAAGAAAAAAGGCGGTGCGAAAGAAGAGGATAAACCCCAAATGACAATTGGCCCCGGAAGGGCCTTGGCCCCAAATTAAGGAATGTGACATGAGCGATTTACCCAAAGCCCCGTGTGTTGGAGAGAATGTTGTCTGGTATCCACATGGGAATATTGACATGGAGCCGTTTGCTGCAACTGTTACTAGCAGGATAAATGACGAATGCATTACTCTTTATACGCTTAGCCCAACAGGACGGCGAGAACCAATGTTGAATGTAAAGCACATTGACCATCCAGACCACAAGAACAACCCAATGGGGACAAGGAGATGGGGCGCGTGGGATTTTGTGGGAGAGCATGAGAAAAGAAAAAAAGTGAGTGACGAATATAAAGAAAAGCAGAGGAAGAAGTCATTGGAGTTAGCCGAAGAAAACATGGTGGTTGACGCAGACTATCACACAAATCCAGATGATAACGAAATGATAATCATTAAGTTTGCCAGGGAGTGCGGTGATGAACCAGGCAGGGCAGTAAAGATTGCTGACAAAATAAGTGCCGGAATGACGTACCAACGAGTTAATGCTGTGTTGCGGAAGTTTCCGCATTTACTTACAGGCAATTTACCAGAAGAACTGATTGAAGCTGAAGTATGATAAAAACAAGCGAAAACGGCTCTACCACTGGAAAGCTACCAGACGCTTTGCGTCAAATAACTAGCGGCTGGCTTAATAAAATTGAACTGGCAAAAAAAGCCAAGGGACATTTTAATGAAGTCGGAGAACAGTGTACGTCTTTTTTTCAGGCGTCTGTGTCTTTTATGTGGGAGCCTGATTTCCGAAGAAAGTTTCTGGGAACCAGTGTTGCCCCAAACTTTCATGTAACACTTAATAAGGCGTTTGAGCTGGTTTCTATTTATGGCCCGACTCTTTATTGGCAGAATCCAGAAAGGGTTTTGCGCCCTAGGAAGCACATGAATGTCACTCCTGAAATGTTTGGAGTTGACGAACAGCTTATCCAGCAGCTTCAACAGCAGTCTCAGGAACTCCAGAAGCAATCAGAGCAGTTACAGCAAGGGATAATGCAGGCTCAGCAGCAAGGTTCACAGCATACAAAAGAGCCAAAGAACCCAGCTATAGAAAACCCAGGACTTCTGCCTAAAGGAGAGCAAGCCGAATTGATGGCCCCTAGTCCTGGGCAAATGCAATCTGCTCAGCAAATACAGAAAATGGCGCAACAACTCAAGGAGATTGATACTCATCTTCAAGAAATAAATGCTCAGCTTCAGCAGCAAGAAACCCTTCAGGAGAAACACGACGCAGCAATTAAGAAGCAAAAAGAGAGCATTCTTCAAAGAACCATTAGGTCTTCTTTGATGGAAACATGGCTTAATTACACTCCAGGTGAGCAGCCAGGGGGCGGGCTGGAGACTGCAGCCCAGAAGGCAATTACTGAATCTTTAATTAAAGGGCGTGGTTGTCTGATGCCAGAAGCGTACACAATGCCGGGAGGTGAAGTAAAGCTAACTGGGTGTAGCTACATTTCTGTAGATGATTTATTTCTTGACCCAGACGCCACTGGGCTTGGCCCGAATGAATGTTGGTGGATGGCAGTTCGTCGAGTTCAACCTGTGTGGTATGTGGAAAGGAAGTTTGGGCTAAAAGGAAAGCTTCGTTCTGCGGCAACTTATGAGCGAAGAAGTACAATGGGAGAGCGATTAGGCGCAGATTTAGGAAGTTCGTCCCCAAGAACAGGAAAGACGCACGACACAATAACTTATTACGAGATATGGTCAAAGGCAGGTGCTGGTCATCGTCTTTCAGGAATGCATAGCGAATACCACGATTCCTTTGAAGATGTCGGTGATTACGTTCGCATTGTAGTGGCCCCTGGCATTGACTATCCGCTAAATGCTCCACCCAAGAAGATGAAAAAGGCTAGCGAGAAAGAAATCAAAAAGATGCTTGAGTGGGAGTATCCGTTTTGGAAAGATGAGAGATGGCCCGTTGTTTGCCTTGATTATTACCACAGAGTCCCCGACAAGGACCCTCAAAGCTCTGCCTGGCCCATAGCTCCACTGGAGCCTGGGCTTGGCGAGTTAATTACCTTGAATGTAATTGTATCTCACATCGTAAATAGAACATGGTCATCTAGTCGTGACTTTATTGGCGTATTACAGAGTGCCCATAAGGATGTGGAAAAATGGCTAAAAAAGGGACAGGACATGACTGTGTTCCCGGTAAAAGAAATATACGGGGACATAAACAAAGTTGTTCAATGGATTCAGCAGCCACAAATGAAAGCAGATATGTGGCAGGTAGTGGAAATGCTTACTCAGTTATTCGAGAAGCGAGTTGGCCTGTCGGAACTTTTGTATGGCATGACAGCCTCGCAAAGTCGAAGTGCCGCTGATGCTGAAACAAAACGGTCATCAATGAACATCCGGCCAGACCACATGGCCAAGCAGGTGGAGCAGTGGATGGAACAGTGCGCCAGACAGGAGAAAATGGTTGCTAGGTGGGTTATTGAGGCCAAAGACATTGAAGTTGTTTTGGGTGCCCAAGAAGCTGAAATGTGGGAAGAGTACATAGTGAAAACTTCGGTGGAAGAGACAGTGCGTGAAGTTGATTGTACTGTGGCTGCAAACAGTGTCCGTAAACCGAATAAGGAAAGGGAGGCAACTAACATGGCGCAAGTCATGTCTGTTGCCATGCCTGAATTCAGTAAGCACGCAGACACTACGGGTGACACAAATCCAATAAATATACTTCTTGCTAAATGGGGTGCATCAATAGACCAAGACATGGATGATTTCCAAATTGGTCCCAGGACGCCACCGCCTCCAGGACCGGAAGCAGCACAGGCAGCCGAAGCCCAGCAAGCGGCACAGAAGCAGCAATTTGACCTTCAAATGCAATTACTGCAAGCCAAGGCGCAGAATGAGCAAGTTAAAGCTCAATCTACTATGGCTGTTGAGCAAGCCAAGTTACAGGGTATGCAGATGAAAGCCGAGGCTGACATGGCTAAAGCACAGACTGCACAGCAGCAGGCAGAAGCCAAAGCTCAACTTGATAAGGCTAAAATCGCCCTTACTCAACTTCAGCACCAGATTAGGCGTAACGAAGCAGAAATGCTTGCTAGGACCAGGGAAGAGCAACATCGACTTGAAATGGAGATACGCGAAGAACAGCGGCGTCAAAACACTGCCGATAACTCGGCAAAGCAATCGAGAGAAGAGGAAGCACTTGACCATAAGATTAGTCTTGACCAAGAGCAGCATGATTCGGAAATGATGCAAGATGCTGAGAAGCACTATTTTGAAATGAATGTGGAATCCGAAAGGACAGAAAGCAGCCAGTTGCTTGAAGCCATTAAAGCTGATGGAGACCAAGATATAAACCAGTCTAGGGCCAGGAATGACATGCTTCTATCAAGACAGCAGGCAAGGGAAAAGGCCGAGAACCAGAAAAGTGAAATGCAGCAAAAGGCTAGAGAGAGACAGGCCCAGAATCCTCAACAAGGACCCTAGTAATGAAAACGCGAACTATATCCAGGATAGTTGACGGAAAGTACATCAATTGTGACGAAGACCCGTCGGATGATTCTTCGTTCATGGAAATGCTAAAAAGCAGGAAGTTTCCTGGGGTCAGGACCGATTCTCAGTTTTTGGCAAATCATGGTACACTGGATAAACAGTTCAGCGGAGATGACCGTCAGCTAGAAGCTATAACAGAAAAAGCCAAAAAACATGGGTACAATCCCAGCCCAAACGATACTTATATTCCCAGTTTGGCTAGATATACTGGCGATCCCTTGGCCTTCGTCCCATCGGGTAGCCCGAAAAACCATATCAAGAAGGTACTTGAGGCCACTGACCGCTCCTGCGAGGGCGATGTAACAGTACACCGAGAAAGGAAGAAGCCTGGTAAATCAGTAAGACTTGGCGAAGATTTAGTACAAGAAGAAGCCGCTATGCGGATAATGGGAAACCCCGAAGAAGCGTTGAAGCCTAAAGGACAATTACGGAACGAAATTTTGGACAAGCATGGCGCTAAGCCATACGACAAACAATAAGGAGGGTCATTAACAATGGCACTGACACCTGTATCGAGAATGGCACTTGAATCTGCTCTTACGGAGCCTAGTGCTAACACGGAAATCAAGGACATCCTTGAAATCAACGACAATACCGCTGGTACTGTTGCTGCAAGCAAAGCTGTTATTTACAACGCTGCTGGTGGGGTAGCTGGTTATCCCACAATAGAAGCATTTGCTCAGGCTCCAGGGGCTGTAACTGTTTTACCAGCCAATGGTGGTTTACTTGTAAAGAACACTTATTACGCCGAAGATACAACTAATAATGATGCATTTTTGCTGCCAACAATAGCAAATTCAACTGCTGGCGATTGGATTATAATCCGGGATACTGCAGGCTTAGCTAACAATGAGAAAATCACTGTTGGCTCTGCTGCTAATGGTGACTTTGCAGTAGGTTCGCATATTACTGGCATCAATGTAACTGCTACTGCAAGTACAGAAGCGGTTGATATTAGTGTAGCTACAGATAATTCTGTAATACTAGAAGGCGAAACCAATGGATGCGGAGGAGCAGGTTCTTATATCTCTCTTGTATTCAATGGGAGCTTTTGGGTGTGTTCTGGAGTAGCTCGCAATATAGGTAATGGTTCAGTAGCTGTGATAGGTGCTGGTGGATTTCGCTTTGCTGCAACCGCCTAATAATAAAGGAGACTTATTATGGGCGCAGGATTGCGTGACATAGCACCGAAAGAGGTCTACTCTGCCAAGATAGATGCGGCGGCAGGTACGGGGGACGTAATCGTTCTGGATTTTTCTGCGCTTCATCCAAACGATTCCAGTAAAAAAATTGTTGTCATTAACTTTCTTTATACTTGCACTACTACCAACCCGACTGCCTTCTGGTCAGGTTCATCAAGTGGAACGCAGCTTACTGGCGATATGATTGTGATGGTTAATGGCTGGATTAAGGGGGGCTACAATCCAGACGGACACTTCAAGGCTGCTGTTGGAGCAGATTTAGTTATAGAGCGAGCCGCAAGTGTTGGTGTTGGTGGGTGGATTAACTATTACTTGGAGTAGGCAGTGGTAGCGGAAGCATTATCTGACATAGGCACTAAAGTACCCAAGTCTGTATCGGTGGATATACAGGAGTTGGGCCTCGATAGTGGTGCATCCATCACAGCAACGATTGTTACACCATCGTCAGGAAAAAGGATTGTTGTTACCGGCCTTTTTCAAATCGCGGTGGGAGGATTTGGTGGCAATACCCATATTGAGTTTTTGTCTGGAACGGATGAGATAACTGGCGTTCTGACATCACACCCACAGGCTGCAAACAGCCCAGTAGTCATTAACACTGCGTATATGCCTGATGGTCACTTCTGGACAGCGAAAGATGAACCCCTGAATGTGAAGCTGACTAACGGGCATGGTGGCCCCGGCACAAAATCCGTCACACTCAATGGCGCTGTTCAGTATTACGAGGATTAACAATGAAATGGTACAAGCACTTGAACGGTGAAACCGTGGGTTTTTTAGTAACCATCATGTTCGTGCTGGCGTCGATTAGTGCTAGCTATGGAGTCAGCCAGCACCAACTTAATAGACACGATAAAGACATAGAGACTATCAAAATGGATGTTGATAGAAACGAGGACATCCTAATTGAAATACGTAATGATGTAAAATGGCTGCGGCACAAGATGGCTAAGCAGCCCTAACGTAAAGGGGTGCCTTCGTGGCCGAATACACACGGTTATACCAAGCCGCTACGCCTGACCTATTTACCTATCAGGATGCTCTAGAGCATTTAGAAGCGACTACTCTTGGCGGCGCAATGGATTCTGAGCGCCGTGATTTCCGCTCCGCAGTTCTTGGGGCGTATCCCGATTTAGCTAGCCGGTACGACTGGCTCTACTATCACACTGAACATGACATTCGGCTAGAGGCAACGTACTCTACCGGAACCATAACTTACAACAATACAACTAAACAGGTGACAATATACGATGTTGATGACGTAGATGAAACAACGTCTACTTGGCCCACAAACGCAACAGATGGACGAATAAAAATAAATGACGTAAGGTATCCGATTGAGTCTCGCGTAAGCAACACAGTCATTAAGTTGCCGGACGATATTAACCCTGGGGTAGATATATTAACGGTTACTCCTTATACGATCAATGATACTAAAGTTACCGCAGTAGCCAACAAGGGAACCACCACTTACACTTGGCTTCGATCACGATATACTCTGCCCGCTGACTTCAAGGACATGGACCCTCCGCATGCGGAGAGTAGTAACTTAAGCCAGAGTCCAGTTTCCCTTGACGGCATCATGTCTTTTGAGCGCCACGTTAGGGCGTCGGCCCATCCACCTCGCTGGTATGCCATCGGCCCTGACCCTAACCGTTATGGACAGATGGCTATGTACGTTCAGTACGAGCCGAATACTGCTGAAGGTCTTCGGTTTTTCTATCGCCGGTTTCCGAGGCGAATAAAGTACAGCGACAGCTCTACTGGCACGGTAAGTAACAGCGGCACCACGGTTACGCTTGCTGGAACAGGTGCTAGCTTTAGCAGCGAGATGGTTGGTTCCGTTATCCGCTTCGGCACTTCGACTACTAAGCCCTCTGGTGTTCGTGGGTTGAACCCATGGCAAGAACAAAGAATCATTACCGCATACACAGACGCTAACACGGTAACTGTGGATTCAGCTCCATCGTCCACCTTTTCCGGTGTGAAGTATGTAGTATCGGACCCACTCGACCTTCGCCCCACGATGATAGAACCATTCCTGCGCGGGTGCGAGTGGAAGCTATCTCTTTCTCGCCGCAATGCGGAGTCTCCCACCCAAGAACTTCATCAATGGTACATGGAGGCGATACGCATTGCGGGCGAAGCGGAAGCAACCGTAGATAAGTCATGGACGACTCCCGCCACGTATAACCGTGGTATTCAAGCAATCGTAACCCCTAG
>Ga0302123_10002072_pt1 | contig 13869 bp, 10 predicted proteins | sample CB21_321_MG_FD_203109 | JGI IMG/M metagenome (GOLD analysis project Ga0302123, IMG submission 203109) | Marine microbial communities from Western Arctic Ocean, Canada - CB21_32.1 | ecosystem: Environmental > Aquatic > Marine > Oceanic | place: Canada: Western Arctic Ocean | collected 2017-09-28 | reverse complement strand
CCGGTTTTCAAAATGGATGTTCCTCGGCGCGCAGGAAATGCTGCGCGAATACTTATCAGGGCAGAGTATTCCTTCCGACGATCGCTTGGATCGCGGCCCGCAAATCGCCGCCGCCGAAATGATGGCCTGGCACGCCGCCGGCGGCCGCGGCTTCGAGGTCGCTGTCGCGATCGCCGATCATGAAACTGCCCTCCCGGCGAATGGGAAAGTCGCGCGTCGCCTGCTCCAGCATGCCCGGGCCGGGCTTGCGCCAGCGGCTTTCGCGCCGCCAGGGCGCGGTGTTTCCGTCGTGGGCCGGATCGGGCTCAAGATCGGGATGGCAGGGGCAATAGTAGAAGGCGTCGATGCGCGCGTCCTCTTCGGCCAGGGCCTTGGCCATCCAGCCATGCAGGGCCGCGATATCCTCTTCCCGGTACAGGCCGCGCGCCACACCGGCCTGATTGGTCACCACGAAGACCCAGTAGCCGGCCTCGTTGAGCCGGCGCACGGCGGCCGCCGCGCCGTCCATCCAGCGATAGTCCCCGGCCCGGTGGATATAACCGTCGTCATGGTTGAGCACGCCGTCCCGGTCGAGGAAGGCGGCCGGCCTTGACGCGGTCAGAAAGTCGTGTCGCCCGGTCGCGGTCTTCATCCGTCCTCTCTCTTCTGGGCCGGGCGTATCGGTTTCTTGCCGAAGCCGCGCCCTTTGCCGATGGCATCGTCGCCCAGCCGCGCGCGCACCGCCTGAACCGCCTTTTCCGCCCGCGCCTTGCGCCGGGCGTCGGCGTCGAACAGGTCCGGCGGGTTGGCCTTCTCGCCCGCCGACAGGTGGCTCGCCCCGATCCCGATCAGGCGATAGGGTGTGCCGTCGGCCTCGCGCGCCAGCAGCGGCCTTACGGCGTCGAATAGCACATTCGCGACCTGGGTGGGCGTGGGGAGCGCCCGGCTGCGCGTGACCGTGCGAAAGCGCGCGGTCTTTAGCTTCAGGGTCACCGCCGCGCCGCTCAGCCCGCTTTTAGCCAGGCGCCGGGCGACGGTTTCCGCCAGGGGCCAGAGCGCCGTTTCGAGTTCCTTGGGCGCGGCGATATTGCGGTCGAAGGTGGTCTCGGCCGAGATGCTCTTGGTCGGCGCGTTCGGATCGACCCGCCGGTCGTCCTCGCCTTCGGCGAAGCGTGCCAGGCGGCGGCCGATCGCGCCGTAGCGGGCCTGCAACTCGCGCTCGTCGTAGCGCCGCAGATGGCCGATGCGAAGGATACCGTCGCGATGCAGGCGGCCGGCCAGGGCGGGGCCGACGCCCCAGATGGTCTCGACTGGCCGTTCGGCGAGGAAAGCCCGCGCTTCCGCCCGTCCGATGATCGCGAAGCCGCGCGGCTTGTCCAGGTCGGATGCAACCTTTGCAAGAAATTTGTTGTAGCTGAGGCCGATCGAGGCGGTGACGCCGATATCCCGCTCGATGCGCAGGATCAGTCCGGCCAGGGCCTGGGCCGGGCTGCCGCCGTGCAGGGCCTGGGTGCCGCTCAGGTCGAGAAAGGCCTCGTCGATCGAGAGCGGTTCGACCAGGGGGGTCAGGGCCTGCATCATGGACCGGGCCTCGCGCCCGGCGGTGGCGTATTTTGCCATGTTCGGGCGGATCACGGCTGCGTCGGGGCAGCGTTCGAGCGCCTTGAACATGGGCATGGCCGCGCGAACGCCGTAGAGCCGAGCGACATAGCAGGCCGCCGCGACGACCCCGCGCTGGCCGCCGCCGACGATGACCGGGCGGTCGCGCAGGCTGGGATCGTCGCGCTTCTCGACCGAGGCGTAGAAGGCGTCGCAGTCGAGATGCGCGATGGCGAGATCGTGCAACTCCGGATGGCGGATCGTGCGCGGCGAGCCGCAAGCCGGGCAGCGCCCGCTTGCCGGGCCATCGTCCAGGGCCACCAGGCAATCCCGGCACAGGCCCGGCATCGGGGCGCCGGACTCGGGTGCGGAATCGCCGGACTCGGACGCGGAATCGGATGTGGACTCGGGCGCCGACCCGATCATGGCCGGCTGCCCCGTCGTTGCCGGATGCCCTCCCGTTCGCCCTGCGGATTGACGAAATGCCGCCTGCCGCGGGCTTGCCCGCCTCGCGACCGATCCATAGCCTGAGAGGCTCGACGGGATCGCAAGGGGAGATCGTCCAATTCGCGCGTCCGTGGTGCAGCGAGCGTCTTCATTGATTCCGTTTGGTTTGGCGGGTTTGGCCGTTCCGGCCCTCCGGGCGTCTCGGGCGGCGTCCGCAACCGGACGCTTCGTCGATCTCCGATCATCCTGGGTCGCCCATTGCCTGTCGGCAACGGTTTTCATGTCCGCCGCCTTGGGGCTTGCGGGAGGGGGTTTGCGGGCGGTGCTCTCGCCGGTCCAAGCGACATGCCGGTCGAGAAGGCGACTTCTCGCCTCTGGCCAATTCCCTGCTGCTGCGCAGCGAACGCGACGATCCGGAGGCGCTCTATCGCCTCGGCGTGCTCTATCTCGCCGGCACCGGAGTTCCCAAGGACGAGCGCACGGGCGCGGTTCTCGTGGTCGCGGCGGCGGAGGAGGGGCTTGCGGGCGCGCAATATCTGGCCGGGCTCCTCTATGGCGACGGGCGCGGCGTCGGGCGCGATCCGGCGGCGGAATTGCTGTGGCTGCGTCGCGCCGCGGAGCGGGGCAGCGCCCAGGCCCAGGTCCGCCTCGGCCATATGTTTCGCGACGGCTGGGTCGTCGGCAAGGACGGTGCCGCGGCCCTGGCCTGGTACTGCAAGGCGGTCGAACAGGGCGAGGTCGAGGCCTTGCGGGCGGTGATGGGCCTCTATGCCGAGGGTTGCGCTGGTCTGGCACGCCACAAGGAAGAGGTCCGGCGCTATTGCCTGGCCCTGGCCGAACGCGGCGACCTGACCGCCCAGCTGATGATGGGAGAGCGTTTCGGCTCCGGTGTCGACGGGTCGGCCGATGCCGAATAGGCCTATTTCTGGTACGCGCTCTCGCCCAATCAGGGCAGCGGTCTGGGGGCACGCCTGCGCGACGATACGGCGCGGTGGATGCAGGCGCGGCGGATCGCCCTGGTTCGGGAGCAGGCTGCCGCCTGGTCGCCCCGCGCCTGGGCCGAAGCGCGCTGGATCGCCTTCGGAGATAATGGCCCGCGCCTCTTGCGCTAGCCGCGCGTGGCCCCTCCGTAACTTTCGGACAACGCAGTTTCGCATTCACCCGGGCGCCATAGCCATGCTGCGCCGCGCACCCCGCTGGAATAGGCGTGGCGCGGCGGCAGCAGGCGGGTGTCCACCCGGTCGGAGAAAACATAGTGCGCCCAGCGCGCGGGCACTGCCTCGTAAAGCCATGACAGGTTGGAGAGACCGCCCCCCAGGACGACGGCCTGGGCCGCGATCTCCTCCGCGGCCAGGGTTTGCCCGGCGGCGGGCGCATGGTCCGCCGCCAGGCCGTGCCCCGACAGGAAAGTTTTGATGCAGCCGCGCCGGCCGCAATAGCATTCCGGGCGGGGCCATTCTTCGGGAGTCATGGCGGGCAGGGGATTGTGGCCCCATTCGCCGGCGACCGCGTTGGCGCCCGTAAGCACCCGGCCGCCGGCCACGCCGCCGCCGCCGACACCGGTGCCGAGGATGGCTCCGAAAACGAGGTCGTATCCGGCCGCCGCGCCATCGATCGCTTCCGACAGGGCGAAGCAGTTGGCGTCGTTGGCGAGGCGCACCGGCCGGCCGAGCAGGGCCGCGAGATCAGCGTCCAGGGCCGGCCGATCAGCCAGACCGAGTTGGCGTTCTTGACCAGGCCGGTGCGGGCGAAAGAGTTCCCGGAATGCCGATGCCGACCCCCGAACGGATGGCCGGCATGCAATTGTTACGATTAGTTAATCATAACGTTTCATGCTCTGATGTTAGTGGGGAGACATCCGCGCCGTGCTGATCTAAGTCATGTTGGGTCATGGCGCGAATGGAAATTCTAGCCTGGGATCGCAGACACAACGGTATGAGTAAAAGGATACTCATCGTCGAAGACCACGAGCTCAATATGAAGCTCTTCAAAGACGTAGTCCAAGCGCACGGTTAAGAGACCATTCAGACCCGCGACGGGATGGAGGCGCTGCGTCTGACCAAAGAAAACTGTCCCGATCTGATCCTCATGGACATCCAACTGCCCGAGGATTCGGGTCTGGAGGTCACGAAATGAATCAAGGCCGACAAAGACATACGCGATATTCCGGTGATCGCCGTGACAGCTTTCGCGATGAAGGGCGACGAGGAGAAGATTAGCCAGGGTGGCTGCGAGGCCTATATCGCCAAGCTGATCTCGATCACGAATTTTCTCGAGACGATCAAATAGTTACTGCAATAGCGGGTAGGCTGGCGCCCTTCGTCCGGGTTAGGACCCGATAACGAAAAGGGCCGCCCACCGGGCGGCCCTTCGTCTCGTCGGGAGCGATGGATCGGCTATTTAATCTTCGCTTCCTTGAACATCACATGCTTGCGCGCGACCGGATCATATTTCCGCATCTCGAGCTTTTTGGTCATCGTGCGCGGATTTTTCTTGGTCACATAGTAGTAACCCGTGTCCGCGGTGCTCACGAGTCTGATCAGGACGGTGTTTGGCTTGGCCATAAGACGCCTCCGCGCGCCAGTGGACGAATTCAGCGGGCGAAGATAGGCCCGTCGCCGCCCCTGTCAAGGGCGGTGCGCAGGAATCAGCGTTTTGCGACCTCGGCATGGGAGCGCGCGACGGCAAGTCGGTAGAGCGCGGAGTCGGCCAGAACGCGTTCGGCGACGTCCAAATCGACCTCCTTCGTTTCGCCATGCGGCGGGCAAGACGCACGCAGAACATCGGCTTCCTGCTTGTCCGGAACCGAAACGGCACGCCATTTCTGCATCAGATTGGCCTGCTCCGCTTCGCGGCGGCGGGCCCGATTGATGACCTGTCCTGCGCCTTCGGTCATGCCGCTGGTGCAGACCGCCGGCATGACCCCCAGCCGGTGCAGGGTGTAGCCCGACGGTGCATGGATGCGCGACCAGGTCAGAATCAGCTCACCCTCGTTCGGCATGCGGATCACCGTCTGCACGGTTCCCTTTCCGTAGGATGCGGTGCCGATGATGATCGCGCGGTCATGGTCCTGGAGGGCCGCGGCGACGACTTCCGAAGCCGAGGCGGTGTTGCCGTTGACCAGAATTGCGATCGGGATGCCACGGACGATATCGCCCTGCTCCGCCTCGTAGGATTGGAAGCTGTCGAAATGCCGACCCTGGGTGCTCAGGATCGTGCCGCTGTCGAGGAACATATCTGCGACTTCGACCGCCTGGTCCAGCAAGCCACCGGGATTGTCGCGCATGTCCAGAACCACCCCTTTCAGGCGGCTGCCCATGGCGCTGCGCAGCTCCGTGATCGCCTTGTCGAGCTGGTGGGCCGTGTCCTGGTTGAAATGGCTGATGGCGACATAGAGGTAGTCGCCGTCCTGCCGCGCGGCGACGCTCGGCGGAATGATGCGCTGGCGCTCGATCGCGAAGGTCAGGGAGGCGTCGGACGAGGGCCGCGTCACCGTCAGATCGACATGGGTGTCGATCTGACCGCGCAGCTGGTCGACGATATCAGCCAGATCCATCCCCGCGATCGGAAAGCCGTTGATATGGGTGATCACGTCCTCGGCCCGGAGGCCGGCGGCTTCCGCCGGGGTATCCTCGATGATCGAGACCACGACCGGCTTCTCGCCGTCCATTTTGATGCGCATGCCGACGCCACCGAAACCGGTGCGCCTGGCCCGCTCTTCGTCCGCGTCGCGGGCTGAGGAGTAGCGCGTGAAACCGTCCAGGCCGGATAGGGCCTCGTCGAACACGGCTTCGTAGATCTGTTCGGGATCCGCTTCGGCCAATTCATGCGACGCCGAGCGGCTGGCACTAAGCGCCGAACTCGTCAGCTGCGCCCAGCCCGTTACGTCGCGTTGACCGGGGGCAGTGAAGGATCCGATCGGCCCGGCGGCGTTGGCCAGCTGGACCTGGTCGCCATTGCGCTTGACCAGAAGCGACGAATCGATATCCGTGATTCCGCTGAGGCCGTCGAAGGCAATATCCCCGACCGGAACATCCTCGATGTAACGCTCGGCGATATCGCCGTATCCCTTGGAGAAAACCAGTTTGGTGTCGGCCTCGAAGGAGGTGCCCGAGACCTTCTGATTGACGCAGCCGGAGAGGAGCAGGGCGAATCCGATAGCGGCATAGGCACTCAACAAGGCCGCTCTTGCCATGCCCGGTCGCGGCGCGGGCGCCGGATGGGTAAACGGGTGGTGCTCTCGAATCATGGCCGGTTCAGTTTTGTCGCCGCCCCGTACCCGGGCAGGGCCCACCCTATCGCAGGGGCCGCTGTGAAGCACTAAATAAAGTGTTCTCTCGATCGAACCAGCGCATCACTTGCGCCGTTCCTTTTTTCGAGCGCGCGAAGCCTTGCCTTTTCTTGGGGTATTTTTCTGGAGTTTGCGCACGGACTTTCGGTTGGTGCGCGGGGTGCCGCCTTCCGGGAAGCTGCCGCCGGCTATCAGTTCGAAGCCCAGACTGCCGGTGACCTCGCTTGCCTCGCGCAGGCGTACCTCGACCGGATCGCCCAGCCGAAAACGCCGGCCCGAGGCGCGCCCGACGAGGCAATGATTCTCTTCGTCATGGTCGTAGTAGTCGTCGGACAGGCTGCGCATGGGGACGATGCCGTCGGCTCCCGTCTCGGCCAGGGTGACGAACAGGCCGAAGCGGGTCACGCCGTTGATTCTGGCTTCGAAGGTCGCGCCGACCCGATCGGCCATGAAGGCGGTGACATAGCGGTCCATCGCGTCGCGCTCGGCCGAGACGGCGCGCCGTTCATGGTTCGATATCTGCTCGCCGAGAGCCTCGAAGCGATCCTCGGCGCCGGCGGGGAGGGCGCCGGGCCCCAGGTTGAAGGCACGGACCAGGGCCCTGTGGACCAGCAGGTCCGAATAGCGGCGGATGGGCGAGGTGAAGTGGCAATAGTGGCGCAGGCCCAGGCCGAAATGACCGAGATTGTGCGGAGAATAGACCGCCTGGGACTGGCTGCGCAGGACGACTTCGTGGATCAGGGCCTGCTCCGGGGTGCCCTTCGCCTTGACAAGAACCTGGTTGAACAGCGCGGGCCGGAGGACTTGGCCCAGGGTCAGCTGGTAGCCGAGATCCTTGAGGAACTCGGCGATAGCGGCGATCTTGGTGCGGTCCGGCGCGTCATGGACCCGGTACATCACCGGCGCGCGCCGGCTTTCCAGGGCTTCCGCCGCGGCCACATTCGCGGCGATCATGAATTCTTCGATCAGGCGATGGCTGTCGAGACGGTTGCGCGGCTCGATTCCCGCGATTCGGCCGACCTCGTCGAAGCGGACCTGGCGCTCGGGCAGATCGATTTCCAGCGCGCCGCGCTTGCGTCGTGCCTCGGCCAGCACAGCATAGGCGCCGTAGAGCGGCGCGATGATCGATTCCGCCAGCGGCGCCGTCGTCTCGTCGGGATGATCGTCATGAGCCGCCTGGGCCTGCTCGTAGGTAAGGCGCGCGGACGAGCGCATCAGCGCGCGTTCGAAACGGTACGACGTGACTTTCCCCTCGCTGTCGATCCGCAGATGCGCGGCCAGGCAGGCGCGGTCCTCGTCCGGTCGCAGGGAGCACAGGTCGTTGGACAGGGCTTCGGGCAACATGGGCACGACCCGGTCCGGAAAATAAACCGAATTGCCTCGCAGGGCCGAGGCCCGGTCGAGGGCATCGTCGGGGCGCACATACCAGGACACGTCGGCGATGGCGACGATGATGCGCCAGCAGCCCTCCGTCTCCGGATCGGGCGCGGCCCAGACCGCATCGTCGAAATCGCGCGCATCGGCGCCGTCGATGGTGACCAATGGCAGGTCGCGCAGATCGGTCCGGCCGTCGAGATCGGCGGGCTTGGCCGCCTTGGCCTGGGCGAGGGCGGCGGCGGAGAACTCGGTCGGGATGTTGTGGGTATGGATCGAGACCAGGCTGAAGGAGCCCGGGTCGTCGAGCCGCCCGATAACCTCGGTCACCCGGCCGCGGACGAGGCCCGCGCGGCCCAGGGTTTCGACGAGCACGAGATCGCCAGGGCCGGCCGCCCCTTCGTCGCCCGCGCCGATCTCGAATTCGTCGCGCAGGCGCCGGTCCGTGGCCTGGACCCGACCGCCGCGCGGCCCCTTGCGATAGACACCGAGCACCACCGTGGGTGCGGCCGTGATCCGGCGCATCGCCTCGCCTTCATAGCCGCCGTCGGGCAGGGGTTTCAGCCGGGCGAGCAGCCGGTCGCCGACCGCCGGCGCACTGATGCCGGCGCCGGTGCGCGACAGATAGATGCGGGGGACCGGGCCGTCGCCCTGCCAGCGGGTCGGGACGGCGATGACCTCGCCGTCGATATCGATCTCGTCGATCCGCACCACCGTGACCGAGGGCAGGCGGTCGGTCGGCATGACCCGCCGCCGCTCCTTTGCGATCTCGCCCTCTTTCTCCAATTCTCTGAGCAGTTCGCGCAGCCTGCGGCGGTCGGATCCGGTGATCCGGAAGGCCCGCGCGATCTCGCGCTTTCCGACCTCAACCGGATTCTGCCGGATGAAGTCGAGAACCGCCTCCTTGGTCGGGAAAGGTCCGGGCTTGCGGTCGCCCTTTGCCAAAATCGGCGGCCTAGTCGTCGCCGGCCGAGACGGCCGCTTTGGCCGGGGCCTTTGCTTTGGGCTTTGCTTTCGGTTTGGCTTTCGACTTTGCAGCGGTCTTGGTTTTGCTCGCCGTCTTCGTGGCGGCTTTGGCTTTCGGCTTGGCCTTTCCGCCGCCCTTTGCGGCGCGCGCTTCGAGCAGGGCCACGGCCTCGTCGAGCTTGATTTCCTCGGGCGCCTTGCCCTTGGGGATCGGGGCGTTGTTGCGGCCGTGCTTGATATAGGGGCCATAGCGGCCGTTCATGATCCGCACCGGCTTCTTGTCCGCCGGATGATCGCCCAGCTCATGCAAGGCGGCCGCGCCGCCCGTCTTCTTGTCCTTGATGAGGGAGACGGCGTGATTCAGCCCGATCTCGAACATGTCCTCGAAGGCGGGCAGCGAGGTATAGGCGCCGTCATGCTGGAGATAAGGACCGTAGCGGCCGAGTCCGGCCACGATCGGCTTGCTGGTTTCCGGATGATCGCCGACCAGGCGCGGCAGCGAGATGAGCTTGCGCGCCAATTCGAGATCGACATCGGCCGGCGAGACTCCCTTGGGAAGGGAGACGCGCTTGGGCTTGGCGCCCTTCTCGACGGCTTCGCCCAACTGCAGATAGGGACCATAGGGACCCTTGCGCAGGGTGATCGATTGGCCGCTTTCCAGATCCTCGCCGATCTCGCGGGGCCCCGCATTGCCGGCCTCGGCATCCTCTTCGGCGCCGGCGGCGATGACCAAGGCGCGGGTATAGCGGCATTCGGGATAGTTCGAGCAGCCGATGAAGGCGCCGAACTTGCCGAGTTTCAGACCCAGACGGCCACCCTCGCAGGTCGGGCAGCTGCGCGGATCGCGTTCGTCCTCTCCGACCGGAAAGAAATGCGGGCCCAGATCGTGGTCCAGCGCGTCGATGACCTGGGTCAGGGACAGGTCCTTGGTCCCGGCCACGGCGGTCTCGAAGGCTTCCCAGAACTCGCGCAGGACCTGTTTCCAATCGATCGTGCCGTTGGAAACATCGTCCAGTTTGTCTTCCAGTTCGGCGGTGAAACCGTATTGGACATAGCGCGCGAAAAAGCTTTCGAGGAAGGCGGTGACGACGCGTCCCCGGTCCTCGGGCACGAAGCGGGCTTTATCGGTCTGGACGTAGTTACGGTCCTTGAGAATCTCGATGATGTTGGCATAGGTCGAAGGCCGGCCGATGCCAAGTTCCTCAAGGCGCTTGACCAGGCTCGCCTCGGTATAGCGCGGCGGCGGCTGGGTGAAATGCTGCTCGGGCAAGATGTCGCTGCGTTCGAGGCCGTCGCCGGCGGCGAGCGGCGGCAGCGTGCGGTCGTCGCCATCCTCGTCCGCAACATCGTCTCGGCCCTCCTGATAGACCGCGAGGAAGCCGTCGAAGGCGAGAGTGGAGCCGTTCGCGCGCAGGATTGTCCTGCCGTCCGAACCCGGAATATCGGCGGCCACCTGGTCGAACTCCGCGCTTTCCATCTGGGATGCGATGGTTCGCTTCCAGATCAGCTCGTAGAGGCGAAGCTGGTCCGAATCGAGATGCTGGGCCATATCCTTCGGGAGCCGGGACATATCCGTCGGCCGGATTGCCTCATGGGCCTCCTGGGCGTTTTTCGCCTTGGTGCGATAGACGCGCGGCTTCTCCGGGACATAGCGGTCGCCGTAGAGGCGCTGGATCGCGGCGCGCCCACCATGGATGGCGTCCTGGCTCAAGACCACGCTGTCGGTCCGCATATAGGTGATCAGGCCGACCGTCTCGCCGCCCAGATTGGCGCCCTCGTAGAGCTGCTGGGCCAGGCGCATGGTGCGGCTCGCGCCCAGGCGCAGCTTGCGCGAGGATTCCTGCTGCAGGGTCGAGGTCGTGAAGGGCGGGCGGGGATGCCGGTTGACCCGCTTCTTTTCGACTTCGCCGACCGCGAAATTGGCGCCGGCGATGGCGTCGGCGGCGCGTTTCGCGGCCGCCTCGTTGGCCAGGTCGAACTTGTCCAGCTTGGCGCCGTCGAAATGGGTCAGGCGTGCGGTAAACGTCTCACCGGATTCGGTCGTGAAGGCGACTTCGACGGTCCAGAATTCCTGCGGCTTGAACAGCTCGATCTCGGATTCGCGCTCGCAGATCAGGCGCAGGGCGACTGATTGCACCCGCCCGGCCGAGCGGCTGCCCGGCAGCTTGCGCCACAGCACGGGCGAAAGGGTGAAGCCGACGAGGTAGTCGAGCGCCCGGCGCGCCAGATAGGCATCGACCAGCGCGACGTCGATCTCGCGCGGATGGGTCATGGCCTCGAGCACGGCGCCCTTGGTGACTTCGTGGAAGACCACGCGGCTGACCGCGATATCCTTGAGGGCCTTGCGCTGCTCCAGTACTTCGCGGACATGCCAGGAGATCGCTTCGCCCTCGCGATCCGGATCGGTTGCGAGGAAGAGCGCGGTGGCGCCCTTGAGGGCCTGGGCGATCGCCTTGATCTGTTTTTCGCTGCGCTGATCGACCTGCCAGCTCATCTCGAAGTCTTCGTCCGGGCGGACCGAGCCATCCTTGGGCGGCAGATCGCGGACATGGCCATAGCTCGCCAGAACCGTGTAATCCGGTCCCAGATATTTGTTGATTGTTTTGGCCTTGGCCGGCGATTCGACGACGACAACATTCATCAGGAGATGCGCCCTATTGTTCTGCTTCGGCTCGAAAAACGTTCTGGCGTGAAGGGGTTAGGCGCCCGCAACCTGATTGCCAGGGTGGCGCTCCAACCGTCCCACCAGTTCCAATCCGAGAAACACCGTCGAGACGACGGACGGGGACAGATGGCACTGGCGGACGATTTCGTCAACCGGAACCGGGGCGGGGCCGAGCGCCTCGACGACTTTGGCGCGGGCATTCTCGATGGCCGAATCGCCCTCCTCGAATGGGGTTTCGGGCAAATCGGCGGGCGGTCGGACGGGCAGCCTGGGCGCTTCGGCGCCGGGCAGGGATTCGAGCACATCGGTTGCCGATTCGGTCAGGATGGCCCCCTGGCGAATCAGATCGTTGGTGCCGCCGCAGTGCGGGTCCAGGGGCGATCCCGGCACGGCGAAGATCTCGCGCGCCTGTTCCCCGGCCTGGCGCGTGGTGATCAGCGAGCCGGAGCGTTTGGCGGCCTCGGCCATCACCGTTCCCAAGGAAAGCCCGGCGATAATCCGGTTGCGGAAGGGGAATGGCGGGCCTGGGGCACCGTGCCGGGCGGATGTTAGGCCAGGATAGCGCCTTGCTCGCGTATCGCGGCGTGGAGGGCCGCGTGTTCCGGCGGATAGATATTGTCCGGCGCCACCAGCCAGCACGGCCACCGTGCCGGTTGCCAGCGCGCCTTCATGGGCGGCCCCGTCGATCCCGCGCGCCATGCCCGAAACGACGACGAGGCCCGCTTCACCGAGGTTGCGGGCAATCGTCCTGGCGAAGCGGCGGCCATTGGCAGAGGCATTGCGCGCGCCGACCAGGGCGACGGAACGGCGGGACAGGAGGGCCACATCGCCCAGCACGGTGAAGGCGGGCGGCGCATCCTCTATCTGGGCCAGCAGGGCAGGGTAGTCGGCATCGCCCCAGATCACATGGCGGCCACCCAGGGCCTCGGCCGCTGCGAATTCGGCCTCGGCCCGGTCGCGTGGGCAGACAGCGACCGCACCCCGCCGTCCGCCGCGCCTAGAGCGCGCGGGCAGGGCGTCGAGCGCATCGGCGGCGCTGGCGAATCGGGCCATCAAGCGCCGGAGAGTGATGGGGCCGATATTATCGCTGCGGATCAGGCGCAGGCGGTCGATACGCTCGCGCTCCGCCATCGCCGCCATCGCCGCCGGGGCCGCCGGGGCCGCCATGGTCAGGCGTCGTGACTACGCGGCGGCTGGGCCGAGGGTTTGGCCGGCGCATCGGGCGGGGCATCAGGAGGAGCCTTCGCATCCCCGCCGATGCGGCTTTCCTGACCCTTGATAATGCGACCGAGATTGGGGATGTGCTTGACCATAATGACGACGGCCAGGAACAGACCGAACTCGGCGATCTGCTGATCCGCGAACAGCTTGGCGAGACCCGGCGCCGCGACGAAGGCGATCAGTGCGGCGAGCGAGGAATAGCGCGTGACCACGGCGACGATCAGCCAGATCGCGGCGCAGGCCGCGGCGACCGGCCATGCAATGGGAATGAGGACGCCGAAGGCGGTGGCGACGCCCTTGCCGCCCCTGCCCTTGAGCCAGATCGGCGCGATATGGCCCAGCATCGCGCCGCTGGCGGCGAAGACCATGGCGTCGGGGCCATAGCGCAACCCCAGGATCGCCGCGAGCGCACCCTTGCCCGCGTCGAGCAGCAACGTCAGGGCCGCCAGGTCCTTGCGCCCGGTGCGCAAGACGTTGGTCGCGCCGATATTGCCCGAACCGATCTTGCGAATGTCGCCCTGCCCGGCGAATCGGGAGATCAGCAGGCCGAAGGGAATCGAGCCGAGGAGATAACCGACGGCGCCGATGAGCCAGAACTGCCATGTATGCGAAAAATCGCCGAGTAGATCGGGCAAGACCCGGGCCTCCGTTTAGCCGTCGAGAGTGTAGACCGTGCGCCCGTCGACCACGGTTCGCAAGACGCGGCCCTGGACCGGCCGGCCGTCGAAGGCCGAGTTCTTGGACTTGCTGTTCAACTCGCCGTCCTCGATCCGCCAGGGCCGGTCAGGATCGAACAGGACCAGATCGGCGGGGCCGCCCTTGGCCAAGCGGCCGCTGCGCAGGCCGAGGAGATCCGCCGGCCGGCAGGTCAGCCGGGCCAGCACCTCGATCAGCGACATATGGGCGTTATGGACCAGTTCGAGAGAGATCGGCAGCAGCGTCTCCAGCCCGACCACGCCAAACTCGGCCTGGGTGAAGGGCAGGCGCTTGGAATCCTGATCCTGGGGCGCATGATCGCTGGCGATCACGTCGATCGTGCCGTCCTTGATGCCCTCGACCACGGCGCGCCGGTCGACCTCGGCGCGCAGGGGCGGCGAAACCTTGGCGAAGGTTCGGTAGTCGCCCACCGCCATCTCGTTCAGGGCGAAGTAGTGGGGCGCGGTGTCGCAGGTCACCGGCAGGCCGTCGGCCTTGGCTTCGCGGATGCGTTGGATGGCCCCGGCGGTCGAAAGATGGGCGGCGTGATAGCGCCCGCCGGTCAATTCGACCAGACGCAGGTCTCGCTCGACCATGATCGTCTCGGCGACGGCGGGAATGCCCTTGAGGC
>Ga0302123_10002064_pt1 | contig 13895 bp, 7 predicted proteins | sample CB21_321_MG_FD_203109 | JGI IMG/M metagenome (GOLD analysis project Ga0302123, IMG submission 203109) | Marine microbial communities from Western Arctic Ocean, Canada - CB21_32.1 | ecosystem: Environmental > Aquatic > Marine > Oceanic | place: Canada: Western Arctic Ocean | collected 2017-09-28 | reverse complement strand
TGATCTCGACCTTCTCGTCAGTGCCGCCAAAGGACTTGAGCAAGTGAAGCTCCGAGAGTCCATGCTCGTTCGAGATGTAGGCGATCCATTCGCCGTCGGGCGACCACGCGGGATCGAAGTGATCCCATGGGTCACGGGTCAGTTGCAGCGGCTCGCCGTCGTGCACGGGATAGACGTAGAGGTTGTCGTACTGGCTGCCTCGGTGCGACGAGTAGAGAATGCGTTTGCCGTCGGGCGACCAGTTTGGTCTCGTGCGGTAGAGCGTTTCTTCTCTCAGGATGCGCGTCGCCTTCGACATAGCATCGGGCTCAAGCGGCGCGCGCCAGATCGCGCCGGAACCGAGCGTGATGCCGCGGTTTGAGACGAGAATAATCTCTTTGCCGTCCGGCGAGAAGGTGGGCTGGATGTGGTCGTCGTAGCGTCCAAAGTAAAGACGGGAACGACCGAAGTCATTGGGTTCCGTAATACGAACGGATTCGCCGAAGCTACCGTTATCGAAGGAGCGCGTATAGATGTGGAAGCGGCCATTCGGGTCGTTGTGAACGTACGCCATCGTCTTGCCGTCGGGCGACCAGACGGGGTCGGTGTGCAGCTTGTTTCCCTCGGTCACGGTGGTGCTTTCGCCGGTGGCGACGTTCAAGAGCTTCAGATTGATGCCTTCGCCATCCTCGGCCGTGTAGATGATCCAGCGGCCGTCGGGCGACCATGCCGGAGCGGAGTCGTAGGTGCTATTCGCGGTCAGCTCATAGGCGGTGGTATCGCCTACTTTGATTTTCCAAACGGACCCCGACATCGAGAACGCAATCTCTTTCCCGTCGGGAGACCAGGCAGGCCGCCAAGGCGTGCTGGCGCTGGGCGGCATGTAGTAGTTGTACATGTAGCCGCCAGCGTAATTGTTACGCGCAGGGAACTGGGCGAGCGCGGAGGACGCGCAGACAACAAGAAGAAAAAGGGTGACGAAGGTACGGCGATAACGGTTCATGACATCTCTCAAAGGAGGGGGCAGCGGGCAAACGCTAAAGAATCGGTCAGGATAACGCATTCAGCAATTGATCAACGTCGTCCATGGTGTTGAAGACGGTAGGCGAGACACGCATCTGTTTCCACTTGATCTTGGCGACGACGTTCGCGGACTTCAACTTGGCGCTGCTCCCTTCGGGATCGTCTACCAGGAATGCGGTGATGGGAGTAGGACTGCCTGGCGGGGTGATGCACGGGTAGCCGAGCTTCGGCAGTTCCGCGATGAGCTTGTCACACATCGGTTTGGCATGCGCCAGAATGTTGTCAACGCCGAGCTTCAGAATGTACTTCAACGCCTCGCGCTGGGCTGCGCCAGCGATGTTCGAGACATTTCCGACCTCGTACATCTCGGCGCCCTCGCGGGTGCGATAGCTGATGGGCTCATCACCAGCGGGGCTCCCGGGGAAATAGTGAAACTCGAAGTTCGCGTATTGCTTGTCGCCATACATCATCGGCTTGAGGACCTCGCCCTGCAACTCTTCGCGCACATAGAAGAGCCCCAGTCCGCGCATCCCCATCAGCCATTTGTACGTCGAGGCCGAGCAGAAGTCGATACCCATCGCGCGCATATCGACCGGAACGCAACCAGCCGCCTGCACGATATCGGCATAGACGTACGCACCGTGGGCGTGCGCGATATTGCTGATCGCTTTCGAGTCGTAGTGAAATCCGTTGATGTTTGAGACGAGCGTGAGAGAAACGAGCTTCGTATCTTTGTCGATCACCTTCTCGTACTCTTCGGGTCCAACCTGCCAATCTTTCTGTTTGATGATGCGCAATTCAAGACCGGCGTCTTGGAGGCGTCGATAGATGTAGCTGCCACCGTGATAGTGCAACTCATCAACAACAACGTTGCCTTTGCCCCCCTTCGATCCGACGTTGTGCAACCCGAGGCCAAGCGCAACCAAGTTTTCGCCGATCAACGTACTCTGCGTCAGCGCGATCTCCGACGCCTTCGCGCCGATCAGTTGGCCGTAGAGTTCTTTGACTTCGTGGAACTGCTTCTCGCCAAAGTTCGCCCCGTCGCCCGGCCCGCCGAGGATAAACTCCAGGTATTCCCGCGCCGCGTTGACAGCGTGTATCCCGCAAGGATGGCGTCCCGCGTTGTTAAGGTAGACCTGTTTCACCGACCAAGGGAAGGCGGCTCGCGCCGTTTCGAAGCTGGCGTCCTCGGCACGCAGAGCTGCGACCTCGGGCGTCTTCGAATCCGCGGCACTACACCCGAAGAACATCCCTGAGCCCAATGCAGTGGACCCTGCCAAGAAATCACGGCGATCAAAGTTCATAGGAGCCTCCGTCAAACTATCCGCTAGGCAAGCGCCGCGACCAGAGTCTCGACATCCTGCTGGTTGTTCATGACCGACACCGAAACCCGCATGTGATTGCCGAAGCGCAGCGTCACCTCGATCTTCGCCGCGTTCAGCCGCCGCTCAGCTTCCTTCGGATCAGGAACGCGGAAGGTCGTGATCGGGCTGCGATTGCCCTTGGGCGTGAGTGATTCGTAGCCGATCTTTGGCATCTCTTCCTGCAAGAAATCGGTGAGAGGCGTGGCGTGCGCTTGAATAGCGTCAACGCCGACGCGGTGAATAAAGCTCAACGCCTCGCGCTGGCACACCGCTCCCACGTTCGATACATTCCCTACCTCGTACTGCGAAGCTTTCTGCTTGGGGTTGTAGACAATTTCACCTTTGCCTGGTTCGGGTTCATCGACCCACGGCTGGTAGTTGAACCCCACGCTGCCGCCGAATTCCGTGGGCTTGACGACGGTCCCTTGCAGGTCCTCTTTGATGTAGAGATACGCGAACCCGCGCAAGCCCATCATCCATTTATAGGTCGAGCATGACGCAGCGTCGAGCCCCATCGCCTGCACGTCGATCGGCACGGATCCACAGCCTTGAATGATGTCGGCGTAGACAACCGCCCCGTGACGGTGGGCAATCTCGGCGATCTCCTTGACGGGAGCAAGTAGGCCGTTCACATTCGAGACGAGCGTTAAAGCGACGAGCTTCGTGTCGCCGTCGATAACCTTCTCGAAGTCCGCCGGGTCAAGCTGCCAGTCCCTGTGCTTGACGATCCGCACATCGAGCCCGCGCTCCTGGCGCATCTTGTAGTTGTAGAGGCAGCTTGAGTAATGCAGATCATTCGTCACGACGTTGCCGCCGGACTCCTGAATCCCCATACCGTTCACGACGATGTTCTCGCCGACGGTGGTGCTCAGGCAGAACGCGATTTCCGACGGCTTGGCGTTGATGAGCTTTGCGAACTGCTTCTTGACTTCACTCTTGTAGGCGCCCGCGAAGGCCTTCGCTTCGTCCGACGCGTCGTACCAACCGGCGCGTGTGCACTCGTTCGCGAGGTAGTCAGCGTACTGCTGCATCACCCGCGCCGTTTGCACGCTCACCGGGTGCTGCGAGGCATGGTTCATGTACACGCCGTTCGTGTTCCGGGGGAAGTCCTGACGCGCGCTGCCAAGGTCACCAAGCCTAGGGGCAGCAGCATCACTTCCCTGTCCACAACCGAGCTGCGACGCAACAGACGCGGCGACTCCGCCCGAGAGAAATGATCGGCGATTGAAGTTCATGAACACTCCGCTTATGCCAGGGCGTTCAACAGTTTGTCGATGTCTTCCTGGTTGTTGTAAACGTTGGGCGATATCCGCAGGCGGTTGCCCGTCGTAGTCGCCTGGATGTTCGCCTGCTTGAGCTTCGCTTGCGTGCCATCGTAATCAGCTGGAATGAACACGATAATCGGACTGCGGATGCCCTCGGGCGTGATGCACTCGTATTTGCTCTCCGGCATTTCCTTGCGGAGGCGGTCGACCAACGCCTTGTTGTGGGCGAAGAGGTTGTCCATGCCGACCTCTTCCATCACCTTGAAGGATTCGTACTGCCCGCAGTAGCCCTCGCGCGCGGTATTGCCGGCCTCATAGCGACCGGCACTCGTCGGGGGACTGAAAGGCATGGCTTCTTTGGACTCGTCAGCCGGATCAACCCAGGGTGGGTAGTTGAATCGCACGTAGCCGGGGAACAGAAGGTCTTTGACGGCCGTGCCCTGCAGTTCCTCACGGACGTAGAGGAAGCCCGACCCACGGCAACCTTGGAGCCACTTGTAGTTCGAACAAGCGGCGAAGTCGAGCCCCAGCGCTTTCACGTCAACGGGAACAGCGCCCGCGGCCTGAATGATGTCGGCGTAAATATGTGCTCCTTTGGCGTGGGCCATGTCGGCGAGAGCCTTCGCCTCTTGGACGTGGCCGTTGACATTGGAGACGAGCGTAATAGCTACGAGCTTCGTCTTGTCGTCGATCGCCGCTTCCATGTCGTCGAGATCGACGACCCAATCCTTTGCGCGGATAATGCGGACATCCATGCCCGCCTTCTTGCGGCCGACATAGCTATGAATGGAACCGGCATAGTGCTGGTCGTTCGTCACAACGTTGCCGCCCGAAGCCTGAATGTCGAGTCCGTTCACAACGAAATCTTCGCCGGCCTTCGTGTTCTGAACGAACGCGATCTCCGACTCCTTCGCTCCGATCAGTTTCGCGAACTGCCCTTTCACCGACCGCATGGCTTCGCCGGCATATTCGCCGCGCCCCTCACCGGCGCCGTACATGTGAAAGTCCATGTACTTATCCATGCCTTCGCGGGTGTGCGTGCTCAACGGTGCGTGCGAGGCGCAGTCGAGATAGACCTGCTGGACCGCGCGAGGGAAACGCTGCCGGACCGAAGCGATGTCGGTGACATTAGAAAGCTTGGGGGATGCGTCGCTCTGGGTTTCGCAACCCGCGGATGTCACGGCGACGGCGGCTCCGGCCGCGCCAAGGAATTGACGTCGATTGATCGGCATAGAAGGTCCTCTTGTTGGCTCGCAACAGCACAGGTCGGCCGGCGAGTGTCTTTCTACTCTAAATCCCGAAACGTTTAGCGTCTAGTCGAATCCCGCTGCAAATGGCTTTCACTACGACAAAACGTCCAGCACCTTGTCCACATCGGAATGATTGTTGTAGACGGAAACCGAGAAACGCACCTGATTGCCGCCTCTTCCGACGGTGAGCGCCGAGTTTGCTCCGGTGATCGAGATCTTCGCACGGCCTTCTTCGTTGGCCTTGGTAATCTTCGCGCGCACCGCGTCGGTATCTGGGTGCAGGAAGGCACGGATACCCGTCTCAGCACCCTCGGGTGTGATCAGAGTGAACCCGAGAGGAGGAACCTCCTTCTCAAGACGGCTGGTCAACTCGCGGGCGTGGGCCCGGATGTTCTCGATACCCAGCTCCTCAATAAAGCGAAATGACTCAAGCTGGCCCGCGTAGTTAATCACTGCGGGCGTGCTGCACTCAAACTGCGCGATGCCTTGTTGGGGGTGCGGGATGAATTCGGGCTGAGTTGCGTCCGGGGAATCCGTCCAGGGCTTGTAGTTGTAGTCAGGGTGCCCGGTAAATTGCGTGCCTTTAACCACTGTGCCCTGAAGGTCTTCCTTTACGTACATGAACCCGAAGCCGTGCTCGCCTTGCAGCCACTTGTACATGCCGCAGGCAGCGAAATCGATCCCCATGGCCTTCACATCGATAGGAGTCGCACCGCAGCCTTGAATGATGTCGGCGAACAGATAGGCGCCATGTGAATGGGCGAGGTCACTGAGTTTCTTTAAGTCTTCCATATGTCCGTTCACCGACGAGACGAACGACACGGAGATCAGCTTCGTATTCTTGTCGACGGCCTTCTCCATGTCGGCGAGGTCGATGCGCCAATCGCGGTGCTTGACGATGCGAACATCAAGTCCGAACTTGTCGCGGCGCGTGAGGTAGTTTGCCAATGACGCTGTGTAGTGAAGGTCGTTCGTCACGACGTTGCCGCCGCTGAGGTCCATACCGCTGAGGATCAGGTTCTCGCCGACGGTCGTCCCGGCGCAGTAGGCGATCTCTTCCGGTTTCGCGTTGATCAGCCGCGCGAAAGCCGGCTTCATCTCGCGATAGCCGGTCCCCCAGAAATCCTCACGGCCTTCGCCGGGGCCATTGTGCATGAAGTCGATATAGCGCTCAAAGCCGCGAACCGTGTGCACACCAAGCGGGTGCTGCGCCGAACAGTTGAAGTAGGTCTCGTTGAGCGCGCGAGGAAAGCGCTTGCGGACCGCCTCCCAATCAACGACGCCACCCGAGACCACCGGCGAGAGCGGTTCCCCCGTCCCAGCCTGAGAACCGGCGCTACAACCGGCCAGGGCCGCGGTCGATGCGGCCAAGCTTCCTGACAACCATTCCCTACGATTTACTTGCATACGTTCTCTCCCGATCCAAAGGACACCGACCTAGTGTACAGCCCGGGGAAACCTTCGTGCGATTCATACTCCGTGGCGCGGAACTCACCTCGGCGAATCGTGCCGCGCGGAATCAATGCCAGCCTCTATGATTGTTCATATTTTGACTTTCAAGGATTTCTGCGTGATGGAATCACCCCGGTGGGGTGGTGCTTGTTGATGTGGGGAATCGACCCAAGACCTGTCCGGTCGTCGGTACAGCACTACAAAGCTTTGTCCACCATACTGGACGAATGCAAGACCCAATTCGGCCCTATTGTCAAACCGTAATGACGGAGTGCCGGCGGCTTCACAGAGCTCCCATAGCGTCTTGGAAGGGCCACGGGCAGTCCCAGGTCCATTGGGCCCGTCTCACACTCGCAGCTTCAGACCTTCGTTAGACATGCATTATCGATAAAGAGTTTTCTTTTTCGAACCCACAGAGGTCTCACAATTGCTAAAACTAACGCGATGCCCGCACACTGCGTGCAGGCAGCCCCCAGACCGACGTAGCGGGGACATTAGTTGAGGAGACACGCCGCTCGCCGGTTATTGAAGTCAGGAAGAAGGAAGAGAGTAATGGACGAAATGATGAACTTTTGTCAGCGCCCCCCCGACAACACAACGGGTAGGGCAACTCAGAAGATCGCAATAGCTGCTCTTGCCTTGGCTGTACTGATGTCATTTGGAGCCGACATCACGTTTGGCCAAGCCAACAGCTCGAGCATCGTAGGCACCGTCACGGATGAATCCGGCGCGGCCATACCCGGCGCGAGCGTCACCGTCACGAACACAGGTACCCAGAACAAACGTGCCGTGGAAACGAATGAGCGCGGCGACTACTCCGTCACCGCGCTCGATATCGGTATGTACGAAGTCGCGGCCCAGCTGGAAGGCTTCAGCCGCGCACTGGCGACGAACGTGCGGCTCGAGGTGGACTTGGTTCGCCGCCAGAACCTCACACTGCAAATCGGCGCTGTGACCGAGCAGATCACAGTGCAGGCTGATGCATTGACCGTTCAAACCGACGACGTAACCATCAGCACGGTCATCGACGCAGACAAGATTCGTGAGTTGCCGATCCCTGGCGACCGCAACCTCTTCCGTCTCGCGCTGCTTGCGCCTGGCATGAGCCGCGGTCCGCGGACGAGTGTCACGACATCCGGCTTCGGGCCTGGCTACGGCATCGCCGCCCTGGGCCAGAAGGTTCACAACAACAACATCATTCTCGACGGTGCTCCCCTCCGCACCGGCATCCACGGCATGGTCCGTATGCGGCCTTCCGTTGAAGCAATTCAAGAGTTCCGGATTGAAGCCGGCTGGTACAACGCTGAGCTAGGAACGCAGTCAGGAGCTCAGATCATTACGAGTATCCGTCCCGGAACGAACGAGTTTCACGGGACGCTTTTTCACTTCTTCCGAGCCGAAGAACTGGATGCGCGCAATTTCTTCGAGGACAATCCAGACATTCCCAAAAGGCCTCTCACACGCAACACCTACGGCGGGGTGCTAAGCGGTCCCATCGTCAAGAATAAGCTCTTCTTCACGGTCAACATTGAGAGCCTCAGCGAACGGCGGAGCGGGCAGAGCTTCGCCACCTATCCTACGCAGCCCATGCGCAACGGTGAGTTGACAGAGCCCTTCTTCGCCGGGTCGCCCCTTACAGATATCGGCACGTGCTTGGATCCGGCCGATGCGTCTACATGCGGAACGTTCGCGAACAACGTCATTCCGCAAAGCCGGGTCTCGCCCATCGCGAGAAACGTGATGAGCTTCTGGCCGCAGCCGAACTTCGGTAGTGCGCAATTCGACGGCACGAATAACTATTCGGGCACCACGAAGAACGACCTGGATGACGACCAGGCCTACGTGAGGAGTGACTGGAATATTAACGACAAGAACAAGATCTTCGGCCGCTACGGTTACCAGAACATCAAACCGGGAAGCGTCAACGTTCTGGCTTCCTTCGACCCGCGCTTCACGTTCTTCAATCCGAAGCGTCAGCAGAACGCCACGATGACCTGGACACGCTTCCTGACCAATACGGCGCTGAACGAGCTTCGGGTTTCGTACAACCGCGACACCTATTTCCGCGAGACGGGCTTCACGGACAGCGGATACAGCAACCTCGCCGAATTGGGGATACCCGGCCAGACCGAGGACCCACACGACGCACGTCCCACCAGTATTTCCATTACCGGCTGCTGCAGCCTGGGCGCGACCGACGTGAACCAGATCTGGGACGAGTCCCGCATGATTGCCGATCACGTGTCGTTCATCAAGGGCGACCACAGCATCAAGATGGGGGCAGAGTACAATCTTGTTCGCACCGCCCGCCGCACGATCCAGTTCGCGAACGGCGACTTCTCCTTCAATGGCGTCCATTCGGGTGCTGGTTTCGCTGACTTCCTTCTGGATCAACCAAACCGCGTTCGTTTGGGCAACATCCCGGGCGAGGCCAACGCCGGCACGTTCCCGGACTTCGAATACTGGCGCCTGCATCCTTATGTCCAGGACGAATGGAAAGTAACTCCGAACCTGACTCTGAATCTCGGCCTTCGGTGGGAGTACAACTCGCCCTTCGTGGACGATCGGGGTGAATCACGGAACTTCGACAAGGCCACGGGACTACTGTTCCCCCAGCCCGGCACAGCTCGATTCGCCCTCAACGATGTCAGTAAGAACAACTGGGCGCCTCGCTTCGGTATTGCTTGGCGGCCGTTGGGCGGGACCGATTTCGTGATTCGCACAGGGTACGGAATCTTCTACAACGTCAACATGATCAACAACTTTGTTCCGATTCTGGCTGCTAACCCTCCCGGGACCCTGCGGATCGAAGAAGTCTCATTGGCTCGTAGACCGGTCATCACGATGGCGACTGCCGATCAGGCCCAGAATCGGTTGCTGCAGTCGAGCGTGAGTGGCGCAGCGACCGACAACACCGTTGGTTTCGTGCAGCAATGGAACCTAAATATCCAGAAATCTCTGCCGTGGAGTCTTGTCGGAGAGATCGGGTATTCCGGCTCGAAGTCGGATCACTTTGACAACCCGGCTGAGTACAACGCGTTTCTGCCCAACACGATCGGGACTGCGAATCCAACGCGGCCGTATTCAGGTTTCTCGAGCATCGAGATCCATGACAACGCTGCCTCGGGCACATACCACGGTTTGTTGACCAAGTTGGAGAAGCGGTTCAGCGGAGGTCTCACTTTCCTTCAGACATATACCTATTCGAAGGTGATGTTCGACTCACGCGCGTGCTGCGGGGCGGAGCGTCCCAACAACCCGTGGGATCGCCGCACCGGTGAACGTGGCCGTGGCGATTTCGATATCACGCACCGGACGACGACAGCTTTTCTGTGGGAACTGCCGTTCGGAAACAATCTAAGAGGCGCAGCTAAGCATATTGTCGGCGGCTGGCAGGTTAATGGCGTTCTGGTTCTTGCCACCGGATTGCCGGTACATCCGAATCAGGGCCGAACAGACCCGACGCCTGGCGACGGATGCTCGCGCTGTAACCGGCGGCCCTACCGGCTTGGTGACGGTAATCTTTCGGGCAGTGAGCGCACTCTGGACCGCTGGTTCGATACGAGCGCTTTCGCATTTGCCAGCCCTGAGAGCCGGATAGCCTTGGGCCGTAGTCTCTATGGCGACACGGGGCGCAGCATTCTCGAAGAGCCCGGACGGGCAGGCCTGGACTTCTCGATCTTCAAGAACATCGTTTTCAGCGAGGAAGGTCATACGATCCAACTCCGCTGGGAGATGTATAACGCAACGAACACGCCGCCGTTCCTAACACCGCAATTGAACATCCAGTCGGGGAACTACGGTCGTATCACCAGTGCGCTAGCAGGCCGCGAGATGCAGCTCGGCCTGCGCTGGCAGTTCTAGAGGTTTGTTAGACCTCTAAACCTTTCAACCGCCGGGCGTTCGCGAAAACAACGCGAGCGCCCGGCCTCTTCTTTTTTGTATCCTTTGGCTGACCCCTCTTTGTTTGCCATGACGACGGCAGACAGGGACACGTTCAGAACCCACTCCACCATGCCTGTTAAAAAAGAATCCACATCGAACCCTTTCGGATTGACCCGCCGCGGCCTCATTGCCGCCCTCTCAGGCATCGCGGCCACCGCGAACGCCGCCGCCTCGAAGCTGCAAGACCCCTCGAAACCTTGGGGGTACGACAGTATCTACACGCGGCTCTTCGGCATCCGCCCCTTCTTGAGCTGCCGCTCCCACACGACAATCGTCGGCGGCTCCCGCATGCCGGAAGAAGTCATGCGCGCCATGGTTGAGGCCAACGACTACTTCGTCGACATGCATGAACTCAACAAGGCGGCCGGAGACCGTATCGCCGAGGTGACCGGCGCGGAAGCCGGACTCGTTACCGCCGGTTCCTTCTCCGCGATGGTACTCGCTTCCGCCGCCTGCCTTAGCGGAACCGATCCTCAAAAGGTCGCGGCCCTGCCCCACCCGACTTGGCCGAAACGTGAGTGCCTCATGCAGACCGGCCACAAGATCGTGTACGACCACGCATTTCGCACTGGCGGCGCCACCCTAGTCCACGCCGATACACGTAGGGAATTCGAGCGGAAGATCACTGAGAAGACCGCTATGCTCGGCGTGCTCGCGAGTGTCGAGCGTCGCAAGAAACCCGATGCCGGCCTGATGATGCCCCAAGAGATTATCGAGATCGGCAAGAAGCGCGGCATCCCGGTTATCATTGATGCCGCCTCGGAACTGCCGCCCGTCGACAGTATGACCCGCTACACGAAGATGGGCGCGGACCTCGTTGTCATCAGCGGTGGCAAGGGCATTCGCGGACCGCAGTCAACCGGCATTCTCGCTGGTCGAAAAGACCTGATCGAAGCCGCCACGCTAAACCACTCGCCCAACACAGGCATCGGCCGCGGCATGAAAGTCGGCAAGGAAGAGATTGTCGGCTTTACGGTGGCTCTTAACCGCTACGTTGCGCTCGATCACGAGGCGGTCTTTGAAACGTGGAACCGCAAAGCCCGCTGGCTCAACGAGCAATTGCAGGGCATCCCTGGGCTGCGTGCCAACTACCGCAAGAACTCCTACGGGTTCGGCGAGATTCGATTCGAGTGGGACCAAGCGGTGATCCCACTCACCCCCAATCAGGTCAAGGAAAAGCTCAAGGCCGGTGAACCCCGCATTGTCTACTACGACGACGATAAAGGCGGCACGATTCAAACCCGCACCATGCATGACGGTGAGGAAATTTTCGCCGCGCGCCGGCTGCGCCAATTCTTTCTCGAAGAGGCACGTCGCGGGTAGTTTTCGGAACATGATTCCCTGCTCCGCTTAGGAGCCCTTCTTCCGGAGGACACGATGCCGAAGAAACCATCCGAATCGAATGACGTCGGGCTCGCGAAACTATCCCGCCGCAGCCTAATGGTCGCCGTCGGTGGCGTCGCCTCCGCATGCGGTTCCGCTGTCTCACAAATTGAGGCGAGCGGACCGGCCTGGGGCGAAGACAGTGTCTATACGCGGCTGCTCGGTCTACGTCCCTTTCTAAGTTGCCAAGGATACAACACTGTCATCGGCGGCTCCCGTATGCCGGAAGAAGTGGTGCGTGCGATGGCCGAGGCCAACGACTACTTCGTCGATATGCACGCCCTCAATAAGGCTGCGGGTGATTATATAGCCTCTGTCATGGGGGCCGAAGCCGCACTCGTCAGCTCCGGATCGTTCTCGGCGATGCTACTTGGAGCCGCGGGCTGCCTGACCGGTACGGACCCCGAGAAGATCGAGACCCTTCCGCATCCCACCTGGAACAAGGTCGAGTGTCTGAGCCAGACCCAACATCGCTTTAACTACGACCGCGCCTACCGGGCCGCGGGCATGACGATGGTCGACGCCGATACGAAGCAAGGGATGATCGACAAGATCAGCGATAAGACGGCCATGATTGCGGGGCTGGCGCGCGTCTACCGGACGCCCGGAAACCCACCCGGCACACTCATGCCCGAAGAGATCATCGAGATCGGCAAACAACACGGCATTCCGGTTCTGATCGACGCCGCCTCCGAGCTGCCGCCAGCCGACATCATGACCCGCTACACAAAGGCGGGCGCGGACCTCGTTGTCATCAGTGGAGGCAAGGGGCTTCGCGGGCCGCAGTCGTCCGGCATTCTCGCGGGCCGGAAAGACCTGATCGAAGCCGCCCGGCTCAATCATTCGCCCTACAAGGCCATCGGCCGCGGCATGAAAGTCGGCAAGGAAGAGATTATCGGCTTGGTCGCCGCCGTTCGCCGCTACGCGTCGCTCGATCACGCTGCGGTACTCGAAGGCTGGAATCAGAAAGCCGAGTACATCGCCGGAGTACTCAACGAGGCGCCGGGAATCACAGCCAAGCTTGTTGCCAATACACAGGGCTACAACAACGTCAGCTTCTCGTGGGACCAGGGCGTCATTCCAGTCTCCGGCGCGGAGATCTACAACCAGCTTCGCGAAGGCGAACCGCGCATTCTCATCAACGGCGGCGGGGACGGCCCCAGCGCAGGGTTAACAACGCAGTGCATGCGTGACGGCGACGAGATCTTCGCCGCCCGCGGCATCAAGGAAGCACTACTCGGCCACGTGAAAAAGACGTGACGTTTTCCCGACGCCGACACGAAACTGCAGGCGCACGGCATGCTGTGCCCAAGGTCCACAAAAAGCAAGTTGATCATCAACAGGAGTTTTAGAATGTTCCGACCTATCTCCGCTATCCTCACCTTTCTAGCCGTCAGTTCCCTGCCCGCCCTCGGCGCTGTCCACGAGGTCTACCCCGACCACCACTCGCAAGTCTTCACCGCTGAAAAGGAACCCGTGGCCCGAATCAAGTCGGGCGACACCGTCAAGACCCGAACCTGGGATTCCGGCGGTAAAGACAACGAGGGCACTTGGCACATCGAGCACCCGTACAAGTACCCGGCACGCGGCAATCCATTGATGGGCCCCTTCTATATCGAAGGCGCGGAGTACAGCGACTCGATTGAAGTCCACATCGACAAGATTCGGATGAACCGCAAAGACGCCTACACGAGCTTCGCCGTGTCAGCGGGGATACTCAATCCCGGCGAAAAGATCCACGACACCAACTACGGAATGGGGAAGGTACGTCCGGGCCGCGACTCGATGATTGCTTGGGACGCGGACCTTGAGAAGAACACCGTCACACCGCGGTTGCGCCCGCAGGATAAGTCCGATTGGTCCTTGGAACTCCCCGCCCGACCCATGCTCGGCTGCATCGGGGTCGCCCCGGCGCCGGCCGGCCACGAGGTACGCACGTCGGGCCCCTCGGGCAACTACGGCGGCAACATGGATTACAACGACATCGTCGAAGGCGCAACCGTACTGCTGCCCGTGTTCGCCGAGGGCGCGTATCTTTACGTCGGCGATGGACATGCGCTGCAAGGCGACGGTGAGGGGTTCGGCGCGGGCGTCGAGATTTCCATGGACGTCCAATTCACCGTCAAGCTACACAAGGGTAAGCGTCTCCGCATCCCGCGCCTCATCAACGACGAGTATCTGGTGTCGATCGCCAGCCAGCCTGAGTTCAACAGCAATATGGACATCGGCATCCG
>Ga0302123_10002060_pt1 | contig 13903 bp, 11 predicted proteins | sample CB21_321_MG_FD_203109 | JGI IMG/M metagenome (GOLD analysis project Ga0302123, IMG submission 203109) | Marine microbial communities from Western Arctic Ocean, Canada - CB21_32.1 | ecosystem: Environmental > Aquatic > Marine > Oceanic | place: Canada: Western Arctic Ocean | collected 2017-09-28 | reverse complement strand
CTCGTCAATGTCAGACCGTTTGCTGAAACGCCAGTCGGCCAACGTCGGCAAGGCCTCCTGAGACATGACACCGAGTAGTGACATAGACAGGACTGTGCGCTTGGGGCCCGGGGAGAAGGACTCTAAGATTCGTCGCTCTCCCCGTCGCTCTCCCCGTCGCCTGGGGAGCGCACCCAAAGGCCATTCAAGAACGCCTGGGGCACACCTCAACAAGGGTCACCCTCAACACCTACGGGCATCTATTCCTCGCTCTTGACGAGGCCCTCACAGAAGATCTGGACGAGTAGTTCCAGAACGCCATTTCTGAAATCTCGCAGCCTGCACGCGGCCTGAGTAAAGCCTTGTTTGATCTCCACCCCGGAGGGTTTCCGGATCGACCCTCGGACCAACGTTGCTAAGCCCCCCTGACATGGAACCGCTGACTAGCGGCACAGACTGGACTCTGCTCTTCGGACTTTGGGAGATAAGGACTCTAGAATTGGGGGTGTGAAACGGTTCGCGTTGGTAGTCGCAGTGCTCGGATTCATGGGCGCCTGCGGTGGCGCGTCGGACCAGGCCACACCCTTGACGGCAGTGCCCGCGACAACGGTTGTGGCAACGACGTCGTTTAAGCCGACAGCGACCACAGTTCCGGCCAGGACTCCTGACGCGACCACTACGGCGACGCCAACCACCACTGCCACACCTTCGACCACGGCAGCGGCACCGGCACCGGCACCGGCACCGGCTGCTACGACTACCCCGGCCGCCTCGGTGGCATCGACGACTACGACGGTGCTGCCAACCACGACGGTCGGTATGTCGCCCTCGACGACCCTGTTGGCATCTGACATCGAGCCAGACCAGGGCGAACACCAAGCTCTGGGCGCCGAAAAAATTCCAATGTCATTCGGGGAGTGCCCCGACGGTGAGGAGATGTGCTGGGAATGGACCGACGAGGCCAACAGCATTCCCGATTGTGGTCCGACAAATGATCAGGAGTGGTGCTGGGAATACAAGGCATACCACCCGTACGTCCCCCTCGACCCCGAAGCTTCCACCTACCGCCCACTCGACGCAGACACCCAATCCCGGGCACGACGCCTAGTCGACCTCGGCTGGAACGCCACCGTCGACACGCCAGCCACCTACTTCGTGACCTCCGACCTTGGCGAGGCTGACCTTGACATCGTCCGTGCCGGCATCCGGGCTGCCGAGGAATACCTCGATGCCTATGGGCCAATGCGGGTTTATGTCATCGGGTCGGACGAGGACACCACCGAACCGGCTATTGCCGACTACTGCGCCTGGGCTTACGACCCCGAAGAGCTGGAGCACTGCCGGTCCGACCAAGGCGTCGCCATCTGGGAGATAGCCCACTACCGGGGTTCCAACGCCTTTGCCCAGCACAGCCGGTCCAGGCACCTACCCACCCAGGCGTTCGTGATCGGCAACCCGGCCCAACTCGGCGCCGCCGACGGTGCGAAGATCGCCGCGCACGAGTATGTGCACGTCTTCACCGCCGCCCACCAGTTGTACGAAGCCGCCGATGAGTACGGCCTGGATTGGCCGATCTGGCTCGAGGAGGGTGCTGCGGAGTTCCTCGCCCTCTACCTGGCCGACCAGAACGGATGGTTGTCGTTCGAGGAGCGCATGAGCGAGGCGCTTAACGACGCCCTGGACCTACGCTCGACGATCCCGAACCTCACCATCGCCGACATCGCAGCGGACCGAGAACGGGTGATCGACTACTGCGGCCTGTGCCATGGAGTGCTCCAGTACGCGACCGGCCAGTGGGCGACAGCCTGGCTGGCCCACAGCACATCTGTCGATGAAGTGTTCCACGGGTTCTTCCCCCGGGCTTACGAGCACGGCATCGACCGGGCTTTCGAGCTCTCCTTCGGCCTGTCGATCGACGAGTTCATGGCTCGGTTCGAGGACTTCCTCCGACTGCCTCGCTCCCAGCAGATGGCGATCCTGCCGACGCCCTAGCCCCTAGTCGTCCCGACCGACCCAAGTGGAAAATCGGCTTGCAACACGAACCGCGACCGCAAAGGACCGGCCCCGACCTGCGGTTCTTGTTGTCGGGCTGGGGAGATTTGAACTCCCGACCTTCGGTCCCCCAGATCGATGCACCACAAACCGCTGACCTGCGCAAACGTCCGGAAACCGCCTCTGGCCTACCGTTCTAGTTGATCACTGGTTCGCGCTGGTTCGCGTTGTTTCGCGACGTCTCGCTGCCTGCACGCGGCCTACAGAAACGCCCTGTTTGATCTCCGCCCCGGAGCGTTTCCGGATCGAAGCTCTCGGGCCACATGGTGCTGAGGATGGATATCGCTTTCTTAGGGTTAGCCCCCCGCAGTTCGTTGCGGCGGGTCCTGAATTTTAGAGGTTCGCCTAGGTCAGGTTCGCATCCTGCAGAAAGACACCCTGATAGGACTCGAACCCGTGCATCCGGCTCCGGGAGCCGACGCTCACCGTCCTCAGATCTGGTAGCCCTCCTTGAGTTGTTCTGTAGTCAGCCCCTTGGCATCTCCTGTAAGGAATACCTCTCCCAAACTCAGCACCATCACGCGATCAGCCACCTCAAGGGCTTTTGTGGCGTTCTGTTCCGCCAGGATGATGCTTACCCCACGGCTTTTGCGTATCTCGGTGATCTTTTCGAAGAACATGTCGACGTAGAGAGGCGAGAGTCCGGTGGTGGGTTCGTCTAGCAATAGCAACTTCGGTTCCTGCATGAGCGCCCGCCCGCACGCCAACATCCTCGACTCTCCGCCGCTAAGGGTCCCTGCCAACTGTTTGGAAAGGTCCGCGAGGACCGGGAACCATTCGAAGATCTCGTCCTTCCGTTCTGCCAGCGGCCGGGTCCCAATCATCCCGCCGATGTCGAGGTTCTCTGCGACAGTCAGGTCAGCGAAGACGCCCGACTCTTGGGGTACGTATCCCAAGCCGCGTGCTGCGGTCTCCCAGGCGGGCAGTTCGGATACCTCTTCTCCCTCAAACATCAACTCACCACTCATCATTGGGATGAGCCGAGCCAAGGTCGCCAGGAGAGTGGTCTTTCCTGCACCGTTGGCGCCCAGAACCGCAAAGACCTCATTCTCGACCTCTAGGTCGATCCCTTTGATCACGGTCAGGCCGTCATAACCGCTGCAGAGTCCGCTAGCCCTCAGCATGACCCTTACCCAAATACTTTTCAACGACGGTGCTGTGCCTACGGATCTCATCCGGTTCGCCTTGCAACAGAATCTGTCCTTCCGCCATGAAGTGGACCCGTTCGCAAATGTTCCAGATGAGGGACAGGTCGTGCTCTACGACCACAACGGTCGTCCCTTCGTCCGAGAGAAACTTGATCGCCTCCATGACCTTGGCTGTCAACTCGTTCGGCAGACCTGCGGCGGGTTCGTCGAGCAACAGAAATCTGGGCTTCAGCAGCAGGCAACGGACAATGTCGAGCAACTTCTTTTCTCCTGCCGACTGGGCAAATCCAGTCGGATCGGCAAACGGAAAGAAATCGAGCCAAGCCCGAACTTCGCCCTCGTGTCGCCTGTAGACGGAACGCTCGCTGAAGATCCTGTGAGGTTGTTCAAACTTGGCTTCGGAGGACGCTAGGAGAAGCGAGTCCCAGATGGTCAATTTGTTGAAGTCCATGATCACCTGGTTGCTCTTGACGACTCCCAATCCGGCCATCCGGTGAGTTGGAAGGTCAGACAGAACCACCACTGAGTTTCCATGCTCCCCGGTCTGGAGGAACTCGATCGTTCCACCGTCGAGCGGAGTCGAGTGCATGATCATCCGCATCAGGGTTGTTTTCCCGGCCCCATTTGGACCGATCAGGCCTTCAATGGGTCGTTCACCAAGCAGGAGTTCCTCGACATTTACGACAACTCGACCTGAGAAACTTTTAGTGGCCCCTTTGACCAGGATCTGGGGTCGGGTCAATGTTGCGGCAGCGCGGCTGTCATCCACCGTGCATCCGCCTAGTCAACTTGTCTCGCCTCATGTCGCCCAATATCCCCTGCGGCTTGATGATCAGGACGACAACGAGGGTGGCACCGAAAACCATCTCGCGAAGAACCGGAATCGCCTGCGTGTACCAAGAACGGGGAAGGGGCAGATAGGACTGGACAACAACGTCAAAGAGTCCAACGGCGAGAATCACCCCGATCACAGCCCCCCATACGCGGGTCATGCCACCCAGCACAAGTCCGACCATTGCTGCAAGGGTGACGTTGATGCCGACCGACTCCGGAATCAGCAGGTGGGCCATCACTCCGTGGATGGCTCCGAGAAGACCCATGCCGGCGGAGCCGACAGCGAACAACCACAACTTCGTCCGGAAGGCCGGTTTTCCGAGACTGCCTGCCAATAGTTCGTTGTCGCCCACGGCGATCAGCAAGCGCCCATAGGGCGATCGATGAACTCGAAACACGTAGAAGAAGATCAAGGCGACGACGGCGAACAAGATCCCAAACCAGAGGAGTTCGTTAGCCTTGGTTTTCCCGATGTCGAAGGGGAATCTGAGCCCTCCGAGGCCGCGCGCTCCGCCGGTGAGTTCCTGCTCGGTGATGGTCAAGATCCAGACCGAGGTGGCGAACCCGAGCGTGCCGACCAACACGCCCTCGGTTTCTAAATCGGCGATCAGCCAGCCAACCAACAACCCCGCCAAACCGGCCACGACGGCGCCGAAGACCATGGAGATCAGGAAGGGCCACGGTTCCCCGAGTGACCAATCGACCTTCACGAATAGGACCGCAAAGGCGTACGCCCCTAGGCCCCAGAAACCGACGACGCCGAAGTTGGCGATTCTGGCCAAACCCATCTGCAGGTGAAGAAGAAGGGCCAACCCGAGCACCATCACCACCCGGAAAACTCCTTGAAGCAAGAAAGCATCGAGCCAATCGAGGTTCATGCGTTAGACCTTCCCTGCTGCGGCGCTTCGACTGCCTCGCAACTTCATGAAGACCACGAAGGTGACGATGAGGGCGAGTTGAGCGTAGAGGACCTGGCCGAATTGGAGGGTCATCGCAGCTAGGGCGACCCCGGTTAGGGCCCCGACGATGATGACTCCGCCGATGTTCTTCACTCCTCCTACCATTACAACCAGGAAGATTAAGAGGAACTGTCGCCATCCGAGCAATGGCGCCACGTTTGAACCCACGCCCCAGAACGAACCGGCGAGTCCACCTGTTGCGCCGGCGATGAACCAGATCAGGACCGTGACGAAGAGGGGTCGGATACCACTGACCTGTGCTAGGTCCTCGTCACTCGCTAGAGCACGAATCTGCAGGCCCAACCGAGATCGCTGCACGATCCAGTAGAGCAATAGAGCTAGAACCATGACGCTGCCTAGTGCCATTAGGCGAAATGTTGTCACACCGACGTCGAACACTCGGATGACGTCAGGTCTGGAAACCTTGTAGAAGCGAACCGGATATCCGAAAATGAATTGGAGGCCGTGGCGAAGGAAGATCGACAGTCCGAACGAGATGATAATCATCTCCAGGACGCCAGCATTGCGTTGTTTCGCGGGTCGAAAGATCGCGAGGTATGTGGCGACGCTAACCAGTCCCGACGCTATGGCGGTCGGCAGCAAAGTGGCGTAGAACCCGAATCCGAAGGTCGTGTTGATCCACATCCCGATGTAGGCACCGAGAGTGATCGTCTCCGAGTAGGCGACGTTGATGAGACCGCTCAGACGGTATATCAGGGCGAGTCCCATCGCTGCGAGAATCAGGGGGGCGTACTGCGTCAACCCGATCACGATCGAATCGGTGAAGAGCTCCATCACCCAGTCCAGTATTGGAAACCGTGGCAGGTCAACTGGTGCAACGCACGCCTACCTTTTTCGGCCGCGGTCAGATCCACCTCAATACTCATCTCTGTCGAATCCAACCAAACTGGACTATTGAACTGATTGGTCAGCAAACTAGGCGAAACCACTACGGGTCGCAAGCCATGAGGCCCGGGCGCCCTCGATGACTGCACGAACGACTTGCACACACCGCTACCAACAGCAAATGTACGCATATGGATGGAAGCAAGGCTGCCGGAGTCATACGGAAATATTGCTCGGAGAACAACCTGAGGGTGGGCGATCGTCTCCCACCCGAGCGGAGACTCGTAGAGATCCTTGAGATGAGCCGGACGCAACTCCGCCGTGGCCTCGCTCGTCTCGAAGCAGAGCGGATCATCACCCGGACCGTTGGACGCGGCACCTTTCTGGCTCAATCCCACAGCGGTGCCGAAGACATGAGCCCGCGCGATGTCATCGTTGTTCGCTTACTACTCGAACCCGCCATTGCGAAACTGGCCGTATCCACTGCGACACGTGCTGATCTCACCAACGTGATGGAGATCCTGGAAGCTTCTGAAAAGGCTTCGAACTCGGATGAATGGGAACGGTTGGACGCGGCGCTCCACACAGCGATCGTTAAATCGACCCACAACCCGCTGGTCGTGGACCTCTACGACCGCATCACCGAGGCACGTAGTGCATCGGCGGTTTGGGGAGAGTTGAAGCGCAGGTCGTACGGTCCCGAGAGCCGAGCAGCGTATGAGAGTCATCACCGAACGATCGTCCAGGCATTGATCCGTCGCGATCTCAAGGCCATTGAGGCCGGAGTGATGGAGCATCTGAGATACGTGTCAGACATCATGCTCGGATCAGATCAGCCCTAACTCAACTCCGAGATCTCGGAATCGTCGGGGGACCCCACCACGGCTCCGACACCCCGGGGCTCCCCGTCGTCCGGTTGATGGATCTGACTCTTGTTGACGAATCCGATACCTTGAGAGTATGTTTCAGATCAATCAGTCATCATTGGTTGAAACTGATCGGAGGGAGCGACGATGCGGTTCGTGACAGCGCGTTACGAGGGGCAACAGCGCGTCGCCATAGAGGCTGAGTCGGATCCAGACCAACTAGGGCTCCTTCACCCTTCCTTCAGTTCGGTCTTAGATGTCATCGACGCCGGAGACCAGGTCCCCGCTCCGGTCGAATGGGTGGTAGCTAAAGACGTTCTATATCTGGCACCGATTCCATCCCCGCGTCGCAACATTCTCTGTGTCGGGCTGAACTATCTAGAACACAGCAAGGAGTTTGCACTGAGCGGTTTCGATACCTCGGCGGAGGCGATCTCACTGCCCGAATTCCCGATTGTCTTCAGCAAGTTTGGTTCATCCGTAGTTGGCTCTGGAGAGACAATTGATCTGCTGCCGAACGTAACGACGCAGGTCGACTACGAGGCAGAACTCGCGGTTCTTATCGGGAAACAGGGACGAAACATACCTGTTGATGAAGCAATGGACTTCGTGTGGGGTTACACAGCTATCAACGATGTGACCGCTCGCGACCGTCAGAAGCGGCATCGACAGTGGCTTCTCGGAAAGACCTTGGACGGGTTCTGCCCCATGGGTCCCAGGGCAGTAACACATGATGAGGTCGACCTCACCGACACGCATGTGAGTTGCCATGTGAACGGTGAACTCCGTCAGGAAGCCAACACCAGAGATTTGATTTTCTCCGTGCCGGAGATCATCTCGGTCATTTCCGAGGGGTTCACCCTTCAACCCGGCGATGTCATCGCTACGGGAACACCGGCAGGCGCCGGTGTCGGCTATGACCCGCCGCGCTTCCTGAAGCCCGGCGACTGCGTCCGAATCGAAATCACGAATGTGGGGATTCTGGAAAACACCTTCAAGTAGCCCAGGCGGACGGAACCTAAAGAAAGAACGAGGCTTAAGGCGATGCTCACAGCAATAAACGGCAAGGAATTGTGGCTAGAGACTTCAGGCGAAGGCGACCCGGTCGTGATGGTGCACGGCCTCGGCGGCACCAGCACGTTCTTTGACGCAGTGACAACGCGACTCGCATCGAGCAGCCAAGTTGTGGCCTTCGACCTAGAAGGTCATGGACGCAGCCCCCTTACCGGAAGCCTCTCCATCGCAAGCTGGGTCGAGGACCTCGGTGCGGTCCTCGACCACGTGGGTGCAAGTTCAGCGAGCGTCGTAAGCCATTCGATGGGCACCGTCATCGCACAGGAATTCGCGGCCCAAAATCCCAACCGTGTCGACAAACTTGTCCTTCTAGGACCGATTCGCGAACTACCCGATGGGGGCCGGAACGGCCTTCGCGAGAGGGCCGCCACCGTGCGTGAACACTCCATGGGAGCGGTGGCAACTGGTGTAGCGAACGGAGGAACCGGGCCGCGAACCAAAGAATCTCGGCCGGAGGTCGTCGGATACGCCCGAGAGAGCCTGCTCCGGCAAGACAGCGAAGGCTACGCCGCTGCATGCGAGGCACTCGCTGCGTCGGTCGACGCAGACCAGGCAGCCATTTCCTGTCCGGTATTACTAATCACCGGCACGGACGACGGTCTAGCGCCACCGGACAAGGCAGAGCGGATCTCGGCCGGATTCGATGACGGCCGCCTGGAGGTCATCGATGGCATCGGTCATTGGACCGTGATAGAGGCCGGCACCGAAGTAGCTGCCTTGGTGGCCGACTTCCTGTCTTGACGCTGTCCTTGTCCAGGATGAACACTGTCTTGACGCTATTCCTTGTCCAGAAGAAGAATGAGGGCCTAGAGCCACATAGGAGCAAACATGAGCAACACACAGAACGTGATCTTCCGAAACGTTCAGGTAATCGACGGCAATGAGGACGAAGCCTTCACCGCTGATGTCCTAATCCGGGATGGAGAGATCGCCGCGGTTGAACGCGGCGGTGGCCTTCCCGAGGCCGACGACCGGAGCATCGACGGAAAGGGTCGAACGCTGATGTCCGGACTCTGCGACGCCCATACGCACCTGACTTGGAACAACGGCGATCTGGACGCCATCGCTGCGATGGAGGTCGAGGACCACGCACTGGTATGCGCCGAATCCGCCCGCATCCTCATCGATTCCGGCTACACGATGGCCGTGGGCGCGGCGTCCGCCAAGATGCGCCTGGACGTGGCCACGCGTGACGCCATCAACGCAGGGCAGATCCCGGGACCGAGATACCTGGCTGCGGTAAGGGAGATCTGTTCACCCGCGGGAATGCTGGTTCCGGGCATCTCCACGCAGGTCAGCGGCGTCGAAGAGATGCGCAAAGCGGTGCGCGACGGCATCCGGCTCGGTGCGGACATCATCAAGATCATCCAGAGTGGTGAGTCGATCACCCAACGAGCTTGGGCCACGGACGACTACCTCACAGATGAGGAAGTAGCGGTCGCCGTCGAAGAGGCTGGTCGCCTCGGTCGTCGGGTCGCTACCCACGCGCGAAGCACGGAAAGTTGCCTAAAGGCTGCCCGCAACGGCGTGGACATCTTCTACCACATGAGCTACGCCGACGAAAAGTGCATCGACATGATCGCCGAACGCAAAGACGAGGTCTTCGTGGCGCCTGGTCTCCACTGGCTCTACGCATGCCTCTATGAAGCCGGCGACTTTGGATTCCCGCAGGAGGCCGCTGAGGCGGTGGGATACAAGCTCGAGCTAGATGCGGGCATCGAGGGCCTCAAGGAGATGCACAAGCGGGGAATTCGGGTGCTGCCGGGTGGTGACTACGGATTTGCCTGGACCCCACACGGGACCAACGCACGGGACCTCGATCACTTCGTGACGCTCCTTGGCTTCACCCCGATGGAAGCAATCAAGGCAGCCACCGTCCATGGTGGAGCGATCATGCAGGACGAGAAACTTGGGAAGGTGGAGCGCGGCTACACAGCAGACCTTCTCCTCGTAGACGGCGACCCGCTCTCCGACATCACCGTGCTCCAGGACTCCTCGAAGCTCGTCGGAATCATGAAGGGAGGGGCCTTCCACAAGGACCCGGATGTATCCGACCTGCTGGCTCAGTTCAGCTGAGTTTGGACACTGAACAAAGCGAATCTTGCAGAAACAAAAACAAACAAATAGATGACCCTAGAAAGGGAAGCCTGATGTTGAGAAAAATTACAACGGTTGCTGCGCTGCTTGTAGCCACCTCGTTACTGTTTGCCGCCTGTGGGAGCGACGAGGAGGAGGCTGCTCCAGCCGCCACGGCTGCTCCGGCTGCTACGGCTGCTCCGGCTGCCACAGCAGCTCCCGCTGAGGATGTGGTCGTCTGTGAGTTGGCGTATTACACGGGTGAGTTCGGGTCGTACGGGCCGTTCCTGACGGCGAGTCTGTCGTTCGCGATCGACAACGTCATCAACGTGAATCCCCCGTTGGGACGGACTTGGGACCTGGTCAGTGAGGACATCGGAACCGTTGGCGAGGGTCAGGCTGCTCGTACATGCCTGGAGCGGCACGATGCCGAAATCCTGGTCAGCCCGGCTCACGGCTACCGGCCCTACCGGTCATGGCTCCAGGAGTGGTTGCAGGAGAACGACTCGCCGTTGATGCCGACGATTCACGGGGGAACGATCCCCGGGAACCTCGGAGGAACCGGTTCGGAGCCGATCTTCCGGGCTCAGGGGCTCGATGAGGCTTTGGGTATGTCGGGTTCGCTGTACGCGGATTCGGTGGGGGCGAAGACGGCAGTGATCTTCGCCACTCAGGTGGAGGGCTTCCAGATCGCCGCGGATGCTGCAAGCTTGGCAGCCGACGTGATCGGGATCGAAATCTTGGAGCGCATTGACGTTCCTGCCGAGCAGCCTTCCTACCGGGCTGAAGCCGAGAGGATCGCCGATCTGGCACCGGACGTAGTGATCGTCCAAGCGGGCGGGGTCGAGTCGGCCACTCTGATCAACGAGACGACGGAAGCTGGCGCTTCGCTGAACTGGATAGGTGAGACCGGCTGGGTCATCCCAGAGTTCATGGCAGCCCTCGGGGCCGAAGGCGTAGCGGCGCAGCAAAGCGTCGGCTTTGCCGCCTTTTCCCACAACGACGCCACACCGGCGTGGGACTTCTACGCACCGTTGTGGACCGACACCCCCGGCTATGGGGACACGCACGGCGACGCATCGGACATGTACCACTTCTCCGCCTACGACCTGCTGGTCCACACGGCACTCGCCGTGGAGATGGCTGGCTCCTACAACGCCAGCGACTGGGCTCCGGCGATGTTCGAAGTCGGAGACGGGCCCGGAACGGTGTGCTACACGTACGTTGATTGCCTCACGTTGATCCGTGCAGGTGAGGACATCGATTACGAGGGCGTCACCGGTCCCGGGTCGTACAGCCCGGGTGGCGTCAATGCCGTCAGCCAGTCCTACACCCCGTACAACGACGACGGTTCCCTGGGTGAAGCCGTCCTCCTCGACTCGGACCGCGCCCTGGAGATCATCGACCTGATCGCCATCGAAGCCGAGTGCGACGAAAACAACGAATGCGACTGGGGCGGCGCCCCTGTCGAAGCCGATGAATCAGCGGCTCTGGCTGAAAATGTTGCCGTCTGTGAGTTGGCGTATTACACGGGTGAGTTCGGGTCGTACGGGCCGTTCCTGACGGCGAGTCTGTCGTTCGCGATCGACAACGTCATCAACGTGAATCCCCCGTTGGGACGGACTTGGGACCTGGTCAGTGAGGACATCGGAACCGTTGGCGAGGGTCAGGCTGCTCGTACATGCCTGGAGCGGCACGATGCCGAAATCCTGGTCAGCCCGGCTCACGGCTACCGGCCCTACCGGTCATGGCTCCAGGAGTGGTTGCAGGAGAACGACTCGCCGTTGATGCCGACGATTCACGGGGGAACGATCCCCGGGAACCTCGGAGGAACCGGTTCGGAGCCGATCTTCCGGGCTCAGGGGCTCGATGAGGCTTTGGGTATGTCGGGTTCGCTGTACGCGGATTCGGTGGGGGCGAAGACGGCAGTGATCTTCGCCACTCAGGTGGAGGGCTTCCAGATCGCCGCGGATGCTGCAAGCTTGGCAGCCGACGTGATCGGGATCGAAATCTTGGAGCGCATTGACGTTCCTGCCGAGCAGCCTTCCTACCGGGCTGAAGCCGAGAGGATCGCCGATCTGGCACCGGACGTAGTGATCGTCCAAGCGGGCGGGGTCGAGTCGGCCACTCTGATCAACGAGACGACGGAAGCTGGCGCTTCGCTGAACTGGATAGGTGAGACCGGCTGGGTCATCCCAGAGTTCATGGCAGCCCTCGGGGCCGAAGGCGTAGCGGCGCAGCAAAGCGTCGGCTTTGCCGCCTTTTCCCACAACGACGCCACACCGGCGTGGGACTTCTACGCACCGTTGTGGACCGACACCCCCGGCTATGGGGACACGCACGGCGACGCATCGGACATGTACCACTTCTCCGCCTACGACCTGCTGGTCCACACGGCACTCGCCGTGGAGATGGCTGGCTCCTACAACGCCAGCGACTGGGCTCCGGCGATGTTCGAAGTCGGAGACGGGCCCGGAACGGTGTGCTACACGTACGTTGATTGCCTCACGTTGATCCGTGCAGGTGAGGACATCGATTACGAGGGCGTCACCGGTCCCGGGTCGTACAGCCCGGGTGGCGTCAATGCCGTCAGCCAGTCCTACACCCCGTACAACGACGACGGTTCCCTGGGTGAAGCCGTCCTCCTCGACTCGGACCGCGCCCTGGAGATCATCGACCTGATCGCCATCGAAGCCGAGTGCGACGAAAACAACGAATGCGACTGGGGCGGATAAGGGCCAAGTAATCGGGACAACTAGAGGGAGGCGGTGGCAGATCTAACTGCCGTCGTCTCCCTCCGGCTATTTTGGTCGCAAGAAACACAGTTGAATCAGACATTGGGCCAAAGGTGCCCTGACCTCGCTGTTCTTGCCGAGTGTTCTGGTGGCCCTGAGATCCGTCCCTGAGGACTGACTCCCCGGCCTCGGATCGGCCCCGAGGAGTCCGGTCAGCCGAGTAGCTGCGGATCGGATACCGGCACGAGGCAACCGTCGGTGTCGCCGAACCCCGGCCGTGGTCACACAGGTACTCGTAACGCCTGAGTTGCACGCTCAGATGTCCGTCGTAGCTGGTGGCGGGGCGCATGTCGGACACGTCCATCGACCCGAGGGCCGCCTGGATGCCCAGCCTCGTCGGGTCCGAGGGCGGCCTTGACGTCTTCCAGGATGGCTGTGAGGTCACATCCGCACCGCCATGCTTTTAGGCGTAGCACGTCCCATCCGACGGATCGGAAGACCGGTCGCGGACGACGCCTTCTCGGATCTGCTGGCCTCGGTCCTCGAAGTGCTCGTCGCCGTCCGCATCGACGTTGATCCACCGGCACGGTCCTCAAAGGGCAAAGTCGAGCTCGAAGCCCTCCACGGGACTTGGGGAATCTGATAGCAGTATGCGAAACCGGCCTGATCTACTGATACCACCAGCAGCCCTGCCAGAAGGGCCCGAATGGCTGGGGCTATCTACCGGCCAGTGGCGGCTGGCGAGTGTCGCCTACCCCCTCTTGCTCAGGCAGCGTCGAGTTAACGATGGGGGGGTCGGATGGGCCTTGGAATGGCCGCCTAGCCGAATCTTTCAGGCCCCCACTCAGGCCCCCAACGCAACAACAGGCCAGAGGGTGCTTTCAGGAAACACCGTCTGACCTGCACACTGTTTGTCGGGCTGAGAGGATTTGAACCTCCGACCTTCGGTCCCCCAGATCGATGCACCCCAAAGCGCTGACCTGTACAAACGTCCGGAAACCGCTCCTGGCCTGCTGTTCTAGTTGATCACTGGTTCGCGCTGGTACGCGTTGTTTCACGACGTCGCGCGGCCTGTACGCGGCCTGAAGGAAAGCGCTACTTGAAGATCACTCCGGCGGCCTCCGGGTCGAAACCCCACGGCCAGATCGTGTCCTCGTCAGCACTCGCCCCTTCAAGGTCCGCCCGGGCTGTCTGACCCGCGGCATGAGCCCACCCAGTCAGAGTCCGCAAGATCGGCCGCGATTAGCGTGCCACGATGGCCCAGCCGACTCCCGAACGGATACCCCTGCCCGTCTACGCCCTGTTGTTCGCCTTCTTCCTGACGGCGTTCGCCA
>Ga0302123_10002057_pt1 | contig 13926 bp, 16 predicted proteins | sample CB21_321_MG_FD_203109 | JGI IMG/M metagenome (GOLD analysis project Ga0302123, IMG submission 203109) | Marine microbial communities from Western Arctic Ocean, Canada - CB21_32.1 | ecosystem: Environmental > Aquatic > Marine > Oceanic | place: Canada: Western Arctic Ocean | collected 2017-09-28 | reverse complement strand
ACGCAACCGATACTGCTCAAGGCCACCGCCGCACAACGAAAGGCGTACCTTCAACTCAAACAAGTCACCTGAATTATCCTTAACGGCGTTGCCCTCCGGGGAAAGAGGGCGAACCCGAATTGGAATGAAACAGCTTACGGGTCGACATTCTCCGGCGCGTGCATCTTGAACCAACTGAGAATGTACGCGACCTTGTTCATCAGATTGCTCGGCCGTTTCACGATGCCGTGCGACGCATCCGGAACACGCACCAGGGCGGCATCGATGCCGCGCAGCTTCAGGGCCTGGTAGAACTGCTCGGACTCTGAGATGGGAGTGCGGTGGTCGTTCTCGCCGGTGAGCAGCATCGTCGGCGTGACCACATTGTCGACAAGCGAGAGTGGTGAGCGTTTGAGGTACTCCTCTGGCTTCCTCCACGGATAGTCGCTGAACCAGTATTGCCAGAAATACGGATACACGTCCGTCGTCAGTGCGAAGCTGTGCCAGTTGATGACCGGCTTCGCTGAGACCGCTGCCCGGAACCGCTCGGTCTTGCCCACAATCCATGCAGTCAGGATGCCGCCACCACTGCCTCCAGTGACGTACAACTGATCCTCGTCAATAAAGCCTCGCTTGAGCACGACGTCGACTGCCGTCATCAGGTCGTCATAGTCATGTCCCGGGTAGGCATGATGAATCTGTTCGACGAACTTCTGTCCGTACCCCGTGCTGCCTCGCGGATTCACATACAGCACGGCATAGCCCGCGGCCGCATACAGCTGCATTTCCATGGAGAATCTCCAGCCGTAACTGGCGAATGGTCCACCGTGGATTTCGAGGATCAGCGGGTACTTGGGTTTGAGTTTCGGGTCGAACCACTGTGGTTTGACCAGCCAGGCCTGAATCTTCAGTCCGTCATGTGCTGACTCGAACCAGAACTCTTCGACTTCTGCCAGGCCGCGTTGACGAAACAAATCGGCATTCAATGAGGTCACGCGTTTCGGTTCGTCGCCCGATCCATCCAGGGACAGAACAGCAACATCGGCCGGACGGTGAGGGTCGGTTTCCGTGAACGCAATTACTTGCGGCTTGCCCGTCGAAACAGAAAACGACCCGCTCTGGTAAGGCCGACCGATCGTGGTTCCACCCACGTCCGAGGCAAGTTGCGTCACCTGTCCATCCAGCCTGATCCCGGCAAGCTTTGAGTGTCCCTCGTCGTCGAACTGCACGAACAGCCCCGAGTTGTTCTGCATCCACACAGGCGACTGCAGCGAACGATCGAACTTCGTGCTGATTTCACGACGGTCCGATCCGTCACGGTTCATCACGTACAGACGGTTGAGTTGCGAGCCAATCTTGCGGTCATCGAAACCCAACCAGGCAATCTTCGATCCGTCCGGCGAAATCACCGGCGATTCGTCGGGACCCCGACGATCCGTCAACCGTTTCAACTTGCCGGTTTCGACCGAGATCGAATACAGGTCCGACTCGCGCGGGTCGAGTTCCCAGTCGCGACTGCGATTGGTCGAGACGATCAGCTGACCGTCGTCAGTCCAGGCGAATGGTCCCTTGTGGTCGAAGTCGCCGGATGTGATCTGTCGCGGCGTCCCGCCTTCGACCGGCAGCACAAAGATGTGGTGATAGCCGTCTTCCAGATATCCCTTGCCGTCATATCGGTACGAAATGCGGTCGATGTATTCAGGCGGCTCTGCCCAGGTCGCTCCCTTGGGCTTCGTCGGGACATCAATCAACGATCCCCGCACAACGGGAACTCGCATGGAGAACGCCAGCCAGCGACCGTCCGGCGACCATTTCAGGTCTTCCGGTCTTCGCGGCAACTGCGTCAACTTCGACGCGACACCGTGATTCAGCCAGCGACAGAACAGCTCAGTACTTGTGTTCTTCCCGTCAGCCTTCAGCGTCGAGAAGTACGCCAGTCGCGATCCGTCCGGAGAAAGCCGCGGAGATGAGCTGTCCGATTCGCCAGACGTCAAAGGCAAGTGAGACGCTGCACCGACCTGCCACAACTGAGACCGCTGCCGGTCAGTCATGATGTCGAACGAATTCCGCACGTAGACAATCGAAGTACCATCGGGCGACACCTGCGGATCGCTGGCGAATTCCAGCTCGAAAACGTCCTTCAGCTCCAACCGCGGTCGGTCCGTCCCATCTGCGACGGCTCGCGGAACACACGTGAGCATCAGGATCAGAAATGCGCCGAACGCCAGCCAGAAGGACGGGCAATGCCGTGTCGTTAATTTCATCGTCGATCTCTCTATGCCGCGAGCGGCGGAACGATTGCCAGAGCGAGTGATCCCGGGAGGGTAGTGATGGGAGCACGCCACACGGAAGTGACAACGCAAACCGTCGCTGGCACGTGGAGAACGAAACCGGGCTGACGTCTGTCAGGCCGTTTTCTTAGCACATGCGCTACACGAGCACTTCCGGGCACTGCGGTGCCATTTCTGCGTTCAGGGCGATGTACTCCGTCCATTTGTCTGGCACGTCGTCTTCCTGAAAGATGGCTTCGACGGGACATTCTGCCGAGCACGCAAAGCAGTCGATGCAACTCTCAGGATCGATGAACAACATGTTCTCGCTTTCGCGGAATGAGTCGGTCGGGCACACCGTCAGACACTTCATCGACTTGCATCCGAAGCACGGTTCGGTCACGACATGCGTCACGGGACTGTCTCCTTGTTTGAGCCAGATATCACGGAATCTCCGCGTTCGAACGCAGATGCAGACGACGGTGTCAAAGCGGACACGGAATCCGATTTCTTTTTCAACTCGATGCCCGCGTGAGGATTTGTGCGGAATGGCAGAAACGACCGTCCGACTTGTGGAGCAGTTTCAGGCTGGCGACGCCGACAGCGCTGACGAGCTGTTTCAGCGCTATGTCGAGCGGCTGTCACGACTCGCCCGCTCACGGTTGTCCCCGCGACTGGCGCGGCGTGTGGATCCAGAGGACGTGGTGATGTCGGCGTACCGCAGCTTTTTCCTCGGTGCCCGAGATGGCCGGTTCGTGATCCAGCGGAGTGGAGACTTATGGGCTCTGCTCGTTCGGATGACGCTGCACAAGCTGTATCGCACGGCGGCTTTCCATCGCGCGGAAAAACGCTCGATCGACGTCGAAGACCGAACACCTGCAAATCTCAACCAGCTTCACTCAGATGAGCCGACGCCCGACGAAGCCGCTGCTCTGGCCGATATTCTGGAAACGCTGCTGGCTGAGTTGTCCGATCAGCATCGAGGTATGCTGGAGCTGCGATTGCAGGGTGAGCGGATTGCTGCGATCGCGATCGAGACCGGCGTGACCGAACGCACTGTCCGACGAGTTCTCGAGAGAGTGCGCGATCGACTTGGGAGTGCCGAGTGATGAGCGACCCTCGGGCAGCAATCGATCTTGATTCCGCCATCACACTATTCGAACGGGAGTGGCAGTCCGGCCGCATGCCAGACATTCGCGGCTTTGTCGCGCGACTGCCGGGATGGAATCGTTCCAGTCCAGTCGAACGGTTGTCGCTGATCTGCGAACTGGTTGCTGTCGACCTCGAGTTTCGATGGCAGACTCAACAAGTAGACCCCGCCGACTCGACTGGTCATCACGGCGACCAGCGTAAGAGCGTTGAGGACTACGTTGCAGAACTCGACGAACTCCGAACCGCACAGGAGTTGCCTCTGATGCTCTTCGTTGAAGAGTATCGAGGGCAGCGCAGGTGTGGTGACGTGCAGTTTCTAAGTCGGTTGTCCGTGAGTCGTGACTCGTTGGCCTCCGCATTAGTCGCGGTCGAAAGCGAGATTGCTGCCGATCAACAGCATTCACACGCCAGGCGTCCCGTCGCCTCTGGGGGCTCCGACTGGCGAACGGATCCGCAGGCGCCGCTTCCGTATAGCGACTTTCTGCTGCAGCGGCAGATTGGTGCAGGCGGAATGGGGAAGGTCTACCGCAGTCTGCAGAAGAGCCTCGACCGCCCTGTCGCCGTGAAGTTTCTGCGACGGTCTCTACTGGAGTTTCCCCAGGCCATTGATCGATTCATCGCTGAAGCAAAGACGGTCGCCCGACTCCGTCATCCCGGCATTGTCGGTGTTCATGGTTTGGGACGTACTCCGGGTGGTGGGTACTTCATTGTCATGGACCTGATTGACGGTCAGGACCTGGCGGCACTTGCGGCGGCCGACACGGTTGAGCTTCAGGATGCAATTCGCTGGGTGGCGGATGTCGCCGAAGCCGTCGCTTATGCCCATGAGCATGGAATCGTGCATTGCGATCTCAAGCCGTCCAATGTTCTGATCGACGCGGGTGGACAGGGGCGGGGGCGGGCATGGGTCACTGACTTTGGTCTCGCTCGCGGTTTCGGCGACGGGTTTCTGCAGCCTTCACGCGAACCGGAGGGCACTGCCGCCTTCATGGCTCCCGAGCAGATTGATCCATTACTGGGCGTGATCAGTGAACGGACCGACGTCTACGGACTGGGCGGTCTACTCCACGCGACCCTGGCCGGCCAGCCACCTCGCAACGGCGAACGAGTGGCCGACGTCCTCGCGAAAACGATTGCACACGCCCCAATCTGTTCGCTCAAAGACTTACGATCCGACGTGACAGACGACGTCGCGCGAATAGCTGACAAGTGCCTGAGCTGGAGCCCCAATGACCGCTACGCGTCCGCAACTCAGGTCGTGAACGAACTGAGACACCTGCATTCGAGATGAAGAACGAAATCCCGCGGAGAAGTGTGTCTCGTTCTGCAAAACGAAGCCCGATCGAACAAAAAACCGCTGCGTCTGATATTTGACTCGTCCGGAAGGTGACGTTCCGGGTCGGAGAAGCGGTCTGGATAGCGCGGCCGAGGGGTCATTGATGATATTCACGTCGCGATCATTCAGTTCGCACAGCTTCGGCCGTGTCGCGAAAGGCTCGCTATTCATCAGTGTCGGTCTCGGCAGTACCAGCGACTGACGTACTCGTGCCGACGTCCATGGCAACCTTGATTGGCTCGGCGTAGTTGCGGCAGTCTTCTGTTGCCGCGAACGGACTGTACTCGGGGATCCTGTCAGCGAGTTCCGGGAACACGGTATTCATAGCAGCGAGAGCGTGGGCTCGATGGCTGCTGTTGTCCGACGTCAGGCGCGAATAAAGGAAGGGCAGCTCGCTCATGATGTCTTCGCCGCGACGGTTCAGCTCAAGGAGTACCAGGTTTGGAGTCAGGCAGTCTTCGGAATGCAGGTAGCTTCGGAGTTCTTCGGCCGTCATGCGAACGAGCTTTCGGCTGAATAAAGTCGTCGCGCCAACAAGCACGCAGTTTCCAATGATGGTCCCGGTGACGAAGCCAGCGATGACCCCGACAATGACTCCTGCCCATCCGAACCAATGCCATCCGCACGTCGCACCGATCGTTGCGCCAGTGATCGCGCTTAGAAGTGCGATGAGATGAAAAACCGTGAACAATGTGCGATCCGTTCGGCAGGAGTTACTTCACTCGTTCAAACAGCTTCGGTTTCTTTTCCAGCGCGCGAGTCCACAAGTCACACGTCGTCTGCTTTCAGTTGCCGGAAACATCGATAGTAGTCGTCCTCGAGCGCGTCGGGGGCATTCCAAAGTGACTGTTCTGACGTGAGTTGCGACACAAAAAAGCACCGGCTGGCACGTAATGGCACAGCCGGTGCAGATGGAGGCGGCGGGCTTCCAGAGTGGAAGTCGTAAACCCTTAAATTCAAGTAGTTTATGAAGACGCGTTTTTCTAATTGGACCTGCTTCTGGCCCTTATTGGTCACCTAATTGGACCTTTTCTGGCCAGTCATTTTTCCCCCTGTCGATGACGTCGGGAATCATATCATCACGCATCACTTCGCTTGAGTTGGATGTGCGAAGCGTCCTTAAATCGTCTCCGCGATCAACGAGGTCTTCGGTTTCGTTTCTTATTCATCTTCTGTTGTTTGCGTTTTGCTTTTAACTGGCGTTTCGCGTCTTCGAGCTTTTTCAATGCCAGCACCCGTTTACGTTCTTCGGCTGCCGGATCGACCACGGGCGAAGCTGAACCGAAGAGACCAATATTCGGGTTGATTCCCATCCGCTCTGCGATCGTCGTCCAACCTGGCGACTCATCCGGAGCCAGCCCCAGGCCAGAGACACCAAGTTCCCGTCGAACATCTCCCCAATGTCCGACAATTGTCGGATCGACAACATTCGCCGCGAAGGCCCGTTCGATGTGTTCGGCAGCCTCGATGGCATCCAGGTCGAGCAGCTTCGAGATCAGATGACCATTGACCTCCCCGTCTCCCGCATGCCGCCCCAGTTCAGCCGTGAGAATACTGAGTACCTGGCCCCGTGTTTCCGGAAACCGGCGGGCGATTTCGGCAAGTCCGCTTCCGGCGGACTGGCGGGGAAATTCTCTATGCCTGTCGTCGGCCAGAAATGTCGCCAGTTGATCAATGGCGGGCGGTCCGATCAGACCAAACACGAGGTGAAACTCTTCCAGATACCAGTCATCTTGAAGCTCGTCGAGTTCGTCCTGGACGTCCAGCAGTGGCTGCACGGCTTCCACGGCCCGCATCTGCCCCAGTGCTCGCCAGGCGTAAACCTGACCGTAAACTTCGGGATCATCGGATGAAAAGTCGGCCCAGGTCGTCGCTGCTTCGATCAAAGCGGGAATGTGCTCGGCGGTCAGCGAGTATTCCGACGCGTAATCAGGAACACCGTCAGTCCACTTACTGTTCATCGTGGTCTTGCCACGCTTCATCAGGGCATCAACTGCTGATACATCGCTCAAATTCTCGGCCATCTGACGACTCCATTCTGTGAATCAGGTGTAACGCGAGCTGGGATGAATAAACGATGGGAAAGAATGACAACTTCTCCAGAAAACGCACGGAAGCAGGCATGCCCGGAAGACTCATGGTTCTGATCTCCGTTGTAACTCTCAGCCCCAGACGACATGGTCTGGGTTGACGCTGAATCCGCATTCGGTGCATTGAGGCTGACTGGCTGTCAGCGTGCCTTTTTCGCAGTTTGGGCAGCAGTCAGTATCGAGCAGTAACCTGACGTCTTTGCCCATCTCTGAGCCGCAGGATTCGCAGGTGGGAAACTTTGACTTGAAGTCCCAGCGGCCCCAGCATTGCGGGCAGTGATCGTGAGGGACGATTACCAGATCCCCGTGGACGATGTAACGATGAGGTGTCGAGTCATTCCACATCTGATACGGCATTGCCCCGTCTGACGAGGCCAGCCCGGTTTGCACGAGCGGCAGGGTTTGTCCATCGTCGGGATTGCAGAGCTGCAAGTTCATTTCGAGCGTGACCGAATACACGCCGAGTTCGCGACTCAGGTCGGCGAGCTTCTGTTTGAGTTCGCTCAGGGTGTCGCCTTCGATCAGTGTGGTGAGCTGATCCGCGATTTCATTCACGATAGGATCAATCGTTTCGAAGAGATTCTTATCCATGAGCGTTCTTCAAACGTCCTTATTGAGACCAGCCGGAAGTTGTTCTTGATTGCGATTCGCTTCGAACCGTAGTGGACTGACAAAACTGACAGAAGTCAGTTGCTGGCTGTAAAGCTGGAATTGACGTGGCTTCGGCGATTGCGGGAAAATACCTTCATGTTCGAACTCCTCATCGCCTGCCTGCTGTCCGATCTTCCCGAGCTTGAAGGTCCTCCTGGCGTGGCCTCGGTCAAGTTTACTGTTGAGTGTGACGCCCCGAAACTGACGATCATCCATGTTCGTGACTGGCACCTCGTCGAGAAGGCAAGCCCCGCTGTGACGAACTTGTCCGGCAGGGCAACTGAAGCCACCCCCTGACTTTTTGCCCGCACCTCCACCCCTTCGAGTGAAGACATGGGGCCTCGACAGGGGACAAGATGATCCATCCAGCTCGCTCACTGGGCTCGTCAGCCGAGAAGAAGCCTGACGTTAAAATCCGGAATTGGGAAATCCATCTCGATCTGCTGTAGCGATAGCGACTCAGGCACCAGGAAGCAGAATTAGGTCGTCGCGTGAAGAGATACCCTACGTATCTCGTCGGTTCACCAGGCGTTTTCAGGTGTTTCGTTTTGGTGAAACCTTGATCGCCAAACGTCAGACCTTGAGGCCGTTGTCGAACTCGGATAATCAACCTTGGCTATGACGGAGTCGCTTATCAGTGACGCCGAGCAAACCTGTTGAAGCTGATTCGAGCACTTGTCTTCCGACCTTTCGACGGCCTATCAGGTCCATTTGGTCGGATCGAGTTGGTAGTACTTGGTCAGTAGCCCAAACAGCTCCGAATGCTCATCTTTAAGCTGCCTTGGCTTCTCGAAAAACGTCTCACTGGCGACCGCAAAGAACTCGGCCTGATTGGTCGCTCCATAGTGGTTAAGCAGCGTCTTCTGGCGACGTTGAGCGGCACGAGCGAGAGCTTCGAATTCCGAACTACATACCTGCTGCCACCGTCGCGTTGTTGCGGAGTCACTAAATGCGAGGCTGCCTCCCATTTCGCCGTCGAGGCCATCAAGGCAGTGAGCGAATTCGTGGACGACCAGGTTGCGTCCGTCAAATGGGTTTCGGGAATCACTCAGGACGTCCTGCCAGGAAAGTACGACCTGACCGTTCTGCCAGGCTTCGCCCGCATGTCGAGACTCTTTTCCGACAATCAACCCGCCGTGACTCTGCCGACGAACTGGATCTGGAAACACAATGATTGTGTTGACATGCTCAAAGTAAAAATCTTCAACGCCTAATAGTAGTAGCGAGGCTGTGCCCGCGATGGTGACCTTGATTTCATCTGACAGCTCCAGACCGCCATGAGCTTCCCAGTGCTTTTCGCTAACAATGATCCTGATGCTCGCTTTGAGCTTGTCCTTCTCGGCCACGGACAGCCCTTTGTAGTGGCCGACGTTGTCTTCCAGAATCGAATCCCAGGTAGACGGCCAGGGCTTTCGAAGAATACGTTTTCGTTTTCTGTTTCTGAACCAGCTGAACATTGAATATCCATGACCATGAGCCGCGTTGCCAACGCATTGGTTGCCAGCGGGGATCGAATTGGGTTTGTCACCGTGATCCTAACGGGCCAAACGCAGAACAGATCAACTGCCGCTGCGTGGCGACCTGCCTGAGAGGATGCAGCAGCTTACAGAGCGGCGAACCCGGTGCAGGATGGTCGAATCGTCTTCAACGAGAAGGCCAACGAAGCACGTGAAGATGCCGTCATCAGGAACACGCGGAGATGGACACGCTAATGCAGGTGATTGAGCAGGAGCCGCCGCTCGCTCGTCAGCTCAATTCTTCCGTACCGGCAGACCTTGAGGCGATTTGTTCAAAGTGCCTGATGAAGGACGCGAGTCAGCGGTATGCCACGGCTGATGAACTCGCTGATGATCTTCGTCGATTTCTTTCTGGTGAACCGGTGAGTGCTCGAAATCATTCAATGGCTGGGCGATTCGCAACGGCACTGCAACGAAGTCAGTACGACGTGCAGTTTGGCGGATACAGCAATCTGCTCTACGGCATTGCAATTATTGTTCTTTTGGATCAGTCGGCAGCAGCATGGGTAATCTGGACTCGTCAGCCGATCTATCTTTTGCCGCTGGCACACGTCACGCAGACAGTCTTGATCGGTCTGTTATTCTGGCGAACCCGGACCGATGGCTTGCTTCCCAAGAATCCAGCCGAACGACAAATGTGGGCTGTTTGGGGCGGCTTCTTCGTGACATGCACCGTTCTCGGGATCTCTCATCAATTGATGTTGGGAGGCGATGTCAGCGGCGAACTTGAACTCTACCCGAGCCTTGCAGCGGCATCAGGATTTTCTTTTTGCTGTTTGGGCAGCACGTACTGGGGGCAATGTTACATATTTGCCGCCACCTTCTTTGTACTGGCTTTAGTGATGGTCCTGAACCTCGCGTGGGCACCTGTTGAATTTGGGGTCATTTGGGCTGGAATTCTACTGATCGTCGGGAAGCGTCTGGAAAAGCTGACGAAGGAATGAGTGGCGTCGAAAGTTGCTCATCGGCAGCCACACCGAATGCATCGTAACCTGCCCGACCTGCAATCACTTCCCGGTGTGGCTTCGGCCACCGTTGCCGTTGAGTGTGATGCCCCGAAGCTGACGATCATCCATGTGCGTGACTGGCACTTCATCGAGCGGAAGACGTTCGCTCTGGACGTTCAGGACGCCTCAGACGAGCCATTAACGGACGATGAGGTCGACACGCTATTCGCAGAGCATCGGGAAACCGTGGCTGCTGTCCAGCAGCAGCAGATGCGTCTGACACTTGCTCTGGTTAAACAAGCCGGAATCAAGCAGGTGTTTCAGGAAGGCTTGGTTGCTGAGGAACTCGCCGCCTATCGGTCGGCGAGTTTGACGTCCCGATGTGCCGAAGCGGTCCAGCAGGACAACTGACGCCCCTCGATTTCTTAACCCCACCCCCACCCCCTTCGAGCAGAAGGTACGCCATCTTCATGTGAATAGTTCGTCCGACTCTACAGAGATTCCAGATCGATCCGCTTTTCCGGTTCCGGGTCGGTGACGAGCCAACTCGGCTCATGGTCAGCGTCCAGCTCTTTCGCCAGCCCCGCCTTCTCCAGCAGGCTCTTGCCCGTAGTCACATCGAAGGCCGGAGGCGGTTCGTCACTTCGCGGCTTGTAATCGATCTCGAACCGGTACTTCGCAACGGAGAGAGTTGCACCGGGCATCAGCCATTCCTCGACGGTTGGCTGCCCGTCGACCCGGATGCCGTTGTGACTGTCAAGATCGAAAACACACCAGTACCCCGCACGGAATTCCAGGCGACAGTGTTCTGTCGACACTGTGGAAGACTTCAGCCGAATGCCGCATTCCCGGCCTCGCCCAATCACAATTTGTTCGTCCATCAGGGGCACGGGGTCGCCGCCCGCGTTTGGAGTCAGTATGCCAAGGAACCGTCTGGTTGGTTTTGCAGGATTACTTGTATCAATGCAGCCTGCGACGGTCGGTTGCGGATTGCGTTCTGCTGGTTTTGGCAATCGTTGCCTTGAATCAGGCTGTTTGCGAGACCGCGAAGTTTGGGCAACGGTTTCCTTTGGGGACCGAGAGGCTGCCGCCTGAGTCGCGAGGGATGACAAATCTGGCTTTGCTCCCAGCAACTCCAACGCAAGGTCGTCGTCGGTCGATGTTTCATTCGGCTGCACATCACTCTCTCGCGAGTTATGAACGGTCAGTTCAACTTGAACAGTGCCGATGTGCAACAGACTGCCAGACTTCACTCGGGCTTTTTCGCACCGTTCACGGCCGACAAACGTCCCGTGCTCACTGCCAAGGTCGCGGAGAAACCAGGAGCCCCTCCCGCGGAAGAGCAACTGGCAATGCTTCGGCGAGACAGACGGGTGACGAATCACAATGTCACATTCCGTCGCACGTCCGATCGTGATCTTACCGGACGTAATCGGAACAGACTCGCCGCCCCCTGCCGGAATAAGATGACCAAGGATCGCCATTTGACGCACGCTCCGTTTTAGTGAGCCACATAAAAGCCGAGTCACACCGAACTCGGACAGAGAATAATGGAATCAGACTCGATCGGCTGCTAAGCCGTTGCTCCTGGAGCACGGGGTATGAACTCAAGCACGTTCTCAGCTGAAAACGGTTTTCGAAGCACGTCGGTGGCTTTGACAAACTCCGAAAAGCTGTTGAGCTCGTCGCAATCGAGTCCCGTCATCAGGACGACGGTCGGCGAAGGTTCAATCAGTTTCAGCTTGGCACAAACGAGCCAACCATATTGCAGTGGGATGCTGATATCGAGAAAAACGATGTCAGCCTGAAAATCGAATGCTTCGATAATCGCTTGCTCTCCGTCGGCGGCAACGTGGACCTCACAACCAGCGGCTTCGAGCACTCGGCCGACGAACACGCGGATGTCAGGATCGTCATCAACAACCAAAGCACAAATCGATTTCGACTCGTCGGTGTGCATGACAACAACTTCCCAAGTGAGATCAGGACTCAAGGTCCTGCGGGCAGGTAGGTCCGTCCCGCATTAGCAGCTGCGGCGGAAGTCAGGAGAAATTGGGGTTCAGCTGGCGTGTTCAACGGCAGCGTTCAACGTGTCGTGGTGCGGCCAGAGTTTCGTCAGGTTCATCGACTGAAAGACATCCTTGACCGTCTGCGACCCGCCGCAGAAGCACACGTCGGCACCGAACAAACTGGCCTCACGAGCGATCTTTACGAACACGCTGATCTGAGAAGAATTCAAGAACTCCACAGCACCAAGGTCGATGACAACGTCCGCCGGTCGAGACTGCCGGAGAGTTGCCAGTACACGATTCGTGTCCGCGTGAATGTCGCCATACCGCAGGCTTTCCAGATCAGTCGCGGTGGTGACGACCATTCGGCCTTCGACGTCCTGAAGTGAGAATGCTCCGCAATTGTGATTCGTCATGGCTTTTCGGGGGCGATTTCTACGTCCATAGGGGGGAGATGGAGTGGACGTGGGGGGGGGGAGGGGAGGCACGGTGGGCACGGGGCACGGGGGGCACTATCCTGCCAAATTCGACCTGAACTGTCAATAAAAGGATAAATTATTGCATGTCTTATGTGTATTCTGAAATAGCTGACGCACGAGTTAACTCTTATCAGGAGCCTGCTGGGAGCCTCAAAGACGGCTGTTCTTGTTCTGGGCGGTGCTCACGATCTGAGCGACAACGTTCCCGCAGGCGTGAAGCTGATCGTGCTGACGGTGAAGGTCTACCCCGGAGAGTGATCGCCGATCCTGAAGGTAGCGGACCGCAGGCCTTTTTTTAGCTATCAGAGATTGTGGGCTGCACTTTGACGCTGAGATTACGGAGCCGTCACTCCCGCAGTCTGCTGGCACAGTTCGGGCTGACGCCGAAGTCAAAACGCGGGGTGGCTGCGAGGGATCCGCTCGCTGAGTTGTGACAGATTGGCGAAGGATCAACCGGCTGAGATTACGATGTTTCAGATTTCGGAAGTGCAGGAATCTCCTGCATTTAACGGTCGGCGGAGTTTTTTGATCCTTCGCGGACGACGTAGCCTTTAGAATCGCTACACCCACCTTCATCGCTACAAGCCGCAAACTTTGCCAAATGAAGCGATGTCGGTTGAAAGACAGTCTGGCAAGCAACCGTTTCACTGGCCGGGGTGGTACGACAGCAGCTTTGTCCAGAGACGAAACGGCCCCTTGCGTGGGGTAAAGGGCCAGCGTGCGTTCGGACAATTCAGGCGATCGCGAGAACGGCCTCTGGAGCAGTGAGGCCAGAGATTTCCGCCGCTGTGTCCAATGCAGCCTGGGCTCGCAGTCTTAGCATGGCATCCGTTGCCTCATCATCGAAGTACCGATAGAAGGCATTCATGTCGTCGACCGGAGTCCAATTCTGGCCAAGCATCATCGCCTCGAACTTCTGCCCCAGGTCAGGCCCGTCGGACGACTCGTTGATCACGCAAAGAACATGGTGGCCCATGAAATTACCCTGAATTGTGGCGGTTGAATTCCTCTGTCACCGAGATTGATACAGTGAACTCGATGGGAGAGCACCCGATAATAGCGGTCCATTTGTGACAAATAATTTGATCGGCAGCCTGTAACGGTTGTATGGATTGTGATGACTGTTTGGGTTGCGTAGATTCACGCTGCTACCAGTGTTTCGACCAGAGATGCTTACAGCGGCATGGGACTATCGCGGACACAGTACGGGAGCCGCCCGGGAGTCGCTCAAACGTGAAGAGAGAACGGCAAGACCGCCAAATTTTCAGATTCGGTCAATCCGACCGCCCGGCTACGATGTAGAATTCTGTCGGTCTCGACGCCGTTGAGTTTGAGCCCCGAGCTCGACTCAATTGGGTCAGAGACCTGAGTGTAGACGCCGGTTAGAAAACGTAGCGCCGGGCGGTGAGTGGCGGTCGGATGAAAAGCGTAGCGCCCAGATGATCACCTGTAGCAGTCGAATCAGACTTTCGGAGAATCCGAAATCGTCTGAACCG
>Ga0302123_10002053_pt1 | contig 13942 bp, 18 predicted proteins | sample CB21_321_MG_FD_203109 | JGI IMG/M metagenome (GOLD analysis project Ga0302123, IMG submission 203109) | Marine microbial communities from Western Arctic Ocean, Canada - CB21_32.1 | ecosystem: Environmental > Aquatic > Marine > Oceanic | place: Canada: Western Arctic Ocean | collected 2017-09-28 | reverse complement strand
TGAATGATATTGTGCAGATCAGAATTTCAAGACCTGTCATGATGCCACCGGCATGATCTTGATATACCCTTCTGACATCTCGTATGACACCGGCGTATCTACCCCATTTTCAGTATCGCCGAAGAGAGTCTTAAGTCTCGCATTGTGAATTCCAACTATCGCGAACTTACGTTCTTGTGGAATTCGTTTCGATGCAGCTTTGACTCTCGTGAAGACGGTGTTAGTACCATTCTCATCAGCTACTAGCTCTACCGAATCTTCGTTATACACTACGTTGAATCTTGAGCCTGGCTTGAAACCTGGTAACCCGTACTTCTGCTCCTCGAGCCACAGCCGCCTCTTGCCCTTCTGCGTGTGAAGCTTCATGCTTGTCATTTCAGTCATAATGATATTTCCTTATTGAGTAGTTAAGTGATGATGATATTATATTGAACTTCTATATAGGGATATTTGAAGTTTATTATTTTTTAAGCGTGAAATATTTTCATAAGAGTATTAGAGTATCTCTATAAATCAACTTAATAATATTAGAACTTAGCCCTATACTTGTGGGGAATCTGTTCTGGTACGGGAGGACGCACGATACAACCTTTTGGTTTCTTTTTTTTCTAAAATTTTTTTGTTATTACAGTTACTGTGTTAGAATATCCGGCACCTGGGGAGGAGATTATCTAACGAGGAGAAGAATATGGCAGGATTCGGGGGTTTAGCAGGAGAGATGGGTCAAGCAGCACCAGTACTGGGAACTCCAGGCGGAAACCTTGGTGGGCCTGGAATGACGCCGGATATTGCACCAGGCGGGGAAGAGAGACAAGAATCTATTTATATTATTCTAGAAACCGTTGCCAACAATGGGCTTGAACCACAGGTGATAGAAGCTTTAGTTATGGATCACGGGCAGGAGATTGTTGAAGAGGTTATCACCAAGCTACAGCGTGGTGACCAAGACGTTAAAGAGATTTTTGATACTATCCAGGGCGGAAGTCCGCATGAGATGCCAACAACGCCGGCTGGCGGGGCTATGGAATATCCAATGAACCCGGGAATGTATTAATGCCTTGGAAAGAAGGACAATCCGGGAATCCTAAAGGGAGACCCAGGAAAAGTCAAAAGACGATGGCTCAGTTACGGGGCCAGATTAGCGACCACTTGCCAGACGTTATTGAGGTTCTGGCTAATGCAGCTAAGGAAGGAGATGTGCAAGCAGCACGGATACTGGTTGAGCGATGTGTGCCGTCTATGAGGGCACTAGACCAGAATATTAATGTAAACGATTCTGTGCGTGGCATCTCTGATGAAGAGCTGTTGGGCTTAATGAATGAATTTGAACTCGGAACGGAGGTTAACTAATGGGCGCTAATGTAAAAATTTTAAACGATATTTTTAATGGTGGACAAAGAGTGGCATCTATATCTTTTTCTAACTATGGGACAGGTTATACGTCAGCCCCTACGGTTGCTTTCACGGCACCAGTAGGCGGAACGACAGCGACTGGTACTGCAGTACTTGGTTACGATACTGGAAGCGGGGCACCGATTGATTCCATCACCATAACTAACGCGGGTCACGGTTATATTACCGCACCAACCATCACCATCTCTGGTGGCGGGGGATCAGCTGCGGCTGCTACCGCTAACATGTCAACCCCAACAGATATTAGTGGTTATACGCACGCTCTAGTAAGCTTTGACAACGGTGGAGCAGCTATGGAAGTGGATGCTAGTACGTTGCGTGGTATGTACAACGGGACTAACGGGTTCAAGAAGTTTACCATCTCTAATATGGAGTGGTCAGTAAGCTCGGCTATGAACATCGCATTTACTGGGACAGGGGTAACTGATGCTACCAACATTGATGGCACGGGTTCTTCTTCGATTCCAATACCTAACTCTTGGGCGGTACAACCAGGAGACGCTACTAATGCAGACATCGTGGTGACACCGCAATCAGGTATACGCGGGTATGTTTATTTTAACTTACTGAAAACGGACTACGCATAATGACCTCGACTATTTCAGCTGGGACGTTAACGGTTACCGTATCAGAGTCTATATCTCTTAACGGTTCTACGATGGACGCGACTAATTCGCTAACCATTGGATCGATTAATGAGATCAGTCAACGCATCGTTACAGTAGATGTTGGGGCTCTTCGTACACTATTTGAATTTGGTACAGTGATTGCACCGGGTAAGTTTATCGTAGCTAACGTTAAGTACATAAGAATCACCAACAAGGATGACAATGCTGTTGCTGGTATTAACCTAGCATCGGCCGCATCTAATTGTTGGGTTGCTATTAACCCTATGCAAACGCTCATGATGTCAGCTCAAAGCGGTTTAGAGGGTGTAGCATCAGCTGTAGTAGGTTCACCAGCGCTAGCGGATCTAACAAAGATTACAGGTTTTAATCAATTACTACCTTTTGATCTCGACTGTTATATAGCACTAACATGAGGGTTTTCGTATGGCGATAAGACGCTGGGATACTGGTAGTCAAAAAGCCTCTAACATACAATCAGGCTCTCCTGTGTATGATGACACGAGCCCACCGTTTAGAGAATATGACGACTACATGGGCACCGAAGGTCGAGCAGCGAAAGAAAGGATTTTAGCGCATTCACGGCGCGCAGATCCTCTAACTGGCGAGCTCAGAACAGGTAGTGGTCATGGAGTAGATTTCAGTACGGCTTCTGGCCGTCCTGAAGGACCTGGTGGTATGGATCCTTACAAAATGTCTTCAGAACCAGACTACGGAATCAAGCATATGGAATCTATGCTAGCTGGTGAACCTGACTCAAGTGGAGATCCATACGCATATGCACCAGATGCCTTTGAGACAGCATATAGAGAACCATCAATAGAAAAACGTGCAGATTCTTTTTTTCCAGGCGAAATGGTGGAAATGCCAGGAATTAGAGAGGGTGACGGTAGGATGTGGAGCGGTGCAACTGGTGAACTTATGACGCCAAAGACAAGCGAGGAGCTAGATGCTGAGTCAAAGTATATGGGTTTTGGCTCGGAAGAGGATTTAGATTATGCTAGATCTGTGGGTATGGCGCCACCAAAAGGACTTGAACTTCCAGAAGGATATAGAAAGTCATTACGAAGGTCTTTAGCAGGAAGCACACCAACAAAACATGAGTTAGATGGATATGAATCCGCCGACGACTATTATAGAGATTCATATGGTAAAGAATACATTGATGATCCTTGGAGGAGGTATGGTTTTGGAAAATGGTCTGAGATAATATAATGGCTAGATTAACCACAGCCAAAAGAAAAGCAATCCCTTCTAAAGACTTCGCGGGTCCAGATCGTAGTTATCCAATTAACGATGCCAGCCATGCAAGAAACGCTTTATCTAGAGTTTCTCAACATGGATCGCCTGCACTGAAAGCGCGGGTCAAGTCTGCGGTGAAGCGGGAGTATCCTGGAATCAAACAAGCGAGGAAAGCATAATGCCTAAAGTAGGAAGCAAACATTTCGCGTATACAAAGAAAGGCGATACACAAGCTAAGCAACACGCAGCGAAAACGGGGCAGACTGTGCAACACGCTAAAGCAACACCGAGACCAACTGGGCCAAGCAAAAGAACGTACCCAGCCTAAATGGCGGTAATCAGAAACATAAGCAAGCTGGTAGTTCCTGCTTACAATAAAGGCCCAAAAGATGTTATTGATTACATCAACGCCCAGGCTTGGATACCAACCAGCGCTGACGTTGGTTTGATAGAGCATCCAGGAAGTTTTGGATCGTATGTTGGTAGTAACGGTGTTATTACTCAAGCTATCTTGCAGGTAACTATTAACGCGACTGCTTTAGTGATACCAGCAACGACACCTGTGTTGGGCGTACCTTCCATGTTTCCTCTTTCTTTTTGGCCTTTAAATGGCTATGTAAGAGTAGACGACGAGATTATTAAATACACTGGTGTTAATCCTATGAGTACCAGTGTTAGTGGTTTTGATGAGTTTGTTGTGGCATCAACAGCTGATAGAGGTGTATTGGGTAGTACTGCAGTAACACATACGGCTGTTGTAGGTGTCGGGCCTGTATTTGTTGAGGTTCTGTTAGGTGCAACAACTAAAATAGAGTATAACAAAGAGCAGGGTGTTTTTAACGTCTGGACAAGAACTACACAAGACTTTGGTACCGCACAGAGTTATGGTGCAGGTGATAGAGTAATAACATATAATACATACTTGATACCTTGCCCTGAAGACGTTGTAACTTTTTTCGAAACTGCCCCGGGTGTAAATTGAGCCTTTCCATAGCTCTAGCAAACGGGTTACCAAGAGACGAAATCCGTGCGTTATTATTATCAGAAATGCAACGACGCCTGGAATCGCGGAAGACACGCTGGACAGCACTCGAAGGTCCACAAAAGAGGTTTGTTGATAGCGAGCATCCTCATATACTGTTTGGCGGAGCGCGTGGAGGTTCAAAAAGTGTTGGAATGCTTTTAGCATTTCGCAAGCACGCAGAGAAATACGGAAGGGAGGCGCAAGGCCTTCTGTTCCGCAGATCGTTTCCAGAAACGGGCGAGCTCATAAAGTTAGGCCAGTACGTCTTTGTGCAGGAAGGTTGGGAATGGAAAGTCGGGGAGCGAAAATGGGTCTCTCCCAGCGGAGCTGTGTTACAACTTAAACATCTTGATGAAGACGCTGATGCTATGAAGCTGCAGGGTTTTTCTGTAACTTTCCTAGGCTTTGACGAACTCGGTAACTGGCCATCGCCGGAACCTATTGATATGCTTGGGGCGACAATGCGTTCTGCTGCCGGCGTACCGGTTCTGTTCAGGGCTTCTGCCAACCCAGGCGGGCCAGGACATAACTGGGTAAAGGAACGGTACATTGACAACGAAGGCGGGGAATCAATTTTCATTCCGTCGAAGATCCAAGATAACACTCCTCTGATGGAGAACGACCCGGGTTACGTTGACCGGATCAAAAAGAGTGGACCAGAATGGCTCGTAAAGGCATGGTTAGATGGTGATTGGAACATTGCGCCGGGTGCTTTCTTCGAAGGTGTGTGGGACCCAAAGATACACGTTGTTGAGCCTTTTGATATTCCTCTTGATTGGAAGCGATGGAAATCTTATGATCATGGTTACAAGTCCCCAGCTGGATGCGTCTGGTTCACTCAGGACTATGATGGTATAATCTATATATACAGAGAGCGCTATTGGAGTTCTAAACCAAACAAAGGTAGTGAATCACCAATAGAAGAAATAGCAAGGGATATACTCGATGCAGAAAAAAAGGAGAGAGAATCTAAGATTAGGTTCAAAAGCAACGTTGCAGATTCTGCGATCTTCATGCGTGACGGTCGCCATAAAAGTGTTGCAGATGTATTTGCTGATTACGGTGTTAGTTGGGAGTCTAGCGCGAAAGGCCCGGGATCTAGGATCCAAGGTTTACAGGAGATTGTTGATCGTTTGGCTAACGAGAACCTAAAGGTTTTTAACACGTGTAAGCACTGGTTACGAACAGTGCCTTCACTACCTGCTGACCCAAAGAGGGTAGAGGATATTGATACGAGCGCGGAGGATCATTTGTTCGATGCTACTAGATATGGTTTGATGCTACGGAGGGCGCGAACTACCAAGCCGTCTCCTAAAAAGAAAGTTCCTGAAAGATTTACTTTAGAATGGATGGACCAATTAGATACTTTATACAATAGGAATTAATCATGGCTAGTTTAGATATTTTAGTTGACGATATGGGTCTACAGTCACAAGTTACTGCAGATTCTGATGGCATGTTGAAAAGCTGTCAGAAAAACGTAGAGTTGTCATACAAGAAATGGAAGAAGTATTATAAAGACATAGAGCACGCTCGTGTGTATGCGTTGGGTAAGCTTAACCCTAGATCTCAATTGATGGATGTTACTCAAGCTACGTTAGAAGGTGGGAGAGCAATCAAGGGTAATATCATCCATGCAACGCTGCAGGGTTTGTTGCCATATATCTACGCCAAGAATCCAGAGATTAAAATCAAACCTAATAAGTATGTTGACGCCGGTAGTTCTGAGTATAGAGTTTCTAATGCATTCGCAGAGACTTTACAGATCGTTTTAAATGAGGAGTTAGAAAGAGCAGATCTCAAGAAAGTTGCTAAACAGGTTCTACGATCTTGCATGACAAGTAAGATCGGTATTGTGAAAGTAACTTATCAAAGAGACTACTACACAGATCCTCTAGTGAGTAGAGAATTCAACGATGCACAAGATAGTTTAGCTAGAATTCAATCAGACGTTAAAGCTTTGATGGAGGGTGGAACTTACTCTGGAGATAGGGACGAGTTAATAGAAGAAGTAAAAGATACCATGGCTGGCCTTGAGGCGCAGGTAGAAGTCATGCAGCGGGAAGGGTTGAACCTTGGTTTTGTTCGGCCTGAAGACTTTAGAATGGATACTTCATTGGATACCTTGCAGGAGTATCACTCAGCTAAGTGGATCGCTAATGTAACCTGGATGACGCCAGAAGATGTATGTGATAGGTTTCAAATCTCAAAAGAGAAAGTAAAAGAGTTTACAATCTACAAGCGAACTGATGCTGGCATTCTCAATCGTTTAACTCGCGATGAGGGTACGCAGCTGCAAAGCACGGAAGATGTTAACCTAGCCGTTGGTGTTTGGGAGTATTGGGACAGGGTAACACAGAGCGTTTACACTTGGGCAGACGGTGGTAAGAAATGGTTAAGAGAACCATACCATCCGACCAGGATGGGGGATAAATTCTTTCCATATTTCTTGCTTGGTTTAAATTGGATCGATGGTCAAGAATGGCCTGTATCTGAGACAGAGCTTCTTATGAATCTGCAGGACGAGTATAACACAATTCGCACTCAGATGTCTAAGCACAGAGAGTTATCTGCACCATTCTTTGTTGCTGACGCCTCTCGTGTGAACTACGAGGATATAGAGGTTTTTAGTAACGCGGCTATTGGTGAAATTGCTTTGATAAACGCTTCTGGACAGGATGTGAAATCGGTATTCCAACCCGCTACAGCGCCACCAATGAATCCAATAATGTACGATACTTCTCCATTGAGAACAGATATGGAGTGGATAAGTGGGCTGGGCGATGCTCAGCGTGGCGGGGTGATGAGAGCTAAGACTGCAACAGAGGCTAACATCCAACAAGAAGGTTTAGCAACAAGAATACAAGAGAAGATCGACGCAACTGAAGATTGGTTAAAAGAACTTGCTTGGTTTTCTGCAGAGGTTTTACTGCAAGAGATTTCTCCTCCCAGGGCTATAGCTATCGCTGGTCCTAATGCATTTTGGCCAATACTTAATAAGCAACAATTATATGATGCTGTGTATGTGGATATAGCTGCTGGAAGTACAGGTCTACCAGATACTAATGAAGAGAGGATGCGGTGGATAGAGCTAATGCCTATCATTATGCAGAATATTGAAATGATACAGAATCTTAGAACCGCAGGTATTCCTGATCAATTCAATCCATACGTTCAATTGTTAGAAGAAACTTTTAAACGTTTCGATGAGCGTATCGACTTAAGTAGATTCTTGCCACCATTACCAGAAGAAATGCAGAAAGCCGTTAATGATCAGATGATGATGCAACAGATGATGGGTGCAGGAAAATCACCACCAACTAACGCAGTACCACCACCTCAAGGAATGAATGAGGCCACGAACGCGCCGCAAAATAGAGTTAATCAACGAACGCGTAATGAGTATAGATAGGGAGAACTAAAATGGCTGAACCAACGGCGGAAATGTCAAATACTGATATGTATCGTGACACGCTAAATATTCTTGAAAAAGAACTTGAATCTATGGACGAATCTACAGAAGCAGAGGAGGCATTAGATGTCAAAGCAGAATCAGAACCCGAGCCCGAACCAGTTGAAGAACAAAAGGCCGACACTGACACTCCCACCTACCAAGAAGCTGAGGCAGCACAAGAAGACACGGGGAGTAGCATTGCTGAGCCAGAAGAACCAGCAGAAACAGTTTCAGCAAGCGAGGGAGATAAAGAGAAACTCGATCTAAGTGAAGAAGATTCAGAGGTATATGGCAATCTAAAACCAAAAGCTCAAGAAAGATTTGAGCATTGGATTAATAGATCCAAAGAATTAGAAACAGAGAACACAACGCTTAAAGATGCTGGCGCCTTACAGGATTATATAGTCGGTTCCAATACGAACGCCGATCAGTTAGATTGGTCTCTTAATGTTTTTAAGAGTTTAAATTCTGGCAACTATGACGAGGCAGTCAAGGCTTTAAAGGCTATAGATAAGTTTGCCGATAAAGTTGGAGAGACCTTAGGCGTTAACAAGAGGGACAACGATAAAGCATCTTATAGTGATTTTGAAGATTTAAGCGGTGCCGTTGAGAATATGGAAATCAGTGAAGATTGGGCAACTAAACTAGCTCGAGAACGCATTGGGCAGAGTTCACGACACCAGGCAGAATCAGACTTCAATCAGATGCAAACATCAAGACTTAATCAACAAAACACTTATATAGATAATCAAGAAAAGGCTCTATCCAGTATTACTAGTTGGGAGCAAGAGTTAGAGAAGTCAGACCCAGACTATGGGATGAAGAAAGATTTGATGGTTGATATAGGTAAGGATATTGTACAGTCAAACTTCCCACCGGAAAATTGGTTGACAATGCTCCAAAGCCAGTATAATGTTCTTTCACGTGGAATGTCCGTCGCGGCCACGGCGAATGGTAAGGCTAGTAAAAATGTTAGGCCCCTAGCACCTAACAGATCAGGCGGCGGAGCAAGCAGCCCATTGGACTTAGGTTCAGCTGAAGTTACACCGGAGTTTCTTCAAGCTCACTTAGATTCAATGCAAAGCTGACAGGATTTGATGTGATCTGGATTCATCACCAGTAGCACGTATAGGCTTTCGTGTGGCCAAACCTGTTCCATTAACTATACAAATAACCAGGAGGTAAACAAATGGCTACTCAAACAGCTTTAACAGCCGAAAGTGTTACCCAATTGGGATTTGTAGCTCTTCAGAATTACTTGAAGAATAAACCTATTGACCAGGTTGCTGTACAGCGTCCTCTACTCAAAGCACTGATGGCTAAAAAGAAGCCTTGGGGTGGCGGTAAAGAAAACATTGTAGAGCAGATTCGTAAAAGTTATGATAACAACTTTGAATGGTTTGGTGGTGTAGTTGGCGAAGCTAACAAATCAAGCCCTGTTACTTTTAACTCTCGCGATACGGTTAGACAGGCTTATTACCCTTGGAACTCGGCACATGACGGCTTCCAATTTTCAGAAGACTACCTAATTGGTAACGGTATTTTAATCGGAGATTCGCAGTCTCCATCCAACTCAAGCGCGGCACCTTTAGTGCAGCTTACCAACGTATTCAATGAGGCTATGGAAGTGCTTCGACTAGGTTTTGAAGAGATTCTTGACCAGTCCTTGCATCTTAATGGCACCATCGGTGTTGGTGACGGTACTTCACTAGCCGCTTCAGCAATCAACGGGCTAGATTTCTTGATTCCTCTCGATTCCACTACAGGTACTGTTGGTGGTATTGATCGGGGAGCGGTTGCGCCTGCTGACAACACATACTGGCGGAGTAATTTCGACGTTGGTAATGGTTTGAATGATGTTGGCGCGGGTCCTGTTGGTTATGCAGGCACAGCCCTGTTGGCTCCAATGCATACTATGTGGCGGGCTTGTCAGAAGAACGGCGGAAGTCCAGACTTCCTATTGGCAGGTACAGATTTTATTAAATCTTACGAAGCTGCTGCGGACGCTAAAGAAACTCGCTATGCTGTACAGCCTGGTGCTATGAGTGCTCCTTGGAATCTGGATCCTTCTCTTGAAATTAAAGACAGTGGCACGTTCACTGGCTTGTATTTTCAGGGTGTTCCAATTATCTGGGATCCGACGTTTGATGCACTAGATCTTATAGCTGGAGCTGGCGACAGTAATGGTACTGTAACGGGTTGGACAAAGCGTTGCTATATGCTTAATATGAAGCATCTTTCGCTACGGCCAATCGAAGGCAATGATATGATCGCTCGGAAGCCTCCGCGTGAGCATACAAGCTATAACTACTACTGGGGTATGACCTGGCGCGGCGGACTTACGGCTAACCGTATGAATTGTCACGGGGTTATTACTGCAACTGGCGGTTAAGATGCATAGAATCGTGGGGGCTTCGGCCCCCTCGGTTTTACTTATCTAAGGGAGATAAAAATGCAAAAGATTCCATATTTAAAAGCACATGTTTCTAAAGGGCAGTTTGCCAAAATAGGTAAGCGATTTGCGGCTCATGAATTACCGATATTCGTTCATCAGTGGGGTAATGAAATAGAGATCACCCAAAAGCTGGACGAGTTTTTGGAAGTTGATAGTATAGAAAAAGAGGTAGCACGGTTGGTAGACATTTACGGTGTAGCAACGCTACAATCAGTGTTTGGTGCGAGTTATATAGATGGTATTGAATTATCAATAAATCGCATTGCAGACAAGGAGAAAAAAATAGATGACAGCAAGAACGCTGCTAAGTCTAAGAACAGAACTAGCGCAGAGACTAGGGTTTAGTTCTTCCGGCTCTGGTGCGATCCTTCAAAAGGATCTATTTAATTCTGCATTAAGAAGCGGACAAGAACAACTCTTCTATGAGTTTGGTGATTTACTTACACATATCGTAAATGATAGAGAGCCTGGCGCTACAGTAAAAGATCAAGTTCTCTATGATTTGCCTCCTAATCTTGATCCGTTAAAACCTCTTACAGTTTCCATACAGCGAACAACTGGTGGCATATTCTTTGAGTTGCAAGTTGGTATTAGCGTTCCAGAACATAATGTATTGCCAGTCATAAATCAACGCTGGCCATCAAGGTGGGATCTACGCAATGACTCCACAGTATCAAGCGCTGTTAAGACAAGGTTAGAACTTTGGCCTACTCCAGATCAGGCTTACAACCTGAAGTTAGAATATAACGCTGGACTGGGTCCATTCGAAAATGATGTTGATTTATCCACTATTCATCCTCAATTAATTATGCTACATGGTATAGTCACCATGAAAGCGCATTACAACCAACCAGATTTCCAATTATATGCGTCGCAGTTATCTTCTCTATTGGGAAGGATAAAGGCCGTTGGGTTACAAGCTGGTGGTTCTACAAGACGATACTTCAAGCGCACTATGTCGTTCTCTCTCGACCCATCTACATATTGGCCGATTGGTTCCAACGTGACAGATAGAGTGCAGAATATAATTTCTTCTTCTACATTGATCACGCCAGCATCTGGCTCATCAACGTTTATAGAAACTGCAAGTAGCTAGTAGGAGTATTTATGCCAACAATTAAAGTATTAGACATGCCGGCTGTGACCGGTTCTGCCTTAGGTTGGGATCAACAACTTTACTTAACTACCGCGCCTGCAATAGATAACAAAGTTCAAGCATCTATAATCCGTGATTACGTTCTTAGTGGTGTTAAGACGCCAGTAGAAAGTGGTTTATCACAAACTAGCACAGCTTATGCTTATGGTAACCCAGAATACACATTAAAACTAGATGCAAACAACTTACCCATAGCTGCTGGAACAGCAGACGTTACGGATTATGTTGTAATAGAAGCCGTCGGTAGTGGTGATACTAAGAAGATTCTAGTAGGCAGTTTACCATTCGTAACGGCCGCTGTTAGTGATGTTGCGTCTCTTAGTAGTAACTTAACAGCCGCACCAACAACTGGTGCTGTGAAGATTGATTTAGCAACGACATTAACCGGTTTAACGTCTGTAACTTCAACAACCTTTGTTGGCGCTCTTACAGGTAACGCAGACACGGCTACAACTGCTACTACAGCTACAACAGCCGTTACTGTAACGGATGGTACACAAGCCGCTATCACAACAGCTGCTAACCTAACTAGTATAGGAACTATTACGTCAGGTACGTGGAACGCAACACCAATCGCTGCTGCTTATCTAGCTAATACCGCGGTAACCGCTGGTGTCTATACTTCAGCGGATATAACCATAGATGCGCAAGGAAGAATAACCCTAGCGAGCAGCGGAACGGCGGGTGATGTTACAGAGGTTCAAGGTACCACACCAATTACGATCACAGATGGGACTGGCCCAGTGCCTATCGTTAGTATAGATGATACAGCTGTAACACCTGGCTCGTATACTTCAGCTGCTATCACTGTAGACGCAAAAGGACGAATCACAGCGGCAAGTAGTGGTACACCTGGTGATTTAACAGCGGTATTGCAGGGCACAGGCATCACGGTTACTAACGGTACAGGTCCTGAACCTACCGTTGCACTGACCAACACATCTGTTAGTTATGGTGGCGTATCCGTTGCTTTGGGTGCATCTAATGCTACTCCAGCGTTTGATTTGGTAGACTCTACGAATTACGAAGGTTCTGCTGTTATGTCTACTGGTGAAACTGTAACTACAAAGTTTCTGCGGACAGACGGTGACAACACTAGTTCATGGCAGATACCGCCTAATGATGATACGACATATAGCGCTGGCGATGGTTTAGATTTAACTGGAACAACCTTCAGCGCAGACTTGAAAGTTAATAGCGGTTTGGTTATAGATACTACTGAATTGTCATTAGATCTTGATGCGTCCTCTATCACAGGTACGTTAGGCGTAGGAAATGGTGGTACGGGTATCGCATCGATAGTTAAAGGATCTGTGTTGGTAGCTAACGCAATTGACACTCTCAGCGCTTTATCTGGAGTTACAGATGGAGACGTTTTAACATATACATCAGCGTCAGACACAGTAGGATGGGGCGCTGTTCCATCAAGTGGCGATCCAGCAGGAACGGCCGTAGCCATGGCCATAGCTCTAGGAGGGTAATATGGCAAATAATTTTAAGAATCAGGGTGCTGCATTAGTTGTAAGTCCTGGCGCTATCGTTTACACAGCGCCCAGCGCTGATGTATTAGATACGGCTATTGTTCATTCAATGATTATAAGTAATATTGATGGAACGAATTCTGCCGACGTGACTATCAAGGCGCGAGCTACAGCAGCAGATACATATTACCATGTGGCAAAAGATATTCCAGTACCAGCTGGTTCTTCTTTAAGTATTCCAAAACCCGTCGATTTAGAATCTGGCGGTGATATACTTATGTATGCTAGCGTTGCTGGTGATTTAGAAGCTGTGCTGAGTATTCTTGAGATCACATAATGTCTTACATTGGCAAAGTAGAACTAAAAGCTAGTGATATAAAGCGAGACAGTGGTACAATAGTCGGCACACCGGCTACTGTAACGCTGAACTTCACAGCTGCTAACTCTAACTCACTACTGTTCTATTTGAATGGTGTTAAGCAGAGTACGTCTCTGTATACCATCGGCGGATCACCTACGGTTATCACGCTGGCAGCTGGAACATTCACAGCAGCAGACGAATGGGAAGCAATCGGGATTAACGATGTTGGTACGCTTATCGCGCCAGCTGATGGCTCGGTAACACTTCCTAAGATCTCTGCTGGAACAGGGACGGTTGGGCAGTATCTTAAGACGGATGGTGTTGGTACACTTTCTTGGAGTACGGTAGCTAGCGCAGGAACTATAGGCGATATCGTCACAGCAAATAACTTCTTCCAGAACTGGAACGAAATTAGTACAAGCACTGTCAGTACGTTTGCGACAACTATTAACGCTGCAATCATCGGGCCAATTAGTGTGTCGGGTGGTGCTACTGTTTGGACAGTAGACGGCACATTAAATATCCTTTAGGAGTTAAACATGGCAAGTAAAATTTTAGTAGACGAACTGGCACCGCACGCGCACGCGACAGATGTGACGCTTACCACGGGTAAGAACATCACTGGGGCTAACACCCAGTTTAAGATCACTGGTGGGTCATCTGGAAATGTTTTAACAACCGATGGATCGGGCGTTCTAACGTGGGGTGCCATAGCTGCTGGATTCACTGA
>Ga0302123_10002049_pt1 | contig 13952 bp, 10 predicted proteins | sample CB21_321_MG_FD_203109 | JGI IMG/M metagenome (GOLD analysis project Ga0302123, IMG submission 203109) | Marine microbial communities from Western Arctic Ocean, Canada - CB21_32.1 | ecosystem: Environmental > Aquatic > Marine > Oceanic | place: Canada: Western Arctic Ocean | collected 2017-09-28 | reverse complement strand
CCAAATAACATCCCTCATGGGGATTGGTTCAATTTTCCACAGTACACAAGAAGGCCTGATTGGATTCCCGCATCCAACCGGGCCTTCTTTATGCGCTGACTCCAGACGCACGACTATCGCTAGGCGTTATTCAAGAGGCTCGTCGCTAACGCTTCAAAAATGATTTCATTCTCATCGAATTCACGGCTTTCTGCTTGGGCCACGAACAGGTAGGTGGCATCGTTTTTAAATATGGTTACGGCGGTCATACAAAGAATGAAGTCGAGATAATTAAAGAACATACGAATACCAGCGAGTTTTTCATCACCGACATTGATGTGGTAACTAGCCGTTTCTTCGTGTTCTTCGTATTCGGCATGGATAGCGCGTACCGCTTGCCCAATCAATTCCTCGGTGTCCATCTGGCCCTCATATCGATAGACAGACCACTGAATCGTTCCTTCGTTTTGTAACGCTACACTCTGGCAGATCGACGAGTCGGTTTGTTGTTCGATGATCTTCCAGTTTTCAGGATAAAGAAACTTAAGTTCAGATTGTTCAAACGTTTGGGGCATTTCTAAACGGGCTCCGTCGGGTACTTTGATTTAGGAAAGTTGGGATTTTGATAAATCAATGATTAGTTGATCTTGAGGTGATAATTTGAATTTGCTACGTTCCATTATTCTTCTCTTCCATCTTCTACGCTTTTTGGGATGTTGGCAATTGACCACATCGCAAAAAATATTCCATTTGCAAAAACTTACGTCCCAATCCAGCGTCTCATGCCTACACGACATCACAAACAATTAGCTGTATTTGTTACGCTCGTCGCGTTTGTTCTATCGAGCTTGACTGGTTGCAGATTGTTCTCATCGAGGGTCACTCTTGAGACCCTGACAACAGCGGCTGAAATTGAACGCGGAGGAGACCAATTGTACAAGAGCGGTCATTACGACACGGCTGCCGATCGGTTTGAAGAAGCGGCAGCGATGGTACCAACGGATCAACTTGTTCGCCGGAAACTTGCGGATACCTATTGGGCCGAAAATCGTTACCACGCGGCCATCGCGATGATGCGGACAGCTATTGATTTAGCGCACCCGGCAATTGACCGCGAGTTACGTCAAGAATGGTTTGTGCGACTTGCGGAAATGAATCTGGATATTGGCAATGTTGACAGGGCGCTGCATTGGGTGGATCGAGCCATTGAAGAGAACCCGCAGATGTTACCGGCACGGGTTGTTCGTGGCAGCATCCTTGAGCGAGTGCAATCCTACAAAGCGGCCCTCGAAGACTATCACTATGCATTAAGTTTGATGGCTGAAGAGTCGAGTGCTGAGCGAGTTCGAGTCGAAATTGAAGTCGCTCGAATCTATTCGCATCAGCGACGACCGCATCGTGTACTAGCAATGACGAGTGCCATCGACCCGCGAACGCTGCAACCGACTCAAGCCATCGATGTTCATTTAATGCGTGCTACGGCACTTCGTGATCGCCAGCGGTTTGCCGACGCCGTTGGTGAATTGCAACAGATTTTGGTTTTAGACACAAATCATGCCCAAGCTCGTTTTGTGCTTGCCAGCACCTATTGGCAGCAACGCGATATTGTCCGTGCTCAGAATTCACTTGCTGAAGTGTTACGATTGAATCCTAATCATCCCGCAGCCTTGCGATTGCAACAACAAATGGCGTCGCCAAAATGATTTGCGGAGCTACTCGCTGTTAGGTCAATTTTCCAATGAGATCTTGGCGGTAGACAATGCCGCTAACGACCGAGCGGTTGTTTTTGACCGCAGCGACATCAATGTTGTTTTCTTGCATAAATACTAAAGCGGACGTGAGTTGCATCGTATTTTCAAAGACATGCAGATCTTCGTAGGTGTCGATATGCTCTAACTCCTTGATTTTCATGTCTAATACCGAAACCACACCAATTGGGTTTTGCCGACTTTCTTGACAGACAACGAGGGTGGTCACGCCGAGCATCTTGGCCGTTTTTTCAATTTCTGCATAACTGGCGTCGTGATTGATCATGGCGGATTTGTTTAACCCCCGCGATACTTCGCTAACCTTCATCGAACTACAAGCAAACAGTTTCTGCGTAAGTGAGCGTTGGTTTTCTGTCAGCAAGCCTGCTAACTCACCTTGTTGGAACACGTTTAACAAGGAATGTCGCAACATCGTGAATTGCACGCGTAGCGGCGTTTCCCCGACAAGTTTTTGCAGGACACTAGCGAATGCCCACAACGCCAAGGCGATGGGGGAAAAGATAATGGCGAAGACTAAAAACAGCGGGCCGGCTTTGCGAATCAAAGTGTTCGGCGAGTCCTTGAACGCTGCCTTTGGAATTAACTCACCATATAAAAACACCACGGGCACAAACAACGCTGAAAACAGAATTTCCACTCCGGCGTCCGGAAACATCACTTGGCTCGCCAGCACAATCGCAAAGGAAGTGAGATAATTGGCAATATTATTTCCTACCAGTGTGGTCGCAACAAAAATGGAGGGGTTATTCGTGAACCACAATAACGAGCGTGAAATCCAGTCGCCGTCGCGACCGTCGAGCACAAGTCGGACACGAGTTACTCGATAGAATCCTGTTTCAATTCCGCTAAAAAAGGCACTCGATAAGATACCAATACACAATAATGCTAAGGGTTCCCAAATCATGCCTCACCTCCGTCGGAGAGCAGCGATACTTCGACACTGCAATCTCCACGTTTGGCCACGTCTTTCACTTCAAGTTGCAGAGGTCCCCAAGTGCAGCGGTCTCCTTGCTTGGGCAAGCGTTGCAGGACTTCATGCAGTACGCCTAAGACGGTGACGCTGCGAGTGTGGGGAAAGGAAACTTGCAAGTATTTTTCTAGACGTCTCAGAGTCGCCAGTCCTTGGACTTGCCATAGTCCTTCACCAAGGTCAAGAATTGCCGCTTCATTTCTCAGACGCTGAGTTCGACTCGGGGCCACAACAAACAGGGCATCAGCGATGTCATCGTTAGTAATAATCCCAATCATATCGCCAAATTCATTTACAACGATTGCAACATCGGAACTCTGATTGGTCAGTCGTTGATGAACGTCTGCTACGGTTGCACACCACGGCACGGATACGACAGGTGTTCCCATTCGTGATGCTGAATCGTCCATCGCAATTACATCTTGGGCATCAATCGAATATAGAATCTCGGTTGAATCATGTTGTGTAACAAGCACGTAACCACTAGGCGGAAACTCTTCTTTAAGGCTCTTGGTGGTAACAGGAGCTTGATACGTTACGAATTGTCGTCGAGGTCGCATCCATTCGTCAGCTCGAACTTGCGAAAGCTCCAAGATATTTCGCAGCATTCGATATTCATGCGGGTCCAGTTTCGCGTCAAGCGTGGACAGCTCAACTGCTCGCGAGAGGTCAGAAATATCGAGATCAGATTCAGTGGTCAATCGTGGCAGGATAAGTCGCATGGTAAGAAGATGAAAGAAGCGCAGCAGCGGCACTAATGGTTTGATTAATTTGGTTGCTAGCAATAACGGAAACGAAACCCAGCCGGCAAACCGGCGACTGCGAAGTACAGCGAAACTCTTTGGAAGCATTTCACTTAACAAAATGATAACGAGTACGCTGGCAACTCCGAACAACAGGCCCAAGTGTTGAGTTTCGGGGTTTTGTTGGAGTTGCAATCCCACTCGAGCAGAGATGGAAAAGTAGATCATGTTGACGAGCAGGTTCCAGAAGAGGACTGCCGATAACAGGTAATCGGGCTGGTCCATCAGTCGAGCGGCAGTTCGCTGTGCAGCGTTTCCATGAGCGAGAATTCTCAAGTCATAACGTTGCAAATAAAAATAGGCCGCTTCGCTTGCTGAGAACAAGCCAGAGAGGATTATCAGGATCACCATGGCAAAAAGCCACGGTGTTAGCTCAACCCACACGTTAGTTAGTCACCTACGCAACGGACACGACAAGGAAAAATACGATAGTTACAGTGTATCACAGAACCACAAATTACCACGAAATAACAAAGATGTTTAAATTACTCGTCGTCGTTCTTAGTACGTCCGGTGGCGACGTCGAATTCGCCGATGGCGGGCATGAGCATTGCCAGCGTGGTAAAGCCGTAGATGATTGTGATGACGACAACACTGGTTAAATGGTGTTCGATAAAGAAGCTCGTAATTGCGTGGAAGGTTGCAAACGGTAAAAGCAACGTCGACCAAAAAATGGCAGGCGAGGGATTGCGAAATCCCAGAGCCACATAGAGGCCGATACTACCGCCAAGAATGAACGCAAGAAACGGCGCCAACTGCTGCTCGAATGACCCACTAAATGAAATCATGATCATGATACATGTTACGACACCGAGGAACAAGAAAAACACGCTACCCATACTGACACTGATCGCCGCTCGACTGTTGGCAAAATTCAGCCCGCAGTGGATGCCAAGTGTGGTTACAAAGAAGAGCAGGGTGAGGAATCCGACAATAAGAAATGAGAATCCTTCAAAATCGATCCCACCTCGGACCGTCAAATATAATCCTATGAGAATAGGCATGATGACCATTTCTTTGGTGACATACAAAACGCCCCAGAGTTTGCCGAAAATGAACTCGCGTGGCGAGATATCCGTGACCAACAGCAGATCAAGTGCTTGCCCATCTCGTTCATTGGTTATGGAATTCACAGCGAGGGCATTGATGATGACCAAACTGACAAGAAACAGTGGAGCGATTGATGACGCGACTGGCGGAATAATAGTCTCGAGTCCGACGAGGGTCGCACCGGCTTCGATGTCGGCAAGATTTTTGTTTAAACTTAAAAGTGCTAACAGCGACATGCTGATATAGGCGATACGGATGATCAGGATTTTACGCCCATAGGCCCACGTGCAAATCTCCCGCCATAATACCGGATTATCCCACACCCGCCGCGTTGCCTGTACCTCAGTCGATTCTGTGGCTGCTCGACCAATTGAATCGACATGGCCACTCCGCGACGCTTCCGCAATTTCTTCAATTTCGGCAGCGGATAACTTCTTGTCCCAAATTGCCGACACATCATCTTGATCCTGCACAACGCTGTGGACTTCGCGAGTTGGATTCCATATACGGACTTTTAGGATCGCTAGTAGATTAAGGAGCAGGGCGGCCATGCCGGCAAAGAGAGAAAAACAAATAGCCGGATCGGAAAGTGACCAAGAGGATTGGTCGCCAATACGTGGTACGGTGACCGCTGCAATTCCTCGTATAGGATTCGCCCAATCAGCACAGGCTGCCAGCAGTGGACTGGACGGTCCGACTGCAACGATCCCCTCCCATAGTCCGATCCAGAGGACGATTGTTAAGGTGGTTAGCGATAGAGTTTGAAAAGTTTTTTCACGCCACAGCGCGAATGTGCTTCCAAGTGTGCCGGCGACAAAAGTGGCTGCAAATGTGATGAGGAGGATTCTAGCAACTTGGTCGTTCGAGACACCGCCAAATAATTGGACCGCTAGTAGTACGGGAATGGATGCGATGACTAGGATGAGTGGCGTCAGTAGAGAAGCGAATAGTTTACCGAGTACGAGTTGTTGGTTGGTGAGTCGGGTGAGCAGCAATAGGATGAGAGTACGTTTATCTTTTTCTTGGGCAATGGCACTGGCGGCCCCAAAGGCTGACAGGAAAACGAGTAGTGCTAATTGCAGGGGTGCGAGAATTTGGAAAAATGTGGCGCCGAATCGAGCAAGGTCGCCCGGGCTCTGAATAACTTGCGTGCCCGCTAAAATCATCCATGACGTACTCATTAGAATAAGCAGCGCGGTGACGTAAATTGCGCGCAACGCGTAATGCCGCGATCGCCGCGGCAACGTCATAGCTTCTCGAGTGAAAACTGGACCGAACAAGCTTGTACCTTACTAGTGTTTATTGTGGATGAAAAATGAATTCATAAATAATATTTTTTGCTTAGAACCTACACTACTTGTCGGCTTTTAGGGGGTTTTAACTGTAGTACACTCATTGATGGTTTAAACAGTCGTCGGTTTGGCCCTCGTAGCTATTGTGCGGGTGTAACGGCCTCTTTCCAGTGGAATATTTGTAAAACGCTCGATATAATATCTAAACTACTTGTATTAGGTGCTGTCCGTAATGTTTGTTGTATGAAGAGAACTATTGCAATACGTCGATAGATTACTAGTGGTTCAACGGGTAATTCGTAGGTTTACGAAGCTTTTATTTCAAAGAAGGTTGTGCATGAAAAGTCGCTTATCGATTTTTGTTGGTTTGTTGGTGGGGTTGAGTCTGTTAGCAGTCTCGGCAGAAGCGGTGGATACAATTCCACCCTTGCCAAGCCGATTTTCTGATACCGACATTGATGAAGTACCAGATTTTCAAAAGCATGTGGTGCCTCTTTTGAGTCGCTTAGGGTGTAATGGCCGCGCGTGCCATGGTTCCTTTCAGGGTCGAGGTGATTTTCGTTTGTCGTTGTTTGGTTACGACTTTGCAACTGACTTCAAGGAATTAAATAATCCTGATAGCCCTCGTATTGATACAGCGGATTCTGAGGCGAGCTTAATTCTAACGATGCCGACCGATGCGGATGTTCATGGCGGCGGTAAGCGATTTGATCCCGCTGGTTGGGAATATCGCGTTTTACACAATTGGATTAAGGGTGGTGCTGCCTTTGATGGAGACAACGTCGCCAAGCTAAAGCGTTTGGAAATTAGCCCGACGGAAATTCAGTTTTCAGCTACAGGCGAAGTGGAACAGTTGACCGTGATTGCTGTGTGGCAAGATGGGTCGCGAGAAGATGTCACTCCATTAGTGCGGTTTACTACTAATGATAAAGTGATAGCAGCGGTTGATGAAAACGGTTTACTTACCGCCGGTAGTGGCACGGGTGATACACATGTTGTGATCGCTTATGACAAAGCTGTGGTATCGATTCCGGTATTGCGGCCCGTGAGCAAACTTACCGGTCGACGATATCCCAATGTTGAAACACCGACACGCGTGGACGAATTAGTTGTTGAAAAACTTCGCAAACTAGGTATTGTGCCAGCGGCCTTGTCTACGGATGCGGAATTCCTTCGCCGTTTGTCACTCGATCTTACAGGCACCTTACCAACAGCCGCAGCCGTCGAGGAATTCTTGGCGGACACGTCTGCCAAGAAACGATCCAAGAAAATTGATGAGTTATTAGAAACTCCGGCCTATGCGGCTTGGTGGGCTACCAAATTATGTGACTTTACAGGCAACAACGACCAACAATTAGTCAATACGTCTCCCGTACGCAATGCACCCGGTGAGATTTGGTATCGTTGGATCGAGCAGCGGATTGCTAAGAACATGCCCTATGATGAACTAGCTGCGGGCATCATTTTAGCGACATCAAGAAAACCAAATCAATCCTACGTTGACTATTGTAAAGACATGACGGAATTGCATGGTGTTGACCGCGACCAAAAAGTTTCCAAAATGGAAACGATGCCATATTATTGGGCGCGACGTGAGTTTCGTAACCCACCTGAACGGGCGATAAGCTTCGCCTATGCATTTATGGGGATTCGTATTCAATGTGCGCAATGCCACAAACATCCATTTGATGTGTGGTCCAAGCAGGATTTCGCAGAATTCTCAACCTTCTTCTCGGGTGTTGTTTTCGGTAATACGCCGGTGGGAGAGGATCGTAAGGTCTATCAAAATATGCTGAAGGATTTAGGCTTGAACACATTACGCGGAGGGGAATTAAGGCGTGAGCTAACTAATAAAATACGAGCGGGCGAGACGGTACCGTTTCCCACGTTGTACACACGGGGGCCGCGCAAAGTAGATGAGAATGGACGGTCCAGCGGTTCCGTGTTGACGGAAGCTTCTATTCTTGGGGGTGATGTTGTCCAGTTCGAGCGAGATCAGGATGTACGTGAACCGCTGATGCAATGGTTGCGCTCCAAAGAGAATCCCTATTTTGCAAAAGCGTTTGTTAATCGAGTGTGGGCTAATTATTTTAACGTCGGCATTGTCGATCCCCCAGACGATCTTAGTTTGGCAAATCCACCTAGCAACGCAGCGCTGCTTGAATATCTGACACAAGGATTTTTGGATCATGATTTTGATATTAAATGGTTGCAGCGGGAAATAGTTAGCAGTCGTACGTATCAATTGAGTTGGCAAACTAATGAAACCAATCAAGATGATAATCGTCACTTTAGTCATCAAGTTCCACGCCGCTTGCCGGCCGAAGTAACGGTTGATGCAATTGCTATGGCAACAGCTTCTGACCAAGAAGCTCAGCGGTTACAGGCAGAAATGAAGGGCCGAGCGATTTCAATCGCTTCATCCAGCGAACGGTTTTTGCAAGGTAATAATCCAAGTACATTTGGTTTGATGGTGTTTGGACGCTCGACTCGTGAAAGTAGTTGTGAATGTGACCGCAGCGAGGATCCTACTTTATTACAGACGGTCTATTTGCAGAACGACCAAGATATCTATCGTTTATTAGATCGCCGCAATACAGGGTGGTTGCACCAAGTTTCACAGGAAAACAAGTGGGCTTTGACCGTAAATAATCGCTCAAATTCAACATCGCAAAAGCCGCCAGCAAACTATGCACAATTGATGCAGAATCTAGAGAAACGGATCGCTTATTCTCGAAAACAGGGCAATGCCGCCTTGGTTAAATCATTGCAAGATCGACGTAGAGCGTACGTGAAGCGATTCGGACCACCAAATGCAGCTGAGCAAGAAGAGCCTGTTGAAGATAACTCAAACGATGAAAACGTCGTGCGGCAGGTGCCCGGTGCGGATGAAATCGTCAAGCAGGCGTATTTGCGAACACTTAGCCGGTATCCGAATGAACAGGAATTGGCGAAATGCGTTAAGTATATTAATGAATCGAAAGATACGATGAATGGCGTCCGCGGAGTGTTGTGGGCATTAGTAAATACAAAAGAATTTGTTGTTAACCATTAGGGAAAAATATGACTATTCACAAGACTTGTGACGGTGTACGCCGACGCGATTTTTTACAGATTGGTGCGGCCGGAATTGCCGGCGTGAATTTAGCCGGCTATTTAAGCATGGCTCAAGCCGATGAAATCGCCGCGTCTCAAGGTAAAAATGCGATCTTTGTGAACTTGCCCGGTGGCCCTTCACATATGGACACCTTTGACTTGAAGCCCGATGCACCGGATGAATTCCGCGGGACTTTTAATCCAATAAAAACCAATGTGGCCGGAATTGAGATTAGCGAGCATCTTCCGAATTTAGCGAATTGTGCGGATAAGTTTGTGATCTTACGCGGTGTAAGTCACACGTTGGGTGCTCACCGCTTGGGCAGCGAATATGTGAATACGGGAAACCGGCCAATCGCATCACTCGAATACCCAGGCTACGGTGCAGTGGTAACCAAGGAACTAACACAATCCTCCAAAACCGAAGATGTGCCACCGTTTGTAGCGATTCCTCGTAGCAATCAACAAGCAGGGTTCTTGGGTGTTCAATATGCACCACTCAATACAGGCGCGACACCGCGACCGGGACAACCGTTTTCGGTTCGAGGAGTGACGCTGGGTAATGGGTTGACGGTGAATGAAGTCACGAAGCGACAAAACCTGTTGTCCGATTTGGATACAGTGTTTAAGAAATCCGAGCAGAACAATCCGCTACTCAAAGGTATGAACGAGTTTGACAAACAGGCACGTGCAATGATTACTTCCAAGGCAGCGCGGGAAGCATTTGATGTTAATCGCGAACCTGAATCGTTTGCCAAGAAATTTGGCACGACGCCGTTTGGTATGAGCTGTTTGCTAGCAACTCGTTTGGTGGGAGCGGGTGTGAAATTTGTGACGATCTCCTACGGTGGTTGGGATACGCATCGTGATAATTTTACATCGTTGAAAACTCGCCAGTTACCACCATTTGATCAAGGCTTAGCAGCATTATTTACAGGCTTAGAGGAAAAGGGCTTGCTAGAGTCAACGGTCGTCTATGTGACGGGTGAGTTTGGCCGCACGCCGAAAATAAATTCTAAAACTGCTGAAGGTGGCCGAGATCACTATCCACGCTGTATGTTCATGTTACTCGCTGGAGGCGGAATTCAAGGTGGCCAAGTAATCGGCAAAAGTGATGCGAAAGCAACCGCACCGGCTGATGCTGGCATTTCTCCCGACGATGTCGCAGCGACCTTCTACCAAGCAATGGGAATTGACCATACTAAGGAATATGAAAGCGGCACCGGTCGACCGATCACTATTGTCCGTAATGGTACGCCACTTAAACAAGCTTTTGCTTAACCCCCGCGAATAATCAATGTCACAGCCGTGACGCTATTGAGCCAAATGTCAGCAGTGATGACATTTGGCTCTTTTTTTAATTTCATACCGGAAATTTGCACGGTTCATTCTCTTAAGTGATATAGGCATCTATTTTACTTTTGAGAAAAGGATTGACTGGTTATGCGTAATTTACAAGATCGGAATTGTTGGTTTGATTGGGGGGCGAGTAGCGTGGTGTTGTTTACAGTGGTTGCAACGATCGGCGTTGCAGGGATTACGCTTGGGCAGCGGCCAGCGATTCAAGTGACGACAGGTCAAGTTGTACGTCAGCGGCCGATTGATTTAGGCAGCAAGCGTCAAGCTCCCCAAGAGGTCGTACAGTCAGCACCCTCAGTCCCAACGCCGGCACCGAAAAAATTCACGGGGCGGTTGCCAACGTATTATTCCAAAGTCGTTAACGATCAGCAGCGACAATATATCTATTTGTTGCAATGGCGGTATGAACAGGAAATCCGTAAATACGAAGCGCATCTAAAAAAGTTAGTTTTGCAGCGTGACAAAATGATCTACGACGTCTTGTCACTTCAACAAAAAGAGCAGCTCAGAAAATTGCAACAATAGGGACTACCCCGACGAATGTCTCTGGTTTCGAAATTGCGCGTGGGCTGCTGCTAGGATCCCCAACTCCCTTACTATTTGAGCCGTCGATCGATCCACGATTGGTTAACGAATTTTCGCATCAAGTTCCAGAAGTTTAAATGTAGGCTGCGTTGGGTTTCCGCAGGTAGTGTAGCCGGCAGAGGTGTACCATCGGCGGCGGTAAATCCATCCCACGCGAGTCTTAGATCCCAATCGTTCATCTTCGCGGTGACGTTGATCCGCTCTCGTATTCGCAAAGCCCACATGCCACCAAACATGTCGCGATAATCGAGCCACACCTGATTTTCCGCGCGCATCTTACTTCGATCTGGATTGCGTAAAGCAAACATGGCGAGGAGTGCTGCAATTGCAAACCCCAACCCCCACGGTACCATTGCCGTGGATTGGAACTGTAACCAACTTGGTAAGTGTGCGTTTACCAAGGCAAATTGAGCGCAACCTATTAGGATTCCAGATATCCAAAATCGACCTAGAATAATATTCATGCTCGACACAAATATGAGAATCATCATAAACCAAGCTCGGATTCCCTGTGTGTCATAATTTTGGCCGGGCCGTACAAGGACTGCTTCAAGTGCCGGCAAAACCAAGATGAGCCACAGCGTGATGACCACCAATTCCCACATTCGGTTTTGAGGACGTCGAGCGCCCAATAAAGACATAAAAGGGCAGAAGATTAATGAGTGTGCGCTGTATTGAAGAGCCTCATGCCAATGACGGTCAGTCGCGGATAATCCTTCGTTTGGAGTGAGATGAACTAGGGCAATTGCCCAAATCGCCGCAACGAGCCAACACCAGGGTGATATAAGCGTCGTCCCGCGGATCCGCGGCAGCGCAGCGATTAATAGTGCGGTGGCAATCAAAGCTAGGACGATCCCGATATTCACTTGTTAACTTCTTGTCTCCACCTGAACGGACGGATTAATGTTCCTGTCAACCGCTGTAACCCGTAGAGCTTTAAGACGTATTCATATATATAGGTTTCACGCACATTCTTCACATTGAATCTACCATTGTTCGTGATTATGATAAACTCTTGCGTTACGAATATCGTACTAACCCCATTGATGCAAATAACGAATTTTTTATTTATTACTAAGAAAGTGGAACTGTTCGAATGTTTTCCAAGTCAGCACTAGTGTCTAAGCATCCCCCATTGTTCCTCTTGGCGATCGTACCAATTTTATTGGCTTGCGGTTGTGCTGACGATTCAACCAGCGATACGCCAATCGTAAATCAAGTTGTTCCCGTTGAGCCACGTCCGGCAGACGACGTGACAGCGATCAAAAAAATTGAAGACATGTACGGCGAAGTTTTCAAAGCGGACGATGGCATCGTTAACTTTGTGGATTTTGGAGGCGCGTTTGGTGAAAGTGTCGATCTGAGTGTGTTGTCCGGCGTACCGTACGTTGAGCGATTAGTACTCAACGGCGCCAGCGTCTCGGACGTTGATCTAGTGCACCTCAAGGATCTGAAACATCTCAGGATCCTCGATTTAGGTGAAACACGAGTTTCTGATGCAGGCATGTTGACGCTCAAGTCGGTGAAGTCCTTAGAAGAAATAAATCTCCAACGTACGGATATTACCGACGCAGGTTTTGGCCATTTGCTAGAACTTCCAAAACTGCGACGATTTAAGATGGTTCGTTGCAATATATCCGATGCAGGTTTGGAACTCGTCAAAGATCGCACGGATATTATCGTGTTAGATCTTAAGGAATGTATAAACGTTTCTGATGCGGGCCTAGCCCATCTAGCCGGTGTTAAAGATTTAAAGTTCTTACGTGTCTGGGGTTCACAAATCACTGACCAAGGCATGCCGCATCTTGTCGGACTTGCCAAACTAGTACACTTGGGCTTAGATGACACGAAGGTTGGTGACGCAGGTATGGTATCGATTGGTAAATTGAAAAACTTAGAAAACCTCGAGATGTACCAAACCAGCATCACAAGCGCTGGAATTGAGCACATTGCTGGGCTGTATAAATTGAAGTACCTTAAGGTACGCGGCACCCTTGTTGGTTCATCAGGTATGAATGCATTGGTGAATATGATAGAACTGAAACGGCTCGACCTAAGCGAAACTCAAGTAGGTGATAAGGGACTCGCTGATTTGTCTAAGCTAACGAGTATCCATGATTTAAATTTGTGGGCGACGCAAGTCACCGACGCAGGTTTAAATCATTTGACGAGTTTAACAAATCTCACAACACTAAATTTAGATCAAACCCAGGTCGGTGATGAAGGGTTAATCCAAGTTGGCAAGCTTACGACCCTTAAAAATATCATCCTCCGCTCAACTCAAATCACAGATGACGGCGTCGAGCATCTATTAACTCTGACAAACTTGGAAGCTCTGAATGTTGAGTTTTGTACTAGTCTCGGAGATACAGGTAAAATGCTGATCCAAGAAAAGATGCCTAACTTGGTCCTCACGCAATAAGCCCTTAACGATTCAATGCTCACAGAACCCAACACGCTCTATTTCTCAAACCGAACTGCCGAATCCATGAATTTACGATCCTTCCAAATATCAAGGCGTTGGTTAACCGTAGTGTGGGCATGCAGTTTTTGCTTAGCAAGCAACGTTTCCGTCGCGCAAGAAGGTCAAGCAGCACCAGCGGATCTAGAGGAAACTGAGAAAACAGAAACTCGCAAGCCACTCACCGAGCCTGTCGTGCAACGCATAGGTGTGACGGCAGGGTTTGGCTCGTTTGTCCCCAGTCGATGGGGGATTTTGTCGGCTGAGGTTTGGAACCCGACGGACCGCGAACAAAAAATGTCGATTAAGGCGAATTGGGAAACTGACAACCCTGCGGACAATGCCGTGCAGTTTACACGGACGTTCATCATACCCTCGATGACTCGTCGTATTGTGTGGTACCCAATTCGAGTACCGGATCATAAACCTGAAAATGAACGCTTGCAGTTTGGTCGCTTGATGTTGCGCAGTATTATTTCTCGCGACGAAGGTGGTACTGAGGTGATGGTCGTAAGTCCGTTGCAAAAAGTGCACGCGGCCGCTCAGATCAATACCGAGTTCAACAAACCAGCGATGGGTTTCATTCCA
>Ga0302123_10002040_pt1 | contig 13996 bp, 17 predicted proteins | sample CB21_321_MG_FD_203109 | JGI IMG/M metagenome (GOLD analysis project Ga0302123, IMG submission 203109) | Marine microbial communities from Western Arctic Ocean, Canada - CB21_32.1 | ecosystem: Environmental > Aquatic > Marine > Oceanic | place: Canada: Western Arctic Ocean | collected 2017-09-28 | reverse complement strand
CTGGTGGTCGGCATGGCGATGGGCATGACGTCGTACGAGCCGGTTGTGAATCTCGAAAAGCTCGACGGGCTCTATCGCAAGCTCAAGATCGCGAACCAGTCGAACTTCGTCTACATGACGCTGCCGGACTCGGTGTTGGATCGCTTTGCTTCGAAGCGGGGGTTCCGGCGTATTGCATTGCAGCCGGACGGAGGGAACACAACGGCGGGGCGCCATAGCGGGCCTTTGACGCGCGGCAGCTTGTATCCGTTGGGGTTCAACGGGTGCGATCTGAATGCCTGGATGGGCGCAACGGCCTTGGGTGAAGAGGAGATACAGGCAGCGCTTCAACTCGCCGGTTTCCTTGATGCGAATGTTCGCGCGGGCCGCGACAAGCTGACGCTGTTCGTTCCTGACCGCTGGATGGCGGGGGCGGTGTGGACGAAGCAGGACTTCGAGGAGAGCCTCGGCAAGAGCGACGAGTTGGGCATCAAGGTCGCGATTCAGGAAAAGCTGAAATTGGCGAACTACTGGCCGCCGAAAGAGGAGCGTCAGGACCGTTGCTTCCTCGTTGTGAATGTCGCGGGCGAAAAGAATCCTGACACGGCGAAGGTCAACGCATTGCGGCGCGCGGGCTATCCGGCGGCGGTGCTTAAGCTCAGTGGCGCGGCGGCGGTGGCGCGGTACATGCAGTTCATCCACTATGTGGTGTTCGGCTTGGGCTACTTGTGGAAGATGAACTTCGTGATGCAGCCGAGCGTGGAATTATACAAAGCGATCACGGCGCGGATTCATCGGCAAGCGCGGACGAAGGGGATCGACAAGACGCCGGTGTGGGCCCGGTTTGCGGACTCGCCGTTGCGCTTGAAATGGCGCGGCGGGTTGACGGTGAACTTCGAGGCACTCGGCAAGATGGGGCTGATGGATGACGGTGATCTGCAGGCCGAGCATGGCAATGCGGCGGCCGTGTATGCGGCGACGCTTGACCGCCTGACCCGCGCGGGGACGGTCCGCTATGGTGAGCTGACTTATTTTGGTGACAGCCGCTATCATCGACCAGGGAAGATGTTGCGGCGAGTGCTGGACGCATCAGCCGACCGCGTCTTTCGCTCACGGCTGAAAATGCCGGCGGATGTTTATGAAGGGCCCGCGATGAACCACTCGTATCATGAAATGATCATTGGTCACGGTGGGGCTTTGAGTACGATTGTGTTGAGTGACCGGCAGGACACGTTCAAGCGTCTTGATTACGACGCCGACTATCACCGGGCGCAATGGCTCGCCACTGTTATGGCGTTGCTTGAACGAGGCCGCCCGGTCATCCCGTTGACGATACGCGACACGTCGGAGAGCAGCCGCACGAACCTGCGTGAATTTTTTGCGGAAGTGGCCCGGCGTCTTCCGCGGCGGAGAGGTTAAAACGCATGGCCCGTAGGAAGCTTGCGAAGAGCAAGAAGAAGAACCCGGCACCCCAGATTCAGGCGTTTGGGTGCGTGATGGTGATCGTGATTTTGTTGGCGCTGTTTATTTGGTTCTTTGCGGCGGCGGTGTCGCAGTAGGAGAACGCTGACATGCCCGGTAGTGTCATGTGGATTCTTCGCAAGGAAACTTAGGGTCCGCGATGTGCTGGGAGCTTGCACCGCTTGTTTCTCGCGGGGCTCGGCTCGATGGATGGTTGTTGGGCCGCCGCGCCTTAGGCGTTGAGTATGAAACTTCAAGCTAGTTTTCTTGTGTTGGGGTGGGTGCTTTTCGTTGGGCCGGGGACTCTGCCCGCGCAGGAGCAGCCCGAGGGGTTCGAGCTTGACTCGGCGACCAAGTCGCGTTGCGTTTCGATTCTGAATGAAGCGATTCATGACGATGACTTCCCGACGGCTATCCATGCCGCTGAAGCATTGACGCGGGCGGGGCGGGCCCACGAAGCAACCGAGCCGATGGCGAGAAGGCTGGCCGGTGAAACCGACGATCGCAAGAAGTGTGTTTGGGCGCGGGAGTTGGTTCGTGCCGGTGATTCTTCGAAGCTCAACGTGATGCTCGATATTCTTGCGGGCCCTGACCCCTATGGACATGTGCACGCCGCGGAGAGTCTTTACAAGGTCGATGGGAAGGGCGACGGCAAGGCCCTGCGCGCGGCGACGGATGCGGGACGGGACCCGATCCTTCAGATCATGGCTGCCGGCGCTCTCGTCAAGCACGGTGACGATGACGCGATGAAGTTGCTTCGGGTGAGGCTTGGGGATGAAGATCTGAAGTCGAGCCGCATCGCGGCTTGGGTGCTGGGCCGCATCGGCGATTCATCGGACATTCCGACACTGCGGGAGGGGGTTCGGCGATCGAAGGATGACACGACGCGTTGCTTCTTCGAGCATTCGCTGGCGGCTCTGGGTGACGCCGACGGGTTGAAGGCTCTGGAGCGTAATCTTACCCATGAGGAAGGGCCGATACGCGCGTATGCGGCGACCTTCGCGAGCGATACGGGGGCGGTGGCGCTTGCGTCGAAGTTGATCCGTCTGCTGGATGATTCCGTTACGGATGTTCGGGTGCGCGCTTGCCAGACGTTGTTGGTGTTCGATCGAGCGTCGCGTGAGTGACGCCGGAAGTCACGGACTCTACTGGATCGCGATCGTGACGACGTTCAACGGCACTCCGTCCACGGTTACTTGTACATTCACCACGCCCCGGCCGATCAGGCTGCGCGGAACCGCGACGTTGATCTGCTCCACGCCTTCAAATTGAGGGCTCGGCACTACGCCGAACACCTGGGCCGTCTCCCCGCCGATCGCACCGTGATCGGGTTCTGGGCATTGCGCAGACCGGTCCCAAATAGAGAAAGAACAACGATGTCCGTCGCCGCTCCGAGATCGATCGGCGCGGGCTGGAACGGAACCGCGCTCGTGTCAATCACGGTGAGAGGTGTATCGACCAAGTTCGCATCACGACGAAACGCGCTGGCCGCTGCTACGTCTTGTCCCGATCCGTTGGCCGTGAAGAGACCGGGCGCTAGGCTGACGATTTGAATCTCCGCGGTTGATGAAGCGCCGCCACCGCTGTGAACTGTGATCGTCGCCGCGCCGGGCACGACCTCCACAGGAATTAGGCAGTTGATCTGATTCGGCGTCACCGCGAAGAGCCCGGCTTGATGTATCGCTTTCGCGCTATCGGTCACCTCGACCGTCACACCACCCAACTCAATTGGCAACGGAAGGGAGATCGCGCCATCGATCACGAAGCTCAGCCCGATTCCGAAAATCGAGACAATCGATTCCGGCGCGACGGTATCGAGCGCGGCGCTGAACGCAATCGCCCCGGCGTTCACGACACCCTCATCGTTAATGCGAGTCGTGACCGGCGTCAGCTTCCGAATGCGGTTGTTATCGCGATCAGCCACATAGATGTTTCCATCTTCATCACTTGCCAGCCCCTCGGCAAAGCGAAATAGCGCTTCTCGCGCCGGTCCACCATCGCCCCCGTAACCATGTGCGGCTCCGGCGATGTGAGTCAGAGTCCCTTCCGGCTCAAGGCGATAGATCCGGCTGGTCGACGCAAGCGCGAAGAGCAAACGGCCCTCCGGATCGAAGGTCAGCCCATCGGGAAAGAAGATGCGCACATCCAGAGCGCCAACACCGTCCGCGAGAAGCTCTTCCCCCCCCGCCGACCACGGTCTCGATCGTGCCGTTGATGTCGATGTGTCGAATGCGATTGTTGGAGGAGTCACTGACATACACAGACCCATCCGGCGCGACGGCAACGTACTCTGGATCGCTGAACTCCGCCGCAACCGCCGTGCCTCCGTCTCCCGTGAAGCCCCGCGTTCCGGTTCCCGCGAGCGTGGAGATCGTGCCTTCCGGAGATACAGTCCGCAACTTGCTCGCGGCCGCGTCAGCGATCAGCAGGTTCCCGTCGCCGTCGAGTGCGAGTCCTGACGGAATCGAGAGCCCCGCTTCGACCGCCGGCACATTATCTTCACCCCCGTCGACCCCACCGTCCCCAGCGTAAGTATCGATCTCCCCATCCTCAACGACGCGCACCCGGCGGTTGTTTGAATCGGAAACGAACACAGGGCCCTCGTCGCTAACAACCACTGACACCGGGCTGAAGAGCCGAGCCACCGTGGCGTCACCGCCATCTCCCATAAAGCCCGGCGTTCCATCGCCCGCCAAAGTCGAGATCATCCTGCCGGCTGACACATGCCGCAGAGCGTGATTGCGCCCATCGGTGATGTAGAGATTTCCAGCCTCGTCAAGGGCGACGTCCTGTGGTCCATCGAGGGATGCCTCGGTAGCAGGTCCACCGTCGCCGGCCAAATGCGCTCGCCCCGCAATGGTGTCAATCATCCCGCCGCTGATCTCTCGGATCCGGTGATTGTCCGAGTCCGCGACGAAGACACTGCCGCCACCAGCCGCGAGAGCTCGCGGCCGATTCAACTCCGCCTGTTCGGCAGGACCGCCATCACCACTGAAGCCGGTCTCACCTGTTCCGGCGACCACCTCGAACGTGAGATCATCCACCCGCACCACGAATACTCGTTCGCCAAACTTATCAGCGATGTAGAGGTCGCCCCCGCCATCGCATGACACTGCTTTCGGCGCGCGCATCTCGTTGATCCGAACGGGAGGTTCTTCCATTGCAAACACCGTCCCAACAAAGGTGTTGATCTCTCCGGAGTCATCAACCACTCGGACGAGCCTATTGTCAGAATCCGCAATATAGAGGTCGCCATCAGGGCACAGCGTCACACCCTGAGGAGTTGAAAGCTGAGCAACAGTCGCGGGGCCGCCATCTCCTGAGAAGCCGCGTGTCCCGTCTCCGGCGACCGTCGTGATGATCCCGTCGGGGCTGACCTTGCGGATTCGGTTGTTGAATCGATCGGCGATATAGATCGTTCCATCCGCGGCGATGGCAATGCCAAAAGGTAGGTTAAGCTGGGCCTCGGTGGCGGGTCCACCGTCACCTAAAAATCCGCGCCGGCCCCTCGACCGCAAGTCCACCATCCGGGCCGTTGATGGCTAACCCCGTTCCGGCAAATGTCTCATAGCTTCCATCTGTGGCGAGGCGCAAGATCCGATGGCGATCCGTATCCGCCACATAGACGTCGCCCAGCGCGTCAATCGCGACGCCCTCGGGCTTCCACAGCCAGGTGTCGACAGCCTGGCCATTGTCCTGGAATACGTCGCTCCCGACTACCGTGTCGATGGCGTACGAGACGCCCGAGGTCTGGGCAGGGCTGGGAAGACAGAACGCCAGGAGAACTGCGCAGTGCAACAGCGCTCGAACTACGACGAGAGGGGAAGAAACGCTCAGAAGTCGGGACATTTGTTGATCGTAACAGCGGCGCCCGCGCGATCGAAGGATCGGGGTTTGTTGGTGAATGTGGAGTTGGTCAACGCAGGCTTACGCCAGCGGCTCTGCGTCTTGAATTGGACACCCAGAGCGCAGAGCCGCACCGTCAGAACTTGCGTGACCATTCTTTGGGCCAGCGCTCGATTACGACCTTCTTGTCGGTATAAAACTCTACCGAGTCGCGCCCCTGGCCGTGCAGTACGCCAAGGAAACTGTCTTTCCAGCCACTGAACGGGAAGTAGGCCATCGGCGCCGCCACGCCGATGTTCACGCCCACGTTGCCGGTCGGCGATTCATACCGGAACTTCCGCGCCGCCGCGCCGCTTGACGTAAAGATCGAGGACGCATTCCCGTACGGGTTCCGCGCGACGATCTCGATCGCCTCATCTACTGAGTCGGCGTGAGTGAGACTCAGAACGGGGCCGAAGATCTCCGTTGTGGACAGTGGACCGTCGGGCGCAACGCCGTCAAGCACGGTTGGACGAACAAAGTGGCCGTTCTCATAGCCGTTGACCTTCGAATCCCGGCCGTCCAAGATCGCCGCCGCACCTTGCTGCGTGCCCGCCGCGACGGCCGCTTCAATGCGAGTCTTGCTGTCACCCGTGATGACCGGCCCCATCCCGACGCCGTCGTCAAGACCCGAGCCAACCTGGATCGATTCCGCCGCCGCCACGATGGCGTCGCGGAACGTTTTCTGAGCGTCGCCGACCGTGACCGCGACCGATACCGCCAAGCAACGCTGCCCGGCGCATCCGAATGCGCTGTCGCTTACGATCTTCGTGGTCGTCTCCATATCAGCGTCGGGCAGGATGACGACATGGTTCTTCGCACCGCCCTGGCACTGCACACGCTTACCGTTCTGCGCACCGCGGGCGTAGACATACTTCGCAACGGGTGTCGAACCCACGAAACTGATCGCGCGTACATCGGGATGGTCGAGCAACACATCCACGGCGGGCTTGCCGCCATTGACGAGATTGAGAATACCGGCGGGTAGGTCGAGCTGATCGATCAGTTCGAAGAACTTCTGCATCGTCAGCGGGACTTTTTCCGATGGCTTAACAAGCATCGTATTGCCGCAGGCGATCGCATAGGGCAGGAACCACAGCGGGATCATCGCCGGGAAGTTAAACGGTGTGATCGCCGCCACGACGCCGAGCGGCTGCCGAATCATCATCTCGTCGATGCCGCGCGCCACGTCTTCGAGGTTGTAGCCCTGCATCAGGGTCGGGATGCCGCAGGCGACCTCGACGTTCTCGATGCCTCGGCGCAGCTCACCTTTCGATTCGCCGAGGGTCTTGCCGTTCTCGACCGTGATCGTGCGGGCCAGCTCGTCGAGGTTGTCCTCGAGAAGCTGCTTGAGGCGGAAAAGATATTGGATGCGTTCTTCCGGCGGCGTGCGTCGCCAATCCGGAAAGGCCTGGGCCGCGACCGCGACGGCGCGATTGACTTCTTCGGAGCCATCCAATGGGACGCGGGCGACGACTTCGGCCGTCGCGGGATTGATGACGTCACTGAAGTCGTCCGAGGTGGCGGATGTCCACTTGCCGCCGATATAGTTGGGAACCAATTCCATTGTTGTTGCCTTCTTAATTCGAGTAGGGGATGACTACTCATGGTGGCGCAAAGCCAGCCGGTCCACAAGCGCGGCGCATGCAACATTTGAATCAAGGCTGTCAAGATCGAGTTGCATTTTTTCGTACCCCATCGCGGGGCTCGTGCATCTATAGAAGTGCAAGGCATAATCGCTAAGGCTTGTGGCCACGAACCGTATTTCTTGAGGCAAGGAGGAAGGACATGAGGACACAGGTAAAGGCTTTTGTTTTCGTAGTTGTGTTGGGGTTAGCCGCCCTTCCCGCGGCACAGGCCACAACCCATTCGGAACGGGCGCTCACACCGATGGAGGACATGGTGCGACATGAGTTGGTGATGTTGCCCTACCTCAGCGTCTTCGACAACATTACGTTTCAGGTCGACGGCTCGACCGTTACGCTGGCGGGCGAAGTCAATCGGCCGTCTCTGAAGAAATCCGCGGATCGCGTGGTGGCGCGCATTGAAGGCGTCAACTTGGTGGTGAACGAGATCGAAGTGCTGCCGACCTCGCCCTACGACGACCGCATCCGGCTCCAGGTTCTGCGGGCACTCTACGGCCACCCGGCGCTTGACCGCTATTCGCTGAGCGCGCAACCGGCGATTCGCATCATCGTCAAGCGAGGCGATGTGACGCTTGAGGGCGTCGTGAACCGTGAGTTGGAGAAAAGCATTGCCAACCTGCAGGCGAACTCGGTTCCGGGAGTCTTCTCGGTGACGAATAACCTGAAGGTGGAAGTTCCCAAAAAGGGCTGAGACAAGACCCCTTCTCTCCCCACCATAGGCTGCTCACAACGGGCTCGCCGGTCAATTGGCCGGCGAGCCCCTTCTTTTTGTTGGGGCGGCACCGAGTGTCGCGGTTGCGGAACTCTTGCGTGTTACCTCCTAAACGACGAGAGTACCGAGCCAAACCACGCGCCGAACACAAACACGGCGATCAAGGTGTGGATCGCGTTCGCGGGGATCACACGCTCGACGAGCCACGGAGAGCACTGTGGCCATTCGTACTGAACGTGGGCGGCGAGCAGGGTCATCATTAACCCGAACAACAATGACCGTCGTAGGAAGGCGGCCATTGTTCTCCAATCGGCCTCGATGTGCGCTCTCATGTCTAGATCTCTGCCGGCCAGTCGAAGGAACCACGCGATACGTAGGAAGTCTGCACGGAAACGCCGCTACGCTTGGCGATCTCTCGGCGGACTCGCTTCTGATTGCTCTTGTGGAGCCGCAGAACTGTAGAGTCTTCGCCGCAACGAATCGTGAGTTGACGTCCAGGTTGCTCGGCGCTCTCGATTTCCGTGTAGCGAAAGCGCTTGAGTACTACCGGGCCGGCATCGTTCGCGGATCGGATCGAGATGCCATCCGCCTCGAAAAGCAGCACAACCTGTGCTTCCTGAAACGTGCCGTCATTGGCGACGCGCATCTTCACTTGGTCGACTTCTACCTTCGTGTCGGATACCGGTTCGGCGGCCATCGAGGCAGGAAGGGCGGCGGTAAGCAGAATCAACGTAAGGGTTCGGGCTTTCATTGTGGTCTCCTTGTTTTCTGTGTTACTCCTACCTCATTCGCAAGGCTGTCGCCAAACCAAACAAGCAGCGCGCGTATCCCTCTAAGATACTCAAAAAAAACCACTTATCTACGCTGGGACCTTTCTTCGGAATATGTTTGGTGCGCCGACCGTCAACTCTCGTGAGCACTTCTTGGGAGTCGATGTCTCCGATGGTTTACATCAAGCGGTACCGCATCACCGCCAAACTCGGCGAGGGTGACATGGTGTCGTCTATGAAGCCGAGGACACGGAGCTCGATCGGCCCGTGGCTCTGAAGTTTCTCGATCTTCACCTACTCCGCGACGAAGAGAGCCGCAAGCGGTTCCGGCGTGAGGCGAAGGCTGCCGCGGCGCTCGATCATCCGAACATCTGCACCGGCTACGAGATTGGTCAGGAAGATGACCAGTACTTCATCTGGAAAGATACCCATCAACTACTCATTGGGATCATGCGCACCGAGGAAAAGCCTTTCGATGCGCCATCCGGCCTTCGCCGACTCGAAGTGTGCGTGCCCCGCAACGTGCTCCCCTTTGATCACAACGGAGGGATTCAGTTCGGCCCCGCAGCCGTCCTTGAATAGCTCATTTGCTCTCATGATCCGGAAGGGCTTCGATAGCTTCGCGCGGAATGTCGCCTGCGCTTGTCTTCCGTCCGCCGAAAATGCCATGGAGCCGATGCGAAGATCCGCCGCGTCCAGCTTCGGGATGAGCCGCACCGTGTGGTAGATGCTCCCGGTTGTGAGGTGGGCGAAGGACGCTTTTCCTTTTGCAGTCAAGTCTGCCGCGCTAAGAGCGATCTGACTGTCGGCGTCTCGAAACGATGTGAGGTAGCCCTGCTGTTGTAGCTGGTTCATCGCATTTCTCCAGCGGCTATGGCAGCTCTCGCTCACCGACGTCGGGCCCATGGATGTCAACGGAGGTGTATTCGTAATCGCCCGTGGAAATGTTGCGTGCAGTCGCCGCATCGCCCCCTGATAGCTCATCAGCTTCCCAAGGGCGTCCGCCCGCGTCAGCAGAGGCTTGGCACGACCGTTGGCCGCCGAGGCGAAAGCCAAGCTGAGAATCAGGTAGACGTGCCATTGCAGTGGTTTCAGCATGATCAGTTCTCCTTTCGCGGCCCCCTCCCGTCGCGCGGCTGAACGGAAAGAGGCTAGTGTCCCTCCAGCTTGCAAATAACCATCCCTTCGCCCTTCTCGGCAATCGCTTTCTCAAAGAATCGCACGATCGCATTCCGGCGCGCCAGCAGTCCGTCGTAGACACGCTGGTCGACGCGGCCCAGGTTTTCAGGGTGTCGCAGTTCGGGCGAGGTACGGAACCCGCGGCTGAAGTCAATCAAGCGGATGCCCCAGTCGTTGGTGATCAGCAGGTTTCCCAGGTTAGGGTCCGTGTTGTAGACGAGTTCGTTGAAGACCCGGACGTTGGCCATCTGGTCGAGCCACGCCGCGTGGTTCGGCGCGGAAATTTTCTTCTTGTAGCGCTCGGCCTCCATCATCTGAACGTCGTCCACCCACCAGGTGAACGATCCCGAACCCCGCCCGAACTTGCGCTCGACCGAGACCGGCACCATGTTGAGGTTGATGAGGCGGTCGAGCTGATAGGCGGCAATGTTGAACTTATAGCTGTCACGAAAGTTCAGTTCCATTCCCGCCGCCGTCTGAAAACTGTTCTTGAAAACGTCAATCGTCTGAAGATGCACGTCGTGAGTGACGTCGCCGTGGCGTAGAGTCAGGCGACTTGTTCCCGTGGTACCCGCCTTGGCGCCCTTCTTCTTGATGATCTCTGCTTGCTGTAGGAATTGTTCTTTGTCTTCATCGGAGATCGGCGCGGCAGCGGCAGTCGCGATGGTGGGCATGATGACGCACGCGGCGGCGATGAGTAGAAAGTGTCGGCGGTTCATGGTTGGCTCCTTGTTCCCTTGATTCTGTTTCTCAATGCAGGCTCGGCGTTAGTGCCAAGCAGGCGCCAAGCCCATCCCGGCGTGATTGTGCATACACAGCGGCTTCGCTTCGACTGATGTGACCGATTCGTCACCGTCACCCGAGGGCAGAATCAGCGGTTCATCGACGGGAACCTGATGGCGTGTGCCAGCGGGGTCCGTCAACAGGGACAGATGGAAGGCTGTCCCATCGTGACGAAACTCGATACGCCCGACTCCTTGCTCGCCGGTCTTCTTATAGGTTTTGACCGATTCGCAGTAGACGCCGTCTTCACAGATCTGGACCTGACCGTCTTCCTCGGCCCGGATGATGTAGTACCCGGAGGGCAAGGTCTTCCCTTGCAGCACGAACTGGAAAGGAATGTCCGCCGTCAGATCGCCTTCCCTCGGCGGAATGATCCCTGCAAATGAGAGCGTGCCGGCGATCAACGTGATGATGGAAGTGCGAATCAGGGTGGTCATTGTCTTGGTCTCCTTTGGGTTGCTGTTCCGTGGTATCTGCCTTCATAAGGACAATACCGGTGCCAAACGTCACGGAGTACAACGCGTATCTCCGAAGGTATTGAAACAAAGAGACTTACAAGAATCGACGCTATGAGATACAGAAACCGCTTCAGCCGTGGATGTACACAGCGGTTTACAGCGACCACGAGAGCTGTGGCTCTCTCGGTAGACAGTTGTGTAGGCGCTGTTCGATGGAGGGGACTACGATCTTCGCGGGTGTAAATCGGTTGCTTAGGGCTTAGCGCTCTCGCGCATCTCGGCGGCGTCAATTCCGAGACGTTTCATCTTCTTGATCAAGCCCTGGCGACTCAATCCGAGAGCCTTGGCGGTGTGAACTTGGTTCCCGCCGTGGGTCTTGAGCGCGTCAACGACGATCTGGCGCTCATGCGTATCCATAGCACGATCGATCGTCGAGCGATCTTCAGACGGCTCGCCGGCCTGCGCCCGGATCTCTTCGCGCAGGTCATCGACGGAGATGACGTCTTCCGCCGCACAGATCACGAGCCGTTTGACTTCGTTCTGCAATTGCCGGATATTGCCCGGCCAGGGCGCGGCTGCAAGCGCAGCGAGCGCCTCCGGTGAGAACTTCATGTCCGGCTTGTTGAACTCATCGCAGTAACGTCCAAGGAAGAAGTGGGCGAGTTCGGGAATGTCCTCGCGGATCTCGCGCAACGCCGGTGTCTGGATACGAATGACGTTCAAACGATAGTAGAGGTCCTCGCGGAATTGCTGCTCCTTGACGGCTGTCTCCAGGTCTTTGTTCGTCGCTGCCAGGATGCGAACGTCAATCGGGATCTGTTCGCGGCCGCCCACTCGCTGCACAGTCCGCTCTTGCAACACGCGTAGAATCTTCGCCTGTGCGGTAAGGCTCAGGTCCCCGATTTCGTCAAGGAAGAGCGTGCCTTCGTGCGCCGCCTCGAACTGTCCCACACGCTTCTCGACACCGGTTGCGACGCCTTTTTCGATACCAAACAGCTCGCTCTCCAGTAAGGTGTCCGGGAGAGCCGCGCAGTTGAGAGCTACGAACGGCTTGCGCGCGCGGGGGCTTGTGTGGTGGACCGTCTTGGCGATCAGTTCCTTGCCCGTACCGCTTTTTCCGGTGATGAGCACGTCCACGGAAGTGTCGCGGATCTGTTCAATTGTCTTCAAGACCTCGCGCAACCTAGGGCCACTGCCAATGATGTTCTCCGTTGAGAACTGCTTGTTGACTTCGCGCCAAAGCTGCGAGTTCTCGCTCGCGAGGGCTTCGCGGTCCTGTTTGAGTCCCCCGATGAGATCGGCGGTCTGAAGTACCTGAGCGGAAATCGCCGCGATGATCGACAACACGCGTTCGTCGGCGTCGCTGAACCCGCCGCCATCCTTCTTGTTAAAGACCGTCAGTACACCGAGCAACTTACCCTTGGAAAGCAGAGGCACGCTTAACAGGGATTTCAACGTTTCCGCCGCGAACGACGGAACGCGGACCCGCTTGTCCGCTGCCGGGTCGTTGATTCTCAGCGGCTCCTTGTGCGAGAGCATCCAACCGGTAAGTTGGTCGGCCAATCGGTAGGGTGTCGATTGGCCATCGGTTTCCACGTGCCGCAGCAGGGTGCGCATCGGTTGGTCCCCGCCGGTGTTGCCTTCCAATAGATGAACCGAACCTTGCTCGGCTTCAAGGCAGGCAGTACACTTCTCGACGATCAGCTCGATGATGGAGTCTAGTGGTCGATCCGTGACAGTAGCCGCAGCGATCTCCTCTAGTACGTCGAGCTCGTCGAGAGCACGGCGCAGAACGCTATTCTCCTGCTGAAGGATGGTCTCTGCGTCTCCTCGGCTGCCACGGCTCAACATCCTGCAATCCTCCGAATCGGATCCGACTCGTATCGATCGACTCCGCTTTCCGCGCTCCGATTCTAGCGAATCTATCGCTGTGAACCGCTGTGGACAGCGACGGCTGCTGGCTGCCAACGTCTGTTCACATCCTCCGTTGTCAGAATCTGAGACGCGGCCGACCTAAGCTCTGCGTTCTCAGCGCATTCCCTTTTGCGCGTCTAGATTGGTCGAGTGTGTGCCTTATCGTTGGCGAGCAAACAAGCTCGATCAAGTGAAACGCTTGGAGGAGATCATGAAACTAAGAAATGCCTTCTTCGCCACCACATTTGTGGTCGCCATCGCTCTGGCCGTCGCTGTTTCTAAAGCGGCTGCGGACAACAAAGCGAAGCCCGACCGTCTTGACGGCTGGGTGGAGATGATCGACAACGACCAGAAGAAGATCAGTCTACGTACCGGCAACGACGTTCCCCGGTTCGTATTCTTCGATGCGAAGACCGCGTACACCTACCGCAATGAGCCAGCCGGCTTTGAACAAGTCCAAGTAGGCCGACGCGCCATTTGTGTTGGGAAGTTTGACGGCAAAGGTCGCATGCAGGCTGAACGAATCGATGTCCGTCTCAAGAACTGAGACGACCGGAGCCCCTTACCAACATAGGCGGGTCTTACTCCGTGGGGCGGTCTCTTCCATTGAAGGGGCCGCCCTTCTTCCGAACTCGAAGACATCGGGATGCCGAACCCTTTAGAATGATGAAACGCGCTCGTAGCTCAGTTGGATAGAGTGTCTGGCTACGAACCAGAAGGTCGCGTGTTCGAATCACGCCGAGCGCACCATTTACCTCTTTTGAATCAGCAGCTTGTGAGGGTTGCTGATCTGAGGAGACCTCGACAGATTGGGCGGTGTGCCCAGTTTGTGCCCACCCTGGACCTTCTCCATCGCTTTCTGAATCGTTTCCGTCTGCGGGTGAACGTAGCGTTTCGTGATGTTCATGTCCTGATGTCCAGCGAGATAGGCTAGTGTCCAAGGGTCCATGTGAGGAGCCCATCGGGTCAGGCACGTATGCCGGAACGTGTACAGCGTGAAAGGAGAGACCTCGCTGTCAATAAGGGCCTTCGCGTGCTGCTTCTTGAGACTAGACGGTTCAATGTGGCCGCTCTTCGTTGGGGCGGGAAACACCCAGTCTGATTCCGCCATCGGCGCGTGTCAACGACTTTGAGACACTCCTGGATGGAGTTTAGTGAGTATCGTCGTCTGGCTTTTTCGGTTTATTGATCCAGACCTCCTTTGGAATC
>Ga0302123_10002034_pt1 | contig 14016 bp, 18 predicted proteins | sample CB21_321_MG_FD_203109 | JGI IMG/M metagenome (GOLD analysis project Ga0302123, IMG submission 203109) | Marine microbial communities from Western Arctic Ocean, Canada - CB21_32.1 | ecosystem: Environmental > Aquatic > Marine > Oceanic | place: Canada: Western Arctic Ocean | collected 2017-09-28 | reverse complement strand
CAAAAGCAGATCGGCTTCAAGGACTGGTGTGAGGAGAACGGCATGGCAGCATGGGGTCAAGGGACGAAGAGGCCCGAAGACCTCAACTAGTGTGGTTCTTCTACGTCGTCCGGTGCTCTGATTCATCTCTCTACGCTGGCATCTCAACCGATGTAGAGAGACGGGTCAAAGAGCACAACTGTGGAAACAGGGGCGCGAAATACACGCGGGGCAGGCGCCCTGTCGCCCTCGCGCGCGCGGAGTATCCTTATAGTAAGGGCGCCGCGCTCAGAAGAGAGCGATGGTTCAAGTCGCTCAGCAAGAACAAAAAAGAGCTTTTTCTCACGGAGAACCAAGGAGGTATCTAGTGGGATGGTGGCACATTAGTAATGATGGAAGTGGTGGTTTTGGCTATACTGAGCCAGGTGATTTATGTAACGGGGATAAGCCAGCTGATATCCTTGGTCCGGCCGTAGATAAGGTGATCAAGGCGTACGAAAAGGCATGGGGACGAAAGCCTTTTCGGGAAGAGCTTCTGGCGGCATTGGATTTTGTCACGCCGGAAGATATCGAAAACTATAACGATTAGTCGTCGGTATTACTCGATAGTAATCAATACATGGCGGGTAGCTCAGAGCCCTGGCAGCCGCATGGGAAGCCTCGAAAAAATACAAAAACCGAGCTTCTATACGGGTTGTTCAGGGCTATACTCCTAGTAACCAACACCATCGCTGTCCCCGCAGCGGTACACAAACAACGCCCGAAAAGCGAACACTAGGAGTATTTTATGAGTTACGGAATTATAACACCCCTTCAGCAGAAGTCGGCGCTGGAGCAGGACTTTACTGGCGACTTCACAGTCGGCAGTACGAGCGACGACACCATGATTATCTCGGGACACCTACAGGTTAACGGGACCACGACCACGATCAATTCAACCACCATTGAGCTGGACGATAAAAACATCGTGCTGGCCAACGGGCTGGGCAACGACGCCGCTGTCGACGGCGGCGGTATTACACTGGCGTCTTCAGGCGGGAACAAAACCCTTAACTGGGTCGACAGCAATGATGCGTGGACCTCAAGCGAGCACATGGACCTTGCTAGTGGCAAGTCCTACATGATCAATGGGGCCGCTGTTATCAGCACTGCCGCGCTCGCCGGCAGTGTCGTCGGCTCGGCATTAACTACCGTCGGCACGATTGGTACTGGTGTGTGGGAAGCAACTGATGTTGCTGTTGCTCATGGCGGTACTGGCGCCTCATCGCTTACCGATGGCGGCGTCCTTCTTGGCTCTGGCACGGGCGCTATTACGGCAATGGCCGTTTTGGCTGACGGAGCAATGATAGTTGGTGACGGTACTGGCGATCCTGTCGCGGAAAGCGGGGCAACGCTCCGAACCTCGATTGGTGTCGCCATTGGCACAAATGTTCAGGCATATGACGCTGATCTTGCTGCTCTTGCCGGCCTAACCTCTGCTGCTGATAAGGGAATCCAGTTCACTGGTTCCGGCACTGCTGCTGTATATACCCTTACTGCTGCTGGTAAGGCGCTTCTTGATGATGCTGATGCTGCCGCCCAGAGAACTACTCTTGGGCTTGGCACGGCCGCTGTCACCAACATCAACGCATTGCCGGCAAGCACCTACGCTGCCGCGCTCGCAATGGGCACCAACAAGATTACCGGTCTTGGTGCGCCGGCTGATGATAACGACGCAGCCACAAAGGCTTATGTTGATGCGCTTAAGCAAGGACTAAGTGTTAAGGACTCAGTTCGATGTGCTTCAACTGCGAATGTTGCAGATCTCTCAGTCTTAGACAACGCTGTTGGCGCTCTTGATGGCGTCACGGTTGCAACGGGTGATCGGGTCCTCTTAAAGGACCAGACCTCTGGATCAGAGAACGGCATTTACGTCATTGCTGCAAACGGCGCCCCTACGCGCGCAACGGACTTTGACGCAGCGGCTGATGTTGCTAACGGCGCATTCTTCTTTGTTGAGGAAGGGACGGACGCGGCCAATTCCGGCTGGGTGTTGACCACTGCCGGAGCAATCACGGTTGGCACAACTGCCACCGCATTCACCCAGTTCTCCGGAGCTGGAGCGATTAACGCGGGCACTGGCCTTACCAAGGTTGGGAACACGATCAATGCTGATGCGTCCCAGGCGCAGATTACCGCTATTGGCACGATTACGACCGGCGAGTGGGCTGCAACTGATGTTGCTATTGCTCATGGTGGTACTGGCGCCTCGACCGCTGGTGCTGCTCGGACTGCCTTTAGTGTTAACAACACAGACAACACTTCGGATGCTAATAAGCCGGTTTCGACTGCTCAGGCAACTGCGATTGCTCTAAAGGCAAACATTGCAGGCCCTACTTTTACGGGTACTGCGACTGCGCCGCTGCTCGTAGCGAGCACGAGCTTGGCGCTGGCGACAGGCGCTATCGTAACTGGTATCGATAACGGCGCCCTGGGGACATCGGCGACTTTGCTGGCTACTCAGGGAGCTATTAAGACTTACGTCGATGCTCAGGTTACTGCTTCTGACTTGGATTTCCAGGGTGATTCCGGCGGGCCGCTGTCCATCGATTTGGATAGCGAGGTGTTGGATATCGCTGGCGGTACAGGCATCGCCACGTCGGGTTCTGGCAATGAGCTAACCGTAGCTATCGATGCCACGGTCGCCACGCTGGCTGGGGCTCAAACCCTTACGAACAAGCGGGTTGACTCGTTCACCATGCGGGACGCGGGCGACAACGCCGACTACACCATCTCGGGTGGTGCGTTGGCGGCCAACGCCGTTGTCACCATGCCTGGCATGGCTGGACAGCTCATGCTGATGCCGGTTGTTACTACTTTGGCAACGGGGGTCGCACCCGATCCGGGGGCCGCACAGGTCTGGATCTGCGCCAAGAGCAGCGCCGGCGCCGCGAGTTCGGATCTTCCGACCGCCGCGTCGGTTGGGAGCGGGGCGATGCTTATGTTTAAGATGGCGGGTGACGTTGATGCAACGAACTACGTTCAGTTCGATAGGGCCGGTACCGATACGATTGACGGGGCAACCAGCCTGGCGATCTCTAGCCCCTACGCATCCGTGACTCTCCTGAGTGACGGCTCCAACTGGCACATCATCTAGAATATATCAGTAGGCTTCGGCCTGCTTCGCTTAACAATAGAGGGTCTCTGTTTTACAGGGGCCCTCTTTTTTATTGGAAATCAGGAGAACTGATTATGTCTGAACAGCAAGAGATGAAGACCTATGAGGTCAAAGCTCGACACGAAGTAGATATTACCTACAGAGTAAAGGCAGCGGGATGGGATGATGCCGTTAAACGGCTCTGCAACATCGAGCTATTCGATGATCAGGGAAACAACCTATTCGGCCCGTGTGAGCGCACTATGGAGAGACATGGTATCGATGTAGTTGATACCGATTGCTATGGAGATCCCGGCCCCACAGGGACTGGTCGGTACCGTAGAGACTGGGTCGTAGAGGAAATCGAAGACGAAGACGAGTAGTCCGGTTTACAAGGTACAAGCAACCGGGTATACCCAGAGAGCATGAACAAGGAGGGAGTCATGCTCTTGGCCGATGGTTTTGAGACTGCGATTATCGGGGTCGCTCAACAATTCAGCAACCCACCAATCGCAATATACGATCGAGCCAAATGCATTGGCATCCTTATGACCCGTGATGACATGAGTCAAGACGGCGCAGAGGAGTTCTTTGAATTCAATGTTCAAGGAGCATGGGTGGGGGAAGATACCCCTGCCTTCCTCATCCCAATGGAGGAATACATTGAAGAAGCCTAAGCCAGCAAAGCCAAAGACCAAGAAGACAAAACCCAAGCCAAAGCCCAAGCAGGTAAATCGCCGCAGAGGGCGGCGACCAAAGAAGTCCGCATGGAGCGCGTTTACGCCAGGCCGCCCGGTCACATCAGCTGCAGACCCGCTTGCCAGAACAGCGGAGACCTGGGTCAACGACCAGTACCAAGTGCTTGTCTACGATCAGAAGCTAGTAAAGTACTTCCCACCACACATTAACTTGTCTATCCGGCGAGAAGGGCGCGAGCCCATCCATGACTGGCGCGACATGTACAGGATCAAATCCGAGCTATGCGGCACGGGCTGCTGGGCAGTCGAGGTTTACCCAGAGCAGAGCGCTCTCGTTGATACGGCAAACCAATACCACCTGTTTGTATTTGCCCCTGGGTTCATCTTCCCTATCAAGCTGCAACAGCCCGGGGTGACGGATTACTCAGGCCAGTGGGGAGAGTTCCTTTCGCTTGGGCAGAAGGCGCTCGGTCCGGCGTATGGGCAAATGCTGAATAGCGCAAAACAGCGAGAGTGGGCAGACCATCACAAATGTGACGACCTCCCGCTTGTTGGGCCCGTCTGGGCAAAACGCGGCTTTGGCACGGCCCAGGATGGGAAAATCGTGCTCCCCCCAGGCCTCATTGAGCACCTCGATAAGTTCAATGCCCCGGACCCTGTCGAGCCCCCCGAGCAAGCCACCCCCGAGCCTGAACAAGAAAGTGACGAGCAAGACTAGCCAGCCCTAAGATATCATGATAGACACAAGGCAGCTCTTGTGGCTGCTCCCCGCGAGGTAACCTATGATTAAGTACGCAGTCCCTACCGGGCTAATGACAGAGCTTCTCGATCTTGGCGTATGCCGGACCGAGGAGGATGCTAGGGAAAAGGTTGCCTCCGGGGAGGCTCCGGGGCTCATCAAGGAAGCAAAGCTCAAGCTGCTGGACAGCGAGGGGCTTCTCACGGCTACTAATGATATCGAGACGGGGTGATCGTGGATAAAGACGTACTTTTCAATGTGCTCAGGGGGCGCCTTCCTGGCAAGACAGTCCAGGAGGTGAGCGAGCTTGTTGCTTCCGGCGAGTGGCAGGACATCCCTGTGCTCCGGAATAACCGGGCGATCGTCGACAGGGCGATCGAGGCCGGTTCTCGGCTAAAGGCGAGGAGATTGCGCGCGAAGGGTCAATCCCTGCGGCCTGCCAACAGGCATCTGGCCGAAGACAAGCCAGAGCCAAAGAAGACAGCTAAGAAGAAGAAGACAGCTAAGAAGAAGACGGCCTCAAAAAAGAAAGTCAGCGAAGACAAGTAGGGGGAGCGAATGGCGGAAGATCTTAGTGCCCTTATCAAAGGGGTGCAGAAGGATCTTGGTGGGGCGGCCAAGATCACAAGACTTGACGAGGTTAACGCCCCGTTCAGAATCAAAAGACCGACAGGTATTCTTAGCCTGGACCTGGCACTAAAGGGCGGGTTTCCCGCAGGATCGATGCATCAGATATTCGGTCCGGACGGGGCTGGAAAGGATTACCTGAGTAACCTCGTGATCGCACAGGTCCAAAAGGAATTCGGCGACAAGGCAAACATCGCGTGGATGTCGTTCGGCTACCCGCCCGACATCCCATTTATGGAGATGGCTGGGGTTGACGTAAGCCTGGGCAACTTGCTCTTTATCGACGTGGACAGTGGGGACGGACTGGACAAACCTGCTGAGAGCTTGCTCTCGGCAGTTATCCGGCTGATCAAATCCAACAAGCTGCACCTCGTTATCATCAACGAGCTGGGCAGCGGCGAAACCAAGGACAACGTCGTCAAAGACCTGCATGAGGACGCAAGAATAGCGACCTGGGCAAGCCTCATGAGCGACTTCTGTCGGAAGTTCTACTCAGCGATGCGATACCCGGACGAAGAGGGTAACCCCAACCAGACGACTGTCCTCATGATTAACCCTGTGCGGGCCAACATGAACGCGCATACTTCTCGCTACAGTCCGTACGTCCAGGGCGGCGGATACGCACTAAAGCACGCCAAGGCGATCGATATCCACCTCAGAGCAGGCCAGATAATCAAGGCAGGCCGGAGTGAGAAGATCGGCAAGGTTATCAACTGGAAGATCAGCAAGGGCAAGCACGGGGTTAGCGAAGGCGCTGAGGGCTCGTATAACTTCATGTTCGACAAGGGCGTGGACCTCGTGGCAGATTTGGTAAACGCCGCCAAGGCGTATGGCGTTGTGAGAAGCTCAGGGCCTGTTTACTACGTCCTAGATTACGAAGACAAGATCAAGGGCGGCATCGATGGGGTTGTCGAGATGGTCAAGAAATCCCCCTCTCTACAAGAGGAGATACGCGCTGCCGTGCTAGAACAAGTGGATAATGGCTAATATCAACATCATGGCTGGGCCAGGGGGCGGTGGGGCGAAGGAGGTGGAAGCGTTTCCATTCCTCCCAGGCCTGTACATCCATAGATCCCTTGATAGGCCGAAATCCGCCAGCCTGTTCAATATAACGCACGTGGGCAGTGGGCTGGCTGTGCTGGTATATGTGCCAGAGGTAAGGATTGAACTCATGCGGATGGTTCTTGGCCGAATGTGCTGGGACTTCCCGGTGACCGTGGTATTCAAGAACATAAAGTACTACTCGTTGGTGCTGGAGGCGCTGGAATTGTTGTCTGGAAAAGACCGTAGCGACAAGCAAGAGGACAGGATAGCTGAAGATACGGAGGGCAGGAGGCAGCCCGCTTCTGGTTCTCGATGGGGCTACCGAAGAGACGTGATTACGGCGTCGTTCCTCATCGAAGCAAAGACGACCAGTAAGGGGACGCTCAGCGTAAGTATCATGGACCTTGCGTTCATAAAGAGGCAGGCATACTCGCAAGGGAAGATACCTGCCTACGTCATAGAGCTTGGGCCTGGAAAGGTTGGCCCGGCGAACTACGAGGAAGTAGTCGTCCTTCCAGAGCAAGAGATCGCGCACCTGCTCGATGAAAACTCTTCCAAGAAGGTGCGCAAAGCAACTGGACGAAAGTCCTTTTCGATAAACAGGAAACAGGCTGACTGGATATGTAGTGGAAACTACATTCTGGTCGAGACCGACTACGGAAACTTTGTCGTGGTCGAATACCAGGTTTTCCTGGAGCTAGCAAAAAGAGGTATTTGATGGACAACTCCGTTCCGGAGCGGTGCCTTCGTGGGGATTCCCTCAAGGACGACGCCGACTTCGACATTGTCGAGGACTACAACCGTACCCTCAAGAATGAAAACAAGAAGACATGGACAAGGAAGACTGGCGTCTTTCATCCATCGGCCCTGTCGGGGTGTAAGCGGTCGCTTTACTACGACAGGATCGGCACAGAGCCAAAAGAGCAGATCCCAATTGACCTGCGTGCGCTCTTCGACATGGGCCACGCCGTACACGATCTCGTTCAGTCTCGGCTGAAAGACGTCGGCAACTTCAAGGCAGAGGTGACTGCGGTCTACGAGCCGCTCGACATCTACGGCCACTGTGATGGCGTCTTCACCGACAAGGACTGGATCGTCGAGATCAAGAGCGTGGGTGATTCGACCTTCAAGTCACTGGTGAGGCCGAAAAAGGAGCACATCGTCCAGGCGCATTGCTACATGGCAGCCCTCGATGTTCCGAGGTGTCAGATCCTGTATGTGAACAGGAACAATGGCAGCATGTGGGCCTGCCGGATCAAGTTCTCGAACGAGGTCTGGGAAGGTATCGTCGACATCATTAACTACGTAAATAGCTGTGTGGAGAAAAATGAACCCCCTCCAAAAGAGCCCAGTCACTTCTGGTGCCGTAGCTGCAAGTTCGCCTACACCTGCAACCCCTATAGCGACCGTGATGAAAAAGGACATCTTTCTTAAGCTCCGTGAGACGATAGAGCACGATCTGAAGGAGACTGGCTTTCACCCTGCCAGCGCCCCTCCTTGCCGAGAACCAAGCCTTGGCGGGCCAGTGGCTGACAGATCAGATCGTGAGCTAAAGGGCTTGTACGACGAGTTCTTGGCGTTCTATGAGTATCTCACGGACAACATAGTTCGTTGTTTAGGGTTTGTATCTGTAGCCAAAGCACGGGTAGATCTCAAGAAGGCAGAGGGCCTGCTCGCTGCCCGTAAAGACGACTCGCTGACCAATGCCGAGCTGCGATCCAGCTACATCATGACAGAGCCTGGCTATCTGTCCGCTTATCGTGACTACATCTACTTCAAGACGATGATGTCCATGCACGAGGAGCGACGCAAGAAGATCAGCAAGACGATGGACCGGCTCGGGCGTGAGCTGTGGCTGCGCACACAGAAAGAGCCAACGCATGAGTTCACGAAGCCGGAGGCCAAGAGCAGCAGGTATAAGCCCGTACTTCCTGATTTTGTGCGCAATAGTGAGGATTAGCGTATAATAATGAAGGATGGTCGGTCCGTAGTGTTTAAGGCTAGTTTGAGTTTGCTGCCACCGTCAGTGAACAAGATGTACGTCTATACGGCGCGCGGGCCGCGACCATCCAACGCAATGCGTAAGTTTCGGGCGAAAGCGGCGATGGAGCTACTGTCACAGATATCCTTTGGCATGGCTCCGCTCGATCCAGACAAGCCGCACAAGCTAAGTATTGAGTTCTTCCTCCCTGTCCTTGAGAACAAAGGGTGGCCCAAAAAGGCCAAGACAAGGTTCAGGCGGCGAGATGTGTCGAACCTGATAAAGGTTGTGGAGGACCTGATAAGCCATGCGCTGGGCATTGACGACTCGTGTTTCATCGAGGTCTTTGCGACGAAAAAAGACGGGCAGAAACACGGGTTTGAGGGGATGAGATTCCAGATCGAGGAGCTTGACGATGGAGCTTAAAGGTGCTGAACTCCGGCACATCGTGTGGGAGCAGCTAGACATTCGGGTAAACCCGAACACTACTGCGGAGCAGATGCATGCGCTTCTCCAGTACGAGACACAGGCTATTGCGGACAACCCAATTAACGATATGCGCAACCAGTTGATGTCGTTTATAAACGATAATAAGAACAGACTATCCTTGCCGTGTGACGGCAACTGCTTTAACCATGCTGACGGGGTAGTGCTCTACTGCCACACAAAATTGATGGAGGGGACAAATGGCTAAAACAGCCAAGAAGCTTACCAAGAAGATGCTGGAAACACTGGACCGTGGGGAGCTTCGAAAGATCGCTATCCTCGGCATGTCCATGCCACCGGCGGATGCATATAAGCGAGACATGAAGGGTCTCGTCGACTGGGTGTTTTCGCATCCTGATAAATTCGCGGAGGTCGATCTCTCCAGTGTTGGGAGCGAGCACTTTCGGGATGGTGTCGCGGACTATGTAATTGGTCTGCAGGGGTTTGTTCTGGGGAACAACACGGCGCCTTCGTGGCCGCCCATGGAGCTTTTGAAGGGCGTTCCTGAGCCCGTGTCAGATGTAATCAGGGAGGTGCTTGCGCCTGAACCAGAGGATGCGACAGACTGTGTCGCATCCGCGTATGTGGTGCCGACGCCTGTCGAAAAGGCCCCTGTGGTAAAGAAAGCGCCAGGTCGAAAGGTAAAGGTAACTCTCAAGAAGAAGAAGCTCGGCAAGAAGGCGGCAAAGGAGGATGAGGAGATCCCTGCTGCTGATGCGGATAGCGTGGCGGAGATCTACAAGAAAATCTCAGAGCTTTATGAGACCGTTAGCAACGTTCTGCTTGCAGTGACAACGAACAACGTAGCCGGCCTCAGCCAAACTGTGTTTGACGTGGCCGAAATAGTTGAAGCGACCAATAAGGATGTGCAGGCGGTGAGGCAAGAGATGGCTGATAGTCAGCGGCTGCTCTCAAACGCAATCCTCTACCTGCTCAACTCTGTCGTGCAAGACGAAGGTGAGGAGTTCAGAGACATCGCGAACGTCCCAGCGCCAGAGGATTACCTGGAGCCAGAGGACGATTAGCGGATAATAGGGGGCGGCCTTCGGGCCGCTTCCCTGTGTGCAAAACCTATCCGGTTTTCCGGCATAAGTATTATGAAGCGGTAATACTAGTTTGGAGCAATTTGCTCCACACCGCGTTGTCTTACACGGCCAAAGGATAGGGACTCCCTATGGATAATCGACACGGCTTTATTTCCGGGCAGGACCTCATGGACCTGCTTTCCGCCACTCTGGTGAGTGTCTCTAACTTCGTTCAGAGCCCCGCAGGGGGCGAGGACTACGCGGGCGACGCTCAGATCGACGCGACCTGGGTCCGGGAGCGGCGGGGTCGCGAGCACGAGGTGCAGACCGCCGCCCTGCGCAACGGCTCGGTCCTCACCTGGCACCCGCGCACGCTCGCGGACCCCGCCCACTTCTCTCTGGGAGGTTGAGAGCGCGCGCGGAAAAGGGCTGTGACGCTGTTGCAGCCCTTTTTACACAACCGTCAGCCTGGTCAGTCAGTCTGGTCAGTCTTTGGAGAGAGCAATGCTTAGTGAACCAATTACCGGAGGGACAATAATCCTGGCAGCCCTGTCTGCGACAGCGGCTCTAGGTACTCTCGTATGGCTAGGCAGCTTCTACCGCACCTGCATCTACATAGAGGCAGGGCTCCGGGCGTACAGAACGCTGATGGAGGGCGCTTGGTATCCAAACAGAGGGGGGGTCTTAGGGAGGATCTTCTCTCTGATTCTATATCCAGTGTTCCAGGGGCCGATAACGCTGATTGCGCGGAAGCGGGCGTTCGCGTTCTCACAGGACAGGTACGTCTGCATCCTCATAAGGTCCCTAAGGGGGCTTGACGAGAATGAACCGTGTACAGCATCGGCTGGGGAAGCTATCGCTGAGATCTTGTCGGAGGAGTCGTTCGAGTCAGACTTCTCCCTTTATGGGTACAGCGAGGGAAATGCGCTCCCGGCAGACCTGGAGACGTTGGTCGATGACAACGTACCAATGGTGGTCAGAGATGAGACAAGTCAGTTTATTATGATCAAACTAACCAAAAGGGGAAAACATCATGGGTAGAGTTCTTCTATTCGACAGTTGCTGGTATTTGTGGCCCGAAGTGGCCCAGCACTTTATGTGCCTCGCATAACTGCAAAACAGGTCCCAGATTCTGGGATAAGATTAATGGTAGGAAACGACTACCGTTATACCTTTATTCTCTCATGAGAGGAGTGCGACATGTTTGGATCCAAGACTAGCAGCAAGACCAACCTGATTAACACCACCGACTTCCGTTCCGATATCAGCCGCGGCGCAGGCGAAGCCTGCGGTGGCTTGCTCGTCGGCGCCCTCTTCGGTGCCCTCACGGCCGCGGTGCTCGCCACGGTGAGCTACTTCGAGAGCCGGGAGCAGGCGGAAGACGCCGGCCCGACCCCGCAGGCTCAGACCCCGCAGGCTCAGACCCCGCAGGCTGAGGCGGTTAGCCCGCTTGCCTGTTAATTCTCCCCTCCCGGCGACGGGATAAGTCTGGCCCGCAATCGCGCGGCCCAGACTTTTTTTAGCTGTTACCAGGCCGGATCCATCGGGTCATCGCCAGTGTACTCAACGGAGATGTTATTAATACGAACGTCGAAGCGCATGTAGTTTATCGGCGATGCGAGGTAGTACCAGCGAAGCTCAATAGTGTCACCTGGGTCGAGCACGGGGACAGCGTCATTCGGTCCCCGGCGCATACTGACGGGGACATCTACGAACCCATTGTCCAGAAAGTTATTGTTCCCATCGACGCTCCCGCTTGATACCCAAGGACACTCTACAAGGTGCCCGCCGTGTAGACCAGCCCCGCTGAGCCCACCTGCGCCGCCGTAACTATGCGCGCGCGCGGAGGCGTTGCTGGCTGCGCCAACATCCGCAGTACCATTATTCCATACGGTGTGGACGTTCGCGCTTCTTGGGTTGGGCAGCTCATTGGCAACGGTGGGCGAATTGGGTGACCAGTCGTCTGCCCTCCCGTCGTGGAAGAACATGCGCATGCCATAATTGGTCTCGTCGAAATGTCCACCACCACCGGCCAAGCCAACGCCATTTTTGGCCGTCTTACCAAACGCTAGAGCCCCGTTATCGGGCCAGTTGAGGCTGTTTTCTGGCGTGGCAGGGGTGACACCCTCTACCAGGGCTGTGGTAGCGTGATTAAACTGTTGGCCGATATGGCCAAGATATGGAATATGCGGCGTATCGCCGTCGGCCGCGGCGGTTGCCGCGCCCCCATCCATTTCCTGGTCTGAGATGCTGTGGGCAAGCCACTGGCCTATCTCTTTCAGGCTTCCGTCAACAGCTTTTCGAATAAACACCCGCACCCCGAAGGTCATGATGCCGGGATCGAAATCATGCTCAGCGTGGGGGCGCCCGGGGCTGTCGAGGGGGGCTTGGTAAGCGTAGCCGCTCGACCGCCACCGTGATGCCTGCGGGTGCCACTTGACCTGCCCGGCGGCGGCCACATTGGTCATATACGGGCTCGATTCCCCGGTAAGGACATCTTCGAGGCCGTCCCTAAAGTAATTATCCGGCAATCCTAACGAAAGAATGGCAGGCATCAGTACATCTTCTTTGATGGACACGTTTGTCTCGTTGCCGTAGGTCAGCAAACCGCCATTGTCCGTTGCAATCTGCTGAACGCTTGTGACAGGAACAGGCGCCAAGGCGCCGCTGGTGGCGCTGCCGCTTGTATCGGCAACCGCCCAGAGACCCGGAACAAAGTCGTTCGCGTTGTCACCAACTGGATGGTGGCCGGAGTGGTACTCCTTCACCCACTTCAGATTTATTCGCACTTTTTGGACATACTGCTTTCCGTTCACAGTCTGTCGAGGCTTCACAACCGTAGTAAAGACCTGGGTAGATAGCCTTTTGGACCAACCAAGCCAATACGGCGCCTTCGTTATCAGCCAGTAAGGACGGTCTTCAAAAAAGTCATACTCCTTGAACACGCGGTTACCACTACCGTCGGCGCCGTCCTTGGTCATGAAGTTCGCCAGGCCGCCATAAGTATGTAGCCCCTCAAGATCGGTCGGGGCGCCTGGCATCTCCAGGTAGTCAAGGGCGCCTGGCATGTTGGCGGAGCTGGAGTGCTTGTGAATAAACGTTCCTGGGTCGCCAGCCGTGTCATCGTCCCTGAGGTCTTGGCTAGCGGCATAGTTAATAGGCTCCCAGGTGTACGGATGAATGCCGTGCAAATGGTCGAGTATTCCCTGTTCGCCAACATCGTTCGACTCCCACGAGGTACCGCGAACGCCCATCCCGAGTAACGGGGTCCCCTTTGACGAGGAATTAGAACTGAACATCGAGAAATCGTGCCCAGGGGCATAAGTTTCGCTGAGAGTGGCCGCTGCCCAAGTCGCTCGGAAGACCGGATCGCCTTCGCGGTATTGTTCGTTGGCATTGACGCCGACCCACACCCCGTCGGCATTCATGTTGCTATTCTTGCCCTCTAGGCGGACCAAGGCGGGCCCAGCGGAGGGCGCGTGGCCAACAAATCGATCCCCGCGCCGGGTATTTGTAAGGTCTGAGCTGAACAGTCCCCTAGAGGTCATCGAGGTGCCTGAAGGAATGTTCCAGTTAAAGTAGTTCGGATCAACGGCATTACTGGCGGCGTGACATGCGCCCCCATAGCCAACAGAGAAGCCAGAGTGGAACGTATTCCCAAAACACCACATGCTCGGCGCAACCGGATAGTGGATGTTACCCTTCGCGCCGTCATCAACTCGGTCAAGCGTCTGTGGCACTATCCTTACGATCGCGATTGCGCCAGTGAAACTGTAATCGCTCTGCAGGTTCGAGGAGGGGTTATTGAAGTCGTTATCGACCCAAAAAGCCTGGGTCAGGTCTAGCGCGTCCGTATGAATGGGGTCAGTGACTCCGTCAAAACACCTTGGCACTGACGAAGACGCGAGTGTCGGCCTCAACGCCTTCATGGTTAAGGAATATAAGTTAAACCCGTACTTCTGGATGACCGTTACATTGTTCTCCGCCCCCAGCGAATGCCCGTGGTGGATCCAGCCGCTTGGGTTATCGACGTCGGTATAAGCGCTATTGCTTATGATTTGACCGGGGGTGCCGTCGACACCCGTCAGCGGATGAATGAACAGTTCCGAGAAGAAGTATTGATCCCAGCCAAACTTGTTGGCTACGCCCATCCCGCCAAGGTTCAACCACGGATTTTCGAGCTGGTGGACCGCCTCGCCAAGGGCCAGCCCGTTGCTGTTGGCATCCTCGTTCACGTGGGACGTCGAGCTGAGTCCGTGCTCAACGCCAATCCCCTTCGCGCCATCCGGCACAAGGTGTGT
>Ga0302123_10002033_pt1 | contig 14021 bp, 14 predicted proteins | sample CB21_321_MG_FD_203109 | JGI IMG/M metagenome (GOLD analysis project Ga0302123, IMG submission 203109) | Marine microbial communities from Western Arctic Ocean, Canada - CB21_32.1 | ecosystem: Environmental > Aquatic > Marine > Oceanic | place: Canada: Western Arctic Ocean | collected 2017-09-28 | reverse complement strand
TCAACGCTTCTTCGGGGTTCTCCATTATCCGCTGGGCGGCTTCTTCTTGTACTAAGTCTTCGCCTAACCTTACAGTCTCCTTCGGCTCCTTCCTCTCCCTGGATACATTGACATCACCCTCGCAGGAACGGTCAGTGGCTTCGCATACCTTTTTAATATGATTCTTCGGGCTGTCTGCTGGTACAAAGGCCATCGGATCGCCCGGAAATCTAGCGAGATTGGGAATGTATGTATCATTAGGATTTGGGTTATACCCGTGTTTTTTAGCTACATCTGTCACAGCTTTTAGCTGCCTAGTATCTCCGTCGAACTGTTTATCCAGTGTACCATGGTTTGCTAAAAACTGCGCATCAGTCCTGATTGATGGCATTCTCCGGCTATCCAGGACTTCCCTCATCCTAGAATCAGGCGGGGGGGAGTCATCGCAGTTAATATATTTCCCATTAACTATCTTAGCTATTGTCCTAGACTTCATCCTGGCCCTTCCTTGCTCTGTCTTCAGCCTGTCGCCTCTGGCTCCTTGCCGCCTCTTCCGCTTTTTGTACCTGAATATTTATGTCGTTTTCCGCCTTGGCTGTGTCAATCGCTTCATTCCTCTCTGCGGTAATACTGCTGAGTAAATCCTCGCGGGATGCCTTTTCTGCGTCAAGCTGCATAGACAGAGCGTGCTTCTCGGAATCAAAAGTCATGCCTGCTTCATGCTGCTCCTGATCGAGCTGCATGTCATGCTCGGTGGTTGATACTTCACGCTCTTGCTTCGATTTCGAATCGCTTACATTCTGCTCCCTTTGCTCCTGGCGTATTTCCATCTCAAGTCCGTGCTGCTCGCTTCGGGTTCGGGCAAGAAGCTCGGCTTCCTGCTGGCGTATCTGGCCTTGCAGTTGAGTTAATCCGATCCTCGCTTGGTCAAGCTGCAACTTCGCTTCCGCCTGCTGTTGATCGGTCTTCGCCTTGGCCATGTCGCCCTGCGCCTTCACCATCATTCCTTGTAGCTTGGCCTGTTCAAGTGAAGCTTGGCTTTGCATTTTCATCTGCTCGTTCTGGGCCTTGGCCTGAAGTAATTGCATCTGAAGGTCAAATTGCTGCTTCTGCGCCTCTTGCTGGGCCTGTGCGGCCTGCGCCTGCTCTGGCCCAGGTGGTGGCGGGGTCCTCGGGCCGATTTCAAAATCGTCCATGTCCTGGTCTATAGACTTACCCCACTTGTCAAGCAACTTGTTAAGTGGCCCAGTGTCAGTAGTAGCGTCTGCATGTTTACTAAATTCGGGCATTGCTACGCTCATCACCTGAGCCATGTTTGATGACTCCCTGTCTTTATTAGGCTTCCTTACGCTTCCGGCAGCTACCGTACACTCAATCTCCCTGACGGTCTCCTCGACCGGAGCGTTAGTTATAAATTTATCCCACAACTGCGACTCAACTTCCCCTAGGACCTTGCTCACATCCTTCGGCTCGATAGCCCACCTCGCCACCATCTTCTCCTGCCTAGCGCACTGCTCCATCCAATGCTCCACCTGCTTGGCCATGTGGTCTGGACGGATATTCATTTGCGAGCGCTTCGTTTCAGCGTCAGCAGCGCTTCGGCTTTGTTGGGCCGTCATTCCATACAAAAGCTCCGACAGGCCAACCCTCTTCTCGAATAGGTCCGTAAGCATGGTGACTACCTGCCACATATCCGCCTTCATTTGCGGTTGCTGAATCCACTGGATCACTTTGTTGATGTCCCCGTAAATTTCCTTTACAGGGAAGATTGTCATGTCCTGGCCTTTTTTTATCCATTTCTCTACATCCTTGTGAGCGCTTTGAAGCACTGCAATAAAATCTCGGCTTGAAGACCAAGTCCTATTTACGATGTGAGATACGACTACGTTCAATGTAATTAGCTCACCAAGTCCAGGCTCTAACGGTGCTATGGGCCAAGCAGAACTTTGCGGGTCCTCTTCAGGGACTCTATGCCAGTAGTCTAAGCATATCACTGGCCACCTATCATCCTTCCAGAAAGGATACTCCCACTCCAAGAGTTTCTTTATTTCTTCTGTACTAGACTCGCCAACTTTCTTCGGGGGCGCGTTCAATGGGTAGTCAATATTAGGGGCAACTACTATTTTTACGTAATCACCCACCTTCTCAAACGCATCGTAGTACTCACTGTTCACGCCAGACAGTCTGTGGCCAGCCCCGCATTTAGAATAAATTTCGTAATAAGTTATAACGTCCTGCGTCTGTCCCTGCGCTCTGTCGTTGTCACCAAGGTCAGATGCAAACCGCTCCCCGTAACCAGTCCTGGTTTCATACGTCGCTGATTTACTCAACTTCCCCTTAAGGCCGTATTTCCTTTCCACATACCACACGGGATTTGTTCTCTTTATCGCCATCCACCAACACTCATTAGGGCCCAGTCCCGTGGCGTCAGGATCAAGGAGTAAGTCATCTACGGAGAGATAAGAGCATCCAGTCATCTTTACCTTGCTTCCAGGCATCGTATAGACTTCCGGCATTAAGCATCCTCTACCCTTTACAAGGGACTCCGTAATGGCTCGCATTGCATGCGTCTCAAGCCCACCCCCTGGCTGTTCTCCTGGGGTGTAGTTAAGCCAATGCTCAAGCAAAGAGGACCGTATCTTCCTTTCACTGTCCTTGAGTGCCTGCCCTTGAGTGGCAGTTGCGAATGCCTTTGAGGCTTCCTCTTGCTGCTGAAGCTGCTGCTGGATTTGCTGGATTTGCTGCTGCGCTTGCTGCATGGCCATCTGCTGTTGCTGCATCTGGGGATTTGCGGCACTAGCCGTTTGCTGGGCCTCTTGCGGGCTAACCCCCTGCTGTTGCTGGGCCTGGACGCCTGCCTGCGACTGCTGGGCTGCGGCCTGGGACGCCTGCTGGAGCTGCTGCATTTGCTGCTGCGCTTGCTGGAGCTGCTGCTGAAGTTGTTGCTGGAGTGTCGGATTGACCCCGAAAAGCTCAGGCAGCAACTCAATATGTTTCCTTGGAGTAAGTGTCCTTTGCGGGTTCTGCCAATAAAGCGTCGGCCCGTAAATTGAAACTAACTCAAAAGCTTTATTCAGGGTTACATGAAAATTCGGGGCGACATCGGTCCCTAAAAACTTCCTACGGAAATCAGGCTCCCACATGAAAGAAACGGACGCCTGAAAGAAGGCCGTACATTGCTCTGACACTTCGTTGAAATGACTCTTCGCCTCCTTGGCTAAGTCAATCTTAGATAGCCAGCCTTTAGTTAAGTGGCGAAGGGCATCCTCTAACTTACCTTTAGAGAACGGCTTAGACTCTTTTTTTTCTTCTGTTCCTGAAATCACGTAGTCATACCTGCTACTTCATCAGTAATGGGGCCTGTAAGCATATGCGGAAACCTGCGAAGGACCGAATTGACCCTCTGGTGGGTCATGCCGGAACCAATCCTCTGTGCAATTTCCGCAGCCCTTCCAGGAGAATCGCCAAGCTCCCTTGCAAGTCTTATCATTGTAGATTCGATTTCATCCGGAGAGTCTGAGTAATCAGTGTCGATATGCTCTACCTTCCCGGCTTCCTCGACTGCCTCTCTCTTTCTCTCCTCCGCTTCTGCCGAAGCGGACTCTTTCCTCTTCTCATGCTCTCCGACAATATCCCACGCCCCCCATCTCTTTAATCCTTGGGGTGATTTCTCGTGGTCAGGGTGATCGACATGCTTTACGTTAAGCATCGGTTCTCTTCGGCCAGTCGGGCTAAGTGTATAAAGTGTTATACAATCGCTATTCATCCTGGCTGTAACGGTTGCGGCGAACGGTTCTTGGTTTACGTCTCCGTGAGGAAACCAGACAACAGGATCGCCTATGTTCGGTGCATCGGGGATGTCCTTGGGCATAGCTTCTTCCTTGGGGTTATGGTGCTGAGCCGGGGCCAATATGAACTGGAGAGTCGCCGCCACGTTTGCTATCCTTCTCTCTCTTTTTCTTCAGTTTCTGGAACTCTTTCCACGCCGGAGAAGGTTCGGCAACTTCAGCGTCTGGTCTAATATACTCTGGTTCGGTACTAATGTAGTAGCGCAAGCAGTCCATAAGGTGATCCTTTTGCCTGGGCGCTGGCTTTTCACCCACTTCCTTTCTCCTTACCCCCCCGCTTTTCTTGTAGGCACCTATCTCATGATAGAAGTTAGGGGTCGTATCAAGCACTACCATAAGCTCTGTAGTTCCGTCTCCGCGTATATTCATGGACTCCCGGACGCGAGTGCATCCTGCCTCTACGTTATCAGCACCAAACGAGAATGCGCTGCCGGTGTCTACGGACCTTAGCCCACACCTCGCAAACGCCTCGCTGTAAATATGGTGCGTCGTTTCCCCGGCACCCCTTCCCCATCCGGTTTGCCTTGCAGCACGCTGATCAATCACAAAGGACTGGAATGTCTGGCCTCTCGCCTTAGATGTTATGGCCTTGGCAGCTTCATCTGCACTGTGCCTGTGTAAGTAAAGCTCATCGTAAATGATATGGAACTTGCCCTTGAACTCCCACAAAGGAGGAGTAGCACCGAATAGAACTGCTGTAGTCGTATGCCCAGGGTCAAGTACTAAGTCCCTCCTCCAGCTCTTCGGGGGCACTCCCCCATTAGCTCTCAGTATGTACGCTATCTCCCTTATTGTGGGATTTGATTCGTTCTGTCCTGGGTCATGGATACTTATCCCGTGTATGTCCTTAGAAAAGGAGGGGTACATTAAGATATGCCCAATAACGTAATCGCCCCGATCCCTTGCGGCCAAGACATCTTCTCCGTGGGCAGACCACCGCTTGAGCATCTTTTCTTTTTCTCGCTGGTCTATGAATTGGTTTTCACTGAACCGTATCTGAAATTCCTCGATATCCGGGCTGGCAAGGGCCTTCTCCTCCTCTGCCCTCTTGGACATTAGCATTAAGGCATGGTTATGGCTGTACGGCTGCGCAAGCCATAAAAGAACACCGCCTTTACGGAGACGAGACTGCCACTCCTCGACATGGTCCGGGTTCTCTATGTCTTCGTCTATGCATATCATGTTCGGCTCATCGCCTCTTTTTGCCGCGACAGATGTGCTTGAGAAAGCACGTATGATAGTTCCGTTCTTAAGGACGCACCGCTTGAACTGCTTAGCTCCTTTATTTTCCCAGGACCATTGGGAATGGTCTATAAGTCTTTGAGGTATGAGCTGCGGGACAGGCTCCATCTCTTTGGACCTTTCTATATCCTCTTTATCCCATGGGCGGAAAATTCTGTACCGTCCAGTCTCCTTGTCCCGTATCATTTTCATCCCAGACATCTCTGTGAATAGATATCTGTGAATTGTTTCTCCGATATGATCCCACCCAAAGCCAACTGTCCATATCAAAAGCGGAGCCTTCGGATACCTGAGTTCTATTTCCTCGCCGTCTATTCCAACCAGAGGTATTCCTGTTGCGGCAGATGCAAGCTCGGCAAACCCTGCACATGACTTCCCGGAACCTGCACCACCGCGAAGTATCTTCTCACTTGCTCTCGATAGATGGAACGCCTCTATCTTCCTGCTCCTTGGCCTATAGACGCGAATAGCATCACGCCTTCTTAGCGCACGCTCGGAAGAGAGAGCCTTGATTCTCTCGTCTATGTCAGTTATTACTGCCATTTACTGCGTCCATGTATTCGGGCTCCGGCTCCTTGGAATCTACGACTCTTAGTCCTGAGGCGTCAATGAGCTGACTGAGAAGCTGTGGCTCCCCGGAAAGTCTCGCAAGCATAAGTCTGGAAAGTTCTTCTTCAATCTCTTCGTCTTCAAGGTCGTCTATGTCTGGTGCGGTGTCTCGGTACTTAGTCGAAAGCTCCATGAGCCGGACAAGTCCATTCATTGCATCTATTGCGGTTTTGCTTCCAGGGTTCTCCTTAACTAACGTCATTAAGACAGTGTGGTGCATGTCAACGATTTTATCTAGGCTCCCGAACTTCTCTATGAGCTTAGCACAATATTCAGCGACATGAGGAGCTTCAACCTGGGTCCCGCGAAGCATTGCGGTAAACTCGGTCAAGGCAGACTTGAGCCTTTTCTTTTTTACGTCTGACCTGCGAAGCTTTGCAATCTCCTTATTACACCTATTGCACCAAGTCTTATTCGGGCCTTTACCAAAGCTATTCCTGGACTTCTCCTGGCCGCACTTGGCGCATACCTTGTGATTGCGAGTGGCTAAGGAACTGCCCATTACTTTAGTGTATTCATTTCTTTCTAATAAAAAAGGGCGTGACCCCCGAAAGAGCCACGCCCAGAGCTTTAGTGCTAGCACCAAGCCAACCCCAATATCAACGAATGTCCACTTCCACCAAGACCTTATTGGTTGCGTTGTATGCAACCTCAGTGTAGGCACTTTTCTTGAAGCGACCGACTACGTTGCCAGAGGCAGCAGTGGCCGTACCATCTCCAGTAGTACCGTCAATGTCAGTCTCTACTTGACCAGAAGTTGCAGAAAGAACGGCAAACCAGCCTTCTTTGAAGATTTTCTGGCTTCCGTGACTACCATAGGCAGTCCCCAAGTCAGCCGTGGCACTTTTCTCTCCGTCATTCTCGGCAGTAACCAAAGACGGTCCTTTAACAACCATGTAGAAAAGGTCGTTAGTTTTTACACCAGAAGAATGTTCGTCTACAAAGCCTGCAACTTGGTGGTTTGCACCACCATCAGCTTTTTCAACGCGAACTCCGTGGTAGCCAGTTACCCACTGTACGGCATCGCCAGCAGCGAGTGTAGTGCTTCCATCGACATTCGGTTCTACGTTACGGATAATAACAACAACCACATCAGCACCAGACCGACGAGATTTCTTGTCACCTGTCGAATCAATGTCCGGCAGGTAAGCAGTTTGCCCTTCAAGGTGATTAAGTGACGTTAGGTTATCGGTGCTGAACGCAGTCGATCCTAAAGCCGTTGCACCCTGGGCAAAGGGAAGTTTGTTACTTCGACTCATAATTCAAAATTCCTTTCTTCGAAAGAGTACAAACGAACTAGGCTACCGCAGCCAGCTTCGAGAAATGTTTAATGTTATAGCGCGCGTTTCCGAAGAAACCGATTAGCCAGAGGTAGCCATCAGTGTTGATGTCATACTCAGGACCACGGCTGGAGAACAACACGCTGTCAAGAGACTCAAGAACCATCTGATTGATGTTTAAACCATAGCCGCTTCCGGCAGGAACATCAAAGTCAGCCTGGATCATCACGCCATCCTGGTTCAGCGTATCAGAAAAGCCAAGGTCGTTGGCTTCGCTGTGCGGAACTGAAATCCGATACTTAGCTCGCATCTTGTTCTGATAGTCGTAGAACAAGTCGCCAGCAAGAAGATAAAGAGTCGGACGGCCTTTTTTTCCACCAGTGAGCGTTGTCCAGATAGTTGTCTGACCAAGCACTCGCTCGCAGTTATCAGCCCACGTAGTCGATCCGGTTCCCCAGTTCGTACTACTGTAGTTGATTACTTTTGGAGAGTTCCAGTCGTAATCGGCTGTTCCGTTTCCATCCGGCCAGTCAGTTGCTGCGTTGGCATTCGGATATGTAGTCAAATTAGTAGACCACGTTCCACCCCGCGTCCCCAAGACAGAACTATGCCCGCCGTAAGTATCACTCGGTTGAGCAATACGGTCAGCAGCCACGGTGGTTCCTGTTCCGAAGAAAGACTCCAGGCCATGCAGACGGTTAGTGTTTGCGGCGGCATAACCGTCAACAAACAACTCGCCACAGAAACCATCCTGCAAATCGTCCATCATGTCTTCGGCAACCCCAGAGTAACGATCAATGATCGCAGTCAGGTCACCCAGCATGAGTCGTTGCTTCTCTGTCATCCTGTCGGACATTTTGTAGCCACGCCAGTCAATGTTCAACTGTTCGTGGAGGTCTGAACGCTGGAAGTTAATAACGCCATCGTCGCCATAAGCTTCGATAACTCGCTGTCCAGCCTTTACGTCCCAGTACAGCTTATGCGAAGAAGCGTTGTACTTGATCCGTCCATTCTTCGCCAATAGCGTTAGCAAAAGGCGATTACGAATGGTGTTGTCTGCGCGGCCCTTAAGATAAGCCGGTGCCGCTTCTTTTAATACTGCTGCAAATTCAGCCATATCAAATCACCTCTCTCTACTTAGGTTGTAAATATCCCTTGTGAACTGCCAGTTGGGTCGCCAGAGAACCAAGGGAATTATGCTCTGGAAGGCCATTAGATAATGAAGCATTTGCTCGTGGGTCAATTGGAGTGTTGGGCATTCCGCCCATTGATTGCGGATTTGTTGGCTCAGCGAACGGCTGATCGACGTATGCATCCTTGTACGGATCGCCTTGCGGAGCGCCTTGCGGAGCGCCCTGCGGAGCGCCTTGTAGGCTATGGGCGATGGCCTGAAGCTGCGGCGCAATCATTCTCATTGCGACCTGATGCCTCTGTATGGGGTCGCCCATCCCTTGCTTTCTCAGGTACACATGGGCGTCATTAAGGGATTTACCAGCAGCAGAAAGAATAGGCTGACCTGAATTGTCCGTTTCAATACTCCCATTTTTTGGGTTAGTGACATACAGGACTTGCGAATTACGCGATATAAACTCTTGTGCATCTGACGTTGTCCTGTTCTTGTTCAATGCGCTACTGACAGCACTATTGATACGGTTCTGTATTTCGCCTTCCAGGCCAGCGTTCATCATTGTCTGGACGGGGTCTTCGATAAGCTTATTGCTTCTTTCCTGTCTCCAGGAAACATAGTCATTCACCCTGTCTGCAACAGCCGGATCGACGGTTCCAATGTATTCTGAACGAATAACAAACCTTCCGGTATCGTCCTGTTCGACTAATCCAGACCAATTAGGATCGTATTCCGGCCTTCCGCCTGGGGCTTCTGGAGCTTCAGCGGGCTGCTGCTGTACTTGCTGCTGATGCAGGGCCGCTGCCCTTTGCATAGCCGCCTGTTCCTGTTGATCCTGAGTGTGCTTCTCGTGTTTTCTTATGTCTTCCTGGGCTTGATTCGCTGCGGCATACCTAGCCTCAGTTTCATTTATAAGGTCCTCATCATTCTCAAAGCTACTTACGTCGTAACCCTTTCCGTCCAAAGACTTTAGAACCGGGTTATCGGAATCTGGGCCTTCAGGTGACTGCGTTTGCTGAGGGGGATCGGGACTATCGTGCGTAAACATCCCAGGCTGCGGGGTAGTACTTTCCTTATATTCCCTAGTTTCCCGAAAGTCGCTAGGCTCAAGGTCCGGCGCATGCTGCCCATTCTCGGATGGGTTGGGCTGGTTTGGGTCATTATCCATGGCTAATCTCCTATTGGGGTGGGATTTAGATGATTTTTATTTACCAAAAAAGATGACCGTGCGGTATGGCATTGCCAATAAGTGACTCCACTTGACCGGGATTGACTGATAGTAGCCTTGCATGTAGAATGAAACGAAAAGGAACCCCATGTCTTTGTTACGAGAAAACATTGTTCAATTAGCGCAATCAAAAACAAAACTCCCAGGAAATCCTTCCGAAAGCTCAGTTCGTAGATGGGCAAAGCGGGGAGTGAAAGGAAAGAAAAGCGGAGAGGTACATAAGCTTGAGATTTGTTATATCGGATCAACTATGTATACAAGCCAAGAAGCATTTGAACGGTTTTCAGAGAGACTTACTGAGGAGTTCCTTTAGTGTGCTGGATTTGGTGGGAAGACGAATGCTTTGATGACCCTCCCGAAACGGAGTTTGGGGATGAAATGCAAAAACTTACATGACTGGCGCAAAGTAATTGACCTGTCTCCTTATAGGAAGGAAATAGAGTCTGCCGCAAAAAAACGCGAATCCCAGAAAAAGGGGTACGCTTCTAGTCGCCAGTGGTCTAAGCAGGCCACGAATCTCACTGGCATTAAGGGGGAGTACGCATTCCACCTTTGCACAGGTCTCCCAATCGACCTGTCTCTCAATGCCCACGGAGACTTTGGTGCTGATTTCGTCTACGAGGACATTCTTTACGACATCAAAACCACGCTTTATCAGGGAAGCAATCCTGCGTTACTAGAAATGCCTGGGAAAAAGCTCGTCCCTCACGTTTATGTGTTAGTGAGAATAAATGACTGGGAAGCTAAGATTATTGGCTTTGCAACGAAGAAGCAGATGCGGAACTCCCAGAAAAGAGATTTCAGTAATGGAGACAGGCTGAGTGTACTTGAGAGCGAAATGAAGGAACTTGGCCAAGACACAATACCGCCACTGGTTCCTTCTGTTTCAACCGAACTCCGGATAGCAGAGCAAAGAAGTGCTGCACAAAGAACGCATACGGAAACAGTAATCACGCTCCCTGAATGCGACCGGAAGCTAGAGCTAGAGAATGGCCATTGCTTTCCGCATGGACCATTCGAGAAACGCCAGTCGATCAAAAGCCAGTTCGATGCTCTCTATTGCAAGAAGTGTGGGAGGTTCTACGGATACAGTCGTGACCCCCAGTTAATTGAGGACGATTAGCGTTTTGACTATCAGGACCACTGTGATAAACTGAATTCGCTCAAGCTCGTTCTCCGGCGGTGCGGTTCGCTTTGAGCCGCGCCGCCATTTTTTACAGGTAGTTTTATGCAGCAAACCTATACACCTACAAGCAATGTTGACTGGGGAAAAGGTCGCTGGGGAGACGAGCAAGGAGATTTAAGGGGCGCAGTAGCCGCTCGCAATCCCGATACTCCACATGCTCTCGCGGGATTTGAAGTAGCAACCGACCCATCTGGTGTTCAGTGGTATCACTCAGCAGATAACCCAGGCCTTGGCTATCAAGCCGCCTACGGAACAAGTGATTACCTCAGCGATGGTGGAGTGCATTGGGGAGGGTCGCAGATGGGGGTCAATCCAACTGGGGCCGGTTCAAACCCTCCTGCTGGGCTTTATAACCCAGCTACGTGGTACCAGGGTGTCCAAAGTCCTGGACACGCTGACTGGCTTGCCGGTCAACATGAGAATTATTGGGGTGGATATACGGGCGCTGGTGATTCGGCAGTCCCTGACCGTAACTTTATTAGTGGAGCATCATGGACAGATGACCCGACAGGCCAGTGGTGGTATGACGATGACTTGGCGGATAATCTGGCTGCAACTGGAGGGATGATAAGTCGCGGAGAAGGTATTAGTCAATTAGCAGAATCAATATCTGGAGGCGAAGACTCCAATATAGGCACGGAACTTTATGACCCACTTATCGAAGCTCAAGCATTGCACGATGCAATGGGAGGAGAAGGTAGCGGTGGAGGGGAAGGTTCTCTCGAAACAAATGCAGCCGGGGAGCTTACCCAGGAATCAATAGATGAACTTCTTGCGGATATGCCGAAGGATGTAGAATACCGGGGAGGGGTCGGTATCAGCCCTATACAGAGAGGCGGATACGACAGCGAAAAACGAGACGCAATGGAAGGCGAGTTAAACACTCCATCCCTTCAGGACTTCATACGGAACATGAGTGGATTTGGTAATATAGAAAACGGAATGAGCGCGTACCTTGGAGATTCCACGGAAGGGGAAATTGACTACTCTACGCGGCAAGGGAACTGGCAAGGGCCCCTGAAATCGAGCCCAGGATACACTGACTACATACTACAGATGCTAGCGGGCGCATCAGACAAAGGGTTTGGGACACTACCTATAATGGACCCTCCATCAGTACCAACACCACCAGTACCACCAACAACATATTAAAATAATAAGGAGAACTTCATGCCACCACCTCCAGGACAACCACCTCTAATGCAGCCGCCACAGATTGCTCCCCCTCAACAGCAGCAAGGACCGATGGAGTTTACTGTGCCTCCGCTTGCCGCAGGCGTAAACCCGCGAACTGGATTAAATCAGGCCGAGAGTAAGGAGTGGATGAGTCAGCCAGCATATGGAAAACCAACGGCAGAAAATCCCGGACCTGCTCATGATCCAGGTTCAAACGCATGGGGTCAAGTGAAGGATGCTATTAAAGCAAGGGGAGGGTTGCCGGGTGAAGCCATTAACTCAACTATCAGTAATGCGCTCAGGGCAGGTGATTCTGGAAGGGTGAGTCAAGCACTGAAAGCCCTTGGGCTAGATGATGTCAACGGGGGTGACCTCGTAGGGCATTATAACTCAAGGGTTGCTTCCTGGAAGGGGTCCGATGCAGGGAAACAGGCAGCACAGGATAACCATAACAGGCAAATAGCAGAAATGAGTAGAGCGGAATACCAAGAAAACTATGCGCATCCGCAGTTACGGGAGAGAATGCGTTCTCTGAATAGACAAGGGTACGCAACCCCGCACGTTGCTAGCCCTGGAACTACGCATTACAGGAACCGGAATAGACCCGCCTTCATCCCACGGGGAACGGATAGCGAGGGCAATCAGAAGTTCAGGTGGAACAGACGGCTCCGTGGAACGCATCGTGACACTATGGGCAATTGGGATTGGGATTAAAGTATGCCCGAGATCGGCTCAATCGTACACAGCTCCCTAAACCCTCGCATTCGAGCAGCAGGTTGAATAATAAAGCTGAAGAAAAGAAATTCAAGAGTCTTGGCGAGATGCGTAGGTTCATGGGCATTAGCAACCAGGATTTATTCACCCAAAGCGACGACCGAATCAAAGGCAGTGAATTAAAGCGAGGGTCTGGCAAGCATTCTGGCATTGAGGGCATGCTTCTAGACCCTATGATAGGTGAGCTTCTTGGTTCGATGCTTGAAGGGATGCCAGATGACGCAGAAGTCAGTATTAGTTCGCACGAAATAAAAGGAGGAAAGAGTGGCATATCCATATAGAAGTCGCAGCGCGAGTCGCCCTTCGCATACGCCTCAGCCCGCCACGGCTCCACAAGGTAGCCCGAATAGCAGTCCATCTCTACAGGAAAGCATGACAGCTACCCTTGGCAATGACACATCGTCCGGTAATTACCAGCCAATGGCATCCAATGACACATACGAACTTGACAAAGGTCAATTCAGTAGTCAACCCGGACCTCAGATGGATACTCAAGGCTACCAACCTATTGACGAGGATTATGTGGCTCCTGGTGAACCGGGATACAAATACGATAATCCCCCCGGTCCATTGGGCATGAATAGTGGCAGGAATAGTGGGAGTGCTGGTGGAGCTGCTGCGGTCGGCGGCTTTAGTCCTCTTGAGTTGGGCGTAATGGGCGGCGCAATAGCCATACCCGCAGGCATTGCGGCATACAAGTTGTGGAACAGCGGAGGGAGCGACCCTTCGGAGCCACGCCACGGAAGGCCGGGAGACCCTCCCCATCCTGATGACGGGTACTTTAAGCAGGCGGGCGATTTATTTTCAGGAAAGCTGTCGGACCAAATGATTGGCGAACCTTGGACCCCACCGCGCTAGGACTAACTTATGCACCCATCCCAACTAGCAGCAGTCATGGCAGCAACTGGCGACCCCAGTTATCGTTCGGATGGTTCTAGGCGATCAAGAACCGGGGGATACCATAGCCGCCCCGGCCCGACTCGCCAGAAAAGGGAAGCATCATGGCCTTCTGATGCAGAGTTTGAACGCGGTGAGCAACGTGAAAGAGATGAATGGAACTCTAAGTATGGTGGCAGAAATAAATGGAAAGGCGTCACTTTGCCCACAGGCGTAAAACCTCATCACATGGAATCACGCGATAGGCATGGCAACGAGATATGGCCTCCAGTCGATCCCAATACTCAATACAGGCATGGCTATAAAAAAACACCGCCGGAGCTATCGGGACGACAATGGAACAAAAAGTTTCACGGGAAAATTCCCTCCATTCAACTTTCTAAAAAGGATGGTGAGACAAGGGTTCAGGAGGAATATCTGCCTTTCGATGACTTCCCTTGGGGCATACTCATAGACCAAAATACTGGGCGCGTCCATCCAGAAGCATCCGAGTTATGGAAATGGAGAATTGGGCAAGGAATGGAACGTTTCAATAAGACACTTAATACACTTAATCCTCAGCCACCGCCACCGCAGTAAGGTACGAATGCAATGCACCCATCTAATTTATTAGGGGCTATGATGGCCACCGGGGGATTTACCGACGACGCAGCCAAGTTATTTACTGGGCAATTGT
>Ga0302123_10002024_pt1 | contig 14050 bp, 14 predicted proteins | sample CB21_321_MG_FD_203109 | JGI IMG/M metagenome (GOLD analysis project Ga0302123, IMG submission 203109) | Marine microbial communities from Western Arctic Ocean, Canada - CB21_32.1 | ecosystem: Environmental > Aquatic > Marine > Oceanic | place: Canada: Western Arctic Ocean | collected 2017-09-28 | reverse complement strand
GAGAACGCGCTCTTCTGTTCTTCTTGCTTCGACGATGCCCATCGGCCCGAGATCGAGGCGCAACTTTCCAAGGAAATGGAGAGGGACTTTTCGTGATGCTGACCCCTGCCGGCGAGTTCGCTGCCGCACTTCTAGTTTTCTGCGTGGGTCTGATGACCTGCGCGTTTTGGCCTCTTTGAAAGGAGACTGCAATGCCTGAACTGACACGAATCGACGGCACCATTAACCACATCGGCGACACCCAGGAGGTCGGCCAGAACGCATTCAAGAAGAGGGAACTCTGGCTCTGCCTCGACGCGGAGGCTGAGCGACCGCAGTTCGTTTGCTTGGAGGCCACTTTCGAGATGATTGACGTTCTCGACGATGGCTTCTCGGTGGGCGATGCGGTGGTCGCACACTACGTCCTCGGTGGCCGGATCTGGGACGGTGGCGAGGGCAGACAGAGGAGCCCCGGAACCCTGCCCCGATGCTTCAACTCCCTCTCACTGAAGAAGCTCCAGACCCTAGCCGACAGTGACGCCCACCAAGATGAAGGGATGCCTTTCTGATGCCAGCCAAGAAACTCGACGCACACGAAATATGGGAAACCATGAGCAAGGCTTCGCTTGAGGCCGATGGGCACAAGGCCCTGGTGAACAAGCGGGACTACATCCCCTGGGCTCCCTTGGCCGAGATACTCTACTCACGCTTCCCCGAAGCATCTGTCGAGTGGACTCGATGGGAAGGGCTCGACGCTTGCGTCTACCCTGACGGCACCGCATCCGTGGAGTGCAGTGTCACCATCGGCCCAGTCACCCGCACTATCGCGCTGCCCATCCGGCAGGGAAACGTGGCGAAGAAAAACTGGGATGCGATGGACGTGAACACGGCCAAGATGAGGTGCTTCGCCAAAGCTGTGGCACTCCACGGTCTGGCCCTGCACCTCTTCACGGGCGAAGACCTATCCGACATTGAGGAGATGGAGAAGCCTGCACCTCCTCCGGCCGCCAAGAAAGCCGCGCCAAAGGGCAACGGCAAATTGACCCCGGAGGAGTGGGCCAGGGTCGGAAAAATCACGCGAGAGCGGGCGATGGAGTTGGGATTGAAACCCAGCGAGGTCAAGACCATTGGTCTGGGCGCTCTGAAAAACCTCGGGTACAACGCATCCGAAGACCTACCGGCCTCGAAACTGGAGGTGCTGGTGGCGGAGATTAAGAAGTTTGAGCCCAACACTGGGGAGATTCCGTTCTAATGGCCGATCCAAAATCACTCTATGCTCACGCCCATGACATCGAATACGCCATGAGTGCCGCCATCGACCGAGAAACTGGCGAACTCACGGACGAATCCATGGCCGAGTATCTCGACGAACTGCTGGCTCTCGGTGAGGATAAGATCCTAGCCGTTGCTCTATACCAGCAGGGATTGCTGCGCGAGGCCGAGATGGTCAAGGTGGAGGTGGCTCGCCTCACACTCCGGCAGAGGCTTCACGAGAGGCAGGCTGCGAAACTTCTGGAGTACCTGACGCATCACGCTCCACGGATTGTCGGCAGGGAAACGGTGAAGAACCACCTCGTGACTGTTGCCTGGAGGAAGACGCCGCCACGGGTCGAGATCGAGATCGAGGCGTCGGAACTCCCCACGGAGTTTCAGCGCATTTCCATCGCTCCAGACAAGTCTGCGATCAAGGACGCACTCAAGGGCGGCACGGATGTGGCCGGGTGTAAGCTAGTCCAAGAGGAGAGGCTGGTAATCAAGTGATGGCGATCATGATTCAGGAAGAGTTGTTCCGGCGAGGCACATCAGCCGAGTCCATCATCGAGCACAAGAAGAGCGGCAAGTTGGGAGCCCAGCAGCAGGAGATTCTCAGCTTCCTGCGTGGGTCGAACGCCTCAATTACGGGCAGGGAACTCGCCAATCGTCTGGGCATCGACGGGGCTTGGAAGAGGTTGCCGGAACTGGAACGCCTGGGACGGGTTGTGCGAGATGGCACGCGGACGTGCAGCGTGACCGGCCGAAGGGCCACCTCCTGGCGGCTGAGCGTCCGCTGACGGGGCTTTCTCCTGCCGGGTGGATGGGTGGGAGGGGCTGGGAGATCGGGGCTCAGAGGGACGCTCAGGGACGGGACAGAAAGTGTCACTCTTTGTCCTCGGGCACAGGGCACCCAAACTCCAGGCTCTGCTGAAACCGGAGTCCCGCGACTGAGCACCCACTCAGGGCTAGCACGAGCACGAGCACCAGCACCCTCATTCCGCCAGGGCAGCACACAGGTTCTCCACCCTCCCAAGGTAGTCCGCTGTGGCCGATGGGATCTCACCCGCCAATAGCTCTCGGATCATCTCATCGGTGGGCTCAGGGCATGGGGGAACCATCATCGTCGGTGTCGCGGTGCAGCATCCGATCACGCCACCGAGCAGCAAGGGCGCGGCCACGAGGAACTGCACGCGACAACTCCACGAGGACGCGCCGCGTTCCAGCCAGTCGAGCACGTCCCGCATCCGATTCCTCCTCCAGTTTCCCTTCGCGCTTGGATGCGCGGAGCCAGCCACCGACTGCCAGAGCCAGCCCCACCCCGGCCGCTGCCAGGAGCACCACCAACTCGCTCATCCGTTCTTCGCCCGGCCTACGTTCAATCCCATGGTGTTAATCGCCCGGTAGAGAAAGTCGGCGATAGTGTTGTCGCTGGTGTTTTTGGTCATCGTTGCGATGAGGGCAAACGTCCCCACCAGTTGCAGCCCAATCTCGATCAGGGTTGTCCAGTCCATCGCTTGCAGTGTTGTCAAAAAGTCCATGTCATTCTCCTCTGTTGAATTTTGCCAACCACCACCGTTGGACGAGTCCTACGGGTAGGCCCTGACAATGTAGATGGTTGCCGCTGCCAGCGTCATGCACAACGGCCCACAGTCCCAACTCCTCGGCGGTTGTCTCCGCAGCCTGGAGCCCGTGTCCTTCGTCCGAAGCAAAGTCCCTCGCCATGCCGAGCAAGTGCTTGCTGACCTCTGAGCCGCCAGCCTGTGCGTTCCTCGCCACGGTCCTGTGTCCCGAAGTCTCCGACAAGTACGGCTCCAGCCTCACCAGTTCTCGGCACGCCGCATCGAACTCGCTGGGCGTCATAGGTTGCCTCACAATTGAATCAGCCTCCCAATCTTGTCCAGGTTGCTTTCCACGCGGGCCTGCGACTCTGCGGTTTCTTTCATGGTTGCCGCAAATGCCTCACTGCTGTTTCGCAGGTCAGTCTCCAGAACTGTCATCCGCACTTCCAGCCGGATAACGGTCGCGTGAGTGGCCGCTTGAGTCTGCGCTTTTTCCTCGATCACTCCCTGCCTGACCTCCAGGGTTTTCACCCGGTCCCTGACCTTCAAATGTGACGCCGCTGCTACGCCCAGGGTGCTGACCCCGGCCACGATGTACTGCCACCACTGCCCCAGAGAATCATGCTGGCTCATAGTTCTGATCTTTCACCTGCTGCTGCACTGCCATGAATGCGGCCACCGTTTCCCTCAGTGGCCGCTCTGCCAATGCGTTAAGGATAACCTCGACGTGCTCACTCGACAGTTCCAGCGTCAGCATCATGGCCTGTCTCTGATCTCGGTGAGTGCGACGATGATCGCATCCAGTTCCGCGTCGGTTGTCACAACAGGCAACTCATCCAAGAGGCCCGAAATCTGGGTAAGCTTCGCGACTTGATCCGGGGTGAACTGGTCGAGTGGCTCCCCGGCCGTATTCAGAGCCATCGCATGGTCGCGCACTGCCGTGTCTTCAAATTTGTGGTGACTCATACATCCCTCATCCTATCGGCGTGATCGTCATTGTCGCGCCCTCCGTGCCTGCCGTGGTCGCGTATGCGACAGGCGCGTAAGTGCCCCAGGCGAAGGTTCCGAAGTTGAATGCAATCGTGTCCCCCGCGTCCACGGAAACGATGCAACTGCCGGATACACTGTGGAAGTGGAACGTTAATCCAAAGCCTACTGCGTATTCGTTCACCTCTGAAATCTCAAACGAGCCCGGCACATCTGCGTAACCGGAACCCGTGTCCTTGGTGATTTTATTGACTAGAGCAACGGTCGCAGCCCCTGCTCCGGTGGCATAGAACTGGAGGTGCATGGTGTACTGGACTAGAAAAGTCTTCGTCCCTGATGCTGGATAAGTGCCCTCGTACTCAAACTCGCTGCTGGATTCAGTCCAACCGTTGTTAGGAGCATGAAGAGTCCACCCCGTGATCGCCGTGATGGGCATGAAGTTCGCACCAGCACCGAGTGTTCCACCCAGCGCACCCCCAGCCCACACCCCACTGCTACAGAGGTAGCCAAGATGCTGCGTGTCGGTGTAGGTCTTGGTCGATGCGTCCTGGGCTGCGGTAGGGTCGCCCAGCCCCGTGATCTTGTTCGTGCCCATCGCGATGTTGGAGCCATAGGTCCATGCCCCGGCCACTGTCTCGGTGGCACTCTTATCCAGCAGGTTCTGGTTCTGAACCCCGGCAATCGTCCCAGCGGTGTCCGTGAACGTCAGCGTGTCCAAACCCGTGATTGAATTGTCGGCCATCACAATATCAGCGTTATGCGTGTAGATCCCGGCGATGCTCTCTGCTGCTGACTTGTCGAGCAGGTTCTGGTTCTGGATGCCTGCCAGGGTGCCGGTCACTGCGCTGAAACCAATGTTCCCCACGCTCGTCAGGTCGAAGCTGTTGCAGTCCAGATCCCCCGCAAGCTCCGGCGTAATGTCGGTTATCAGCCGGTCGATGCCACTGCGCCATGCAATGCCGTGTGGGCTTGCCGTGTCCAGCACAAGGGCCTGCCCGTCCCGTCCTGCTGGGAACTGTTGACGCGAGACTTTGCCTCGGAGGGTGGGCACTATGTCACGATGCCCTGCAGCCGAAGGTCGGCGATGAGTGTGCCTACCACGTCTGCGAGTTCAGCCACCGCAACCGTGTCCGCATCGAATGCCCGGTCTGCTGATACGTTGGTGGCTGCGTAGGTGGCCACGCTGTTCACCATCCTCGCAGTCTCGTACCACTTGTTGTCGGCTTTGAGCACAAGCGTCAGTGAATCAGCGGCAGCCATTACGAAGTTGGCTGAACCGTTCAGGATGATATTCGTGCCGTCTGTGATCGTGACCGCGTGTTCCGCAAGTACGGTGATGGTCTGGCCCACAGTGCCATCGTCAAAGTCGGTGATGGTGGTTGTGCCGCCTGTGGTGAGGACCGAACCAGCAACAACAGAGGGAGTCGCATTGTTAGCCATGGCACCAATTCCCACAATCTCCCCAAACGGTTTCCAGGTGCCGGGAGTACCAGCGGCGGTACAGACCCAGCCCATGTGGGTTCTCGACGCATAAGCATCGGGGTCTTTGTTCCATGTAGTATCACCCGGCGTCCACGCGCCAACCGTAGGCGGGGCAGCTCCGTAGGTGATTTTGTTGCCGTGTGGCGTGTGGCTGGAGTAGTTGCCGTTGGTAGCGCCGGGATACCCGTTGAGCCGATTGTTCACCATGAGATTGCTCTCGTAGGTACTCCCGTGCGCTGTGCCAGCCCCCGTGTTCAGGTTCATGTCAAACGAGGGACTGTCAAACCTGTTGTGTCTAACGAGTGAACCCGAAAACAGACTATCCAGCCGGAACGCACTAGCAGTTCCCTGGACTAAATTCCCCTGGACAGCATTCCCCACACAAGCCAAAGCTGTGTTATCTCTCAACCAAATTCCGTAGAGTGTGGCGTTCCTCGTGATGTTGTTCGCAACTAGGTTCCCAGTAGCCGCGTAGCCAGGGCGTGCGATTAAAGAGATCGCGCTCTGTCCAACACCATCAATGACGTTTCCGCTTACAACTGCCCCAGTCGTACCTGAGAGGGTAATCCCGTTAAGATTGACATCCGTAACCAGGTTCCCGGTAATCACATAATCCACCCCTGCCTGGAATGTCGCCCCTCCGCCGGTCGCTGGACTGCCGACTGCGTTGCCAATGTCTCGCAGTACGTTATTGCTAAACACGAGCTTGTTGTTAGGCCCGGCGGCTGGCACGGCTGCTGTAAAGTCCTGCGATGTGAAACCCTGGCCGCACCCGGTAATAATGTTGTCGGTGATGAGGACGTTCTGAGCAAAACGCTTAACCGTTATTCCGTCATATACGAAGTTGCTAACGTGGTTTCCACTCACCGTCGAGTCTATGCTGGCGATAGGCGCAGTGCTTGCGTTCACATAGATACCCGCATCCCTGCCGCCGTCTATGAAACACCCTCGGATAGATGAGTTGTCCACAGCCGAGAACATGACACCAGAATCAGGGGCATCCTTCAGCGTGCAGTTGAGTAGCTGCACATTCTGCCCCACCAATGTGATTGTGTCGCACACGGTATACGTCGCGTTATTGGCTCCGTTCCCGTCGAAGACAACCGACTCCACCATGACGTTGTTCTGGCTTACGCCACCGGACTGGTTCAAGATTGGGTAATAACTGGTGCCAGCGGAAGTGGCTTGCCCATTCATCAGCTTCAGAATCCCACCCGCTCCGATGACGTGGGTATTCGCCTTAATAGTCAACCCAACGCCACCAGACATCGAAAACAGGTAAGTCCCGTCCGGTATGATGACAGTCACCTGACCGCTCGCACTTGTAGTTGTGTTGGCCGCTGCACTCGCAGCATCCAGTGCCGCCTGAAGAGCAGCACGGTCATCGGTTACCCCGTCACCGATGGCTCCGTAGTCCTTGACGTTCTTCACCTCACCCCAGCGGTCTGCCAGTAGCCGAGAGGTCACTGACCCAGTAGCAATCAATCCCGTCGGTGCTGGCCCCAGCGCAGTATTGTTGACCAGCGCATCCACATACGTTTTGGTCGTAGCGTCCGTGGTGGCCGTAGGTGTGCCCAGGCTGCTGATCCGGTTGCTGTTGGCGTCATACTGCCCTGAGCCATCCGTGGACGCATCGGTGAGGAAGAGCGCACGCTCTGCAATCTCGCGGGTCCGAGTGCTTTGCAGGGTCAGACGATCCAGCGCCTCCTCGTGCGACTCTGCGGGAAACGTGCCTCCGCTGATATAGTCCACCAACTGCGTCATGGCTGGGTTGCCGTAGATAATCAGAGTCTCGCCGGTCTGAGGCTCCCCATCCTCGATCAGAAACGTCACCGTGCCACCCGTGGCGTCACCCTCACCCGCGACCGAGTAGTTCGTGTCCAGGGTCATGGTGGTGGATACGCCCGTGGCATCCACGCGGACGAGCACCACGAGGTCGCTGATGGCGAGGAACCTGAACGGCACCGCAAAGACAAGTGTGCCCGGGACGCCTGGGGCTCCGTTGCCCGCGTAACTGACCCGGTTCTGTGTGCTGGTGATTGTCATCGTGTTGCTCCTATGAGGATCAAGCTATGTCGCTCCGGCTGATCTCGCTCCACTTGCCTGTCTCAAGCATGGTCAGCGTGATCGTGTCGCCGGTAGTCATCGCGAAGTTGCCAGCCAGTTCCAAGTCGCCGCCGTCCGTGATCTGAAGGGAGTGCTTCGCCTTGACCGTAATCGTCTGGCCCACCACTCCATCGTCGAAGTCCTCGATTGTAGTAGTGCCGCCGGTCAAGAAATACTTGCCATTGAGGACCGTAGGAGTCGCATCGCCACCCGCGAAGGTGACCACTGGGAAGAGTGGAACGTCCGCAGCAGAAACCACAGCCCCAGCGACTGATGAAACGCTGAATACTGGGTCCACAGTGGCGAGAGTGACATTGGACTGGGCTGAAGTGGATGCCGTGTCCAGGGTCACGGTGGTGGAGGTCTTTGCGATTATCCTAGAGCGGGTTCCTGCGGATGCCATCCCAGCGGACAGTGTTACCCAGTCATTGACAAAGAAGTCGCTCGTGTCTGCCAGCCCAGTGATAACTGCCGTAGAGCCATCCGTGTCCCCAGTTGCGTCCGTTGCGCTGGAGAAAGACCCGGTGGTTATGCACGTCCAAGCCGATGCTACATCCACTGCTGGGTTATTCGTTCGTGCGATGTCACCACGCCACCAGCGTCCACTGGTTGGCGGTCCGGTTGATAGATCAGTCACACGAAGCTGCCAAGAGTTTCCCGTGGTTGTGTCGCTTTTAGTTAGCCACGTCCCCAACAGGATTGGGGTAGCGGCGTTATTGATGTCGGTTTCGTAGGAGTTTCCGGTCATTGCAAAGTGCCCGATGTTCGACAGACCGCCTTTGAAGAACCGAGATGTGTCCGAAACTGCGCGACCAGTCCTAGCCACGTTGCCGGTTACCGAAACCGAACACTCTGGCGAATCTATCCCAGACACAACTACAGCCGCAGATGCGTCGAAATCGGTGAACGTGTTTCCAGCAAGAATCACCGACTTGCACAGTCCGCTGAACGTGTGCGCGGTGGAGTTTGTTGTCGCTATGGAGATAGACGCAAAACCCGAATGGAATTTATTGCCTGTGACAATCGCGCTTTCGTTACTCAGTATCACGCAACCGGCAGGCGACGCTCCTGCATCCGGTGAGTTCACCACGTTGTCGCTGACAATCGCAGAGTTCAGAAAGCGGAGAGACATTGCCTCGGAGTCCGTATTCGTGTGGGTGATTATGTTATTGGATACAACCGCGCTGCCTCTCCTGTTATCGAGAAAAGTGGCTTGGGTTATCCCGAAGCTGCCTTGCAACTGGACCGCAGCACAGTCAGCCGTTATTACATTCCCATCGACAACCAGAGAGCGCCGTGCGTTGGTCCCATTCGCAGGCGCGTTAAATTCAGTCTTATCCTCTACCACTACATGAAACCCGGTCACGTCCACCACATTGTTCACGAAAGCGAAGTCACCGGCACCCAGGTACATATCCAGAACCTGCTTGTCAGACGTTGTAGATCCGGTGATGATATTCCCTGAAACCACCACATACCGGGAAGAGAAGTTTGAGACAGTGGGGGACACCACGGTGGTATTGTCCGAAATCTTCATCACCCGGTGTACGTTGGTCACGCGGAAAGTATTGTTTGTAATCGTTACCCCGTTGACTCCGTAAACCGCAAGAGCATCGAGTTGCGTAGACACATAGTCCCAGCTTGAGAAGTCATCCGTGATGAGGCAGTCCGATACTCTGAAGTTGTAGTGGGCAACAGCCTCGCTGTTCGTATACCGGATACGGTGGTTGATAAACTTGCAACGTATGATCGTCACATTGTCTTTATTTGTGGCATGAACCCCCCAGTGTGGTTGCAGGGAGGCAGTGCCGTCTATGGTCATACCGTCAATGGTGCAGTCTGAACCCAGTGCAATCATCGACGTGGTTCCACTGTTCCTCAACGTGGCATCCCCGTACAACCTGCGACCATCGGGAACAGCCACAGCGCCAATCTTGTAAGTCCCAACCGGGAAGTAGACCTCAACCCCTGCGGTCACGGCGGCCAATACCGCAGCGGTGTCATCGGCCACGCCATCGCCTACAGCCCCGAAGTCTTTGACGTTCTTGATCTCACCCCATCGGTCAGCCAGTAGCCTCGATGTCACGCTACCCGTAGCAATCAACCCAGTCGGTGCCGGGCCGAGTGCAGTATTATTCACGAGCACATCGACGTAGGTCTTGGTGGTTGCATCGGTCGTAGCAGTCGGAGTCCCCAGGCTCTTGATCCGGTTGCCGTTGGCATCGTACTCGCCCGAGCCATCGGTCGATGTATCAGTGAGGGATAGCGAGCGGGTGGCAATCTCGCGGGTTCTCTTCTGCTGAATCGTAAGCCGGTCCAGGGCAGTCTCGTGTGTCTCGGCTGGGAACGTGTCACCAGCCAGATAGTCAACCAACTGCGTCAGAGGAGGATCGTTGTAGATCACCACCCTCTGCGTGCTGGGAGGGGCTGTAACGAACGTAACCGTGCCATTGGCATCCCCGGCACCCAGCACCGTGTAGTGCGTGTAGATCGTCTGCACAACGTCCACGCCGGTCAGGATTGTCCGCAACACCACCACGAGGTCGGTCTTGTCGAGGAACTTGAAGGGGACGGCAAACGGCAGAGTTGCCCCGTCGCCTGTGAACTCCACCCGCGTGGATTCTGTGGAGATTGTCATCTAGTTACTCCTTGGTGCGCCTATAAGCAGCGCCGCCGGATTCTTTGTTTCGCCCTCGATCAATGCTTCAGTACCCTCAAAGAAACGCATAGCCGCCACAGAGGGAAGGTGCCCGAAGATGCCCACCGCATGGATCGTCGCCTTGAACAGCGCAGCGTCTGCCTCGCCTTGGCCGATCTGCTTTCCAATTGCGTTGGCGGCTGAAAACCCGCGCACACCAGCAGGCCCGTCCCAATCCGCATAACCACTCGCCAGTCCGCTCATCTCTCTGGGGCCTACCAGCGTGCCCAGCATATAACCAACCTGCGACCAGAGAATGTATTCCGCCCAACTCTCATCCTCATCCCAGCGGTCCATGATCGCGTCCCTCATCATGTCCGAGAGCACAGCCGGTACGGTGTAGAGCAGGAGCATATCCACCAGGAACTTCCCGAAATCAGCGGGCTTTTCAAAGTCATTCATTCGGTACGAATCTACGGTGTTGCTCCATGTGGTGTTGAAGAAACTGTAGAAGTTAGTCCATGCTTTCCTCATCGGACCACCGCGCTGGATGGCGGCTTGGTCTTGTATCTGACCACCCCCCTGAGCGTCGATGACTGCCCGGTCGGCCATTGCCACAGCGCGGGACTCGTCACCCGAGCCTATCTCCATTTCCTTCTCGTAGGCTCCCAGCCATGTCGGTATGTCCACCACCTGCTGGGCCTTGACTATCATGTAGAAGTAGCTTTTCGATGCCGGGGAGAGCACGCCGCCTTCGGTCAGGTCGCTCTGTACCTCGCGGATCTCCCGGTTCATGTCAGAGGTCGCAACATCCCCACGGTGCTTCATCATCTTGGAAAGGGAGTGAATCCACTCGATAGTGTTGTTCATCTCCTCGGGACCACGCCACCACTTGGCAATGCCACGCCCCACCCACTTGGGGCCAATCCTAACCATCGACTGGGTGATTCCGTAAGGCTGAAGCATTGCGGTTGTAATGCTGAGTCCCATGCCCGCAATGCTCGACCCCTTCCGCATCCAGTCGATTGCTTGCTCCCAGCCCTTCTCGGCAGGCACGTCCCCTGCGGCAATGTCCTCGTGGGCCTTTATCATGGTCCGGTACACAGGGCTCCCGTAGCCTTGCATGATGGCACCCGCTATGCGTTTGTCGGCCAGGAGTCTGCCCGTATCAATGAGCCACTCCTGCCACGCCAGACGATGCACTACATCGCCCACATGGCTGAAGATCACTCCGAAGTCCAGGCGGATCTTTCGGCCTACCACCTTCGCCGCCCGTTGCTTCGTGAACGAGTCCTGGGTCTTCGCCTTGCCACGCACTGCTGCCATGCTGTTCTTGGCAGCATCGACCACTGCATCACTGTACGCCTTGGGGTCTTGCACTGGGTCGTAAACCGCCGGGAAGTAACCACCGGCATAAGTGCCGTGCCGAGTCTCGATGGCTTGCCGCTGGATCTTCTTCGGAGCCACGCCTGCAATCTTGCGCTGAAGTTCTGCCACCTCGACCCAGTATTCCTCGATGAAATCCCAAACGCCCTGGACGAAATCCATGTCCTCCTTGGTGAGAGTGTTCAGGATTGCCAGAGCATCGGACTGACTCCACCCGTGCCCGTCAGTCAGTCTCTGGAGGTTGCCTGCGTTCCCCATGTTCAGCACAGCCATGAGGCGAGCGATCTTGGACATTGGCTTTACATTCGGGCCGGTGCCTGGGACTTTCTTTTTCTGGGCCATTTCGACGGCGTGAACCATCCCCCAGGACGCAGCCTCCAAACTGTGCCGCGCACGCTTACCGGCCCTCTCCATCTTCGTGGCACCCATGTACGGTGCGAAGAGTTCGCCCAGCCGAGTTCCCGCCTCGATCCTCATCGAACTCTCTCTGGTCCCGGCCTCATCCATTGGCCGGAGAATCATGTCGAAGAGTACGCCCCCATAGCCGCCATCCATCTCAGCCAAAAGGCTCCCGAGCTTGCGGTGACTCGCAAAGTACGCACCCACAGACAGACGGTTCTGCTCTGCTATCTGATTCCCTGTTTCAATCGAGATGGGTTTGTCTGTGCGCTGGTGGGCATTGATGGTTTCAAGGGCTTGCTCTACACGAGTCTCAAAGTCCAGCCTGTCGCGTTCCAGCAGTAGTTTGAGTTCTGCCATTGCGAGGTGCTCGATGTTCTTGAGCGCATCCACCAAGCCGCCCATCTCGGAAACCGTCATCGTGCGCCAGTGCTTACTAAACTCCCGGTCGAGCATATCGTCATTGATGACAAACGCGGGCTCTGCGATGAGTTCGACGCCTCGACCCTCGTTCTCTGCTTTGGCCGCATCTATCCGTGCCTGCACCCAATCAGCCAGGGCTAGGTCGGCTTTCTTATTGCTCATCTGGCGAAGGTCGAAACGTCCCAGCAGAGAGTCAGTCTGCTCTAGGTAGTCCTCTCCCGCACGCGCCAGACGCTCACGCTTGGCTTTCTTGTCGAACGTCTTCGTGTACCCGTGCCACTTGGTGGTCTGCTCCTTGGCCTTCACCGCAGCCACAGCCAGGAAGTGGTTGAGCAGTTGCTTCCGCCCAGCCTCGTGGGCTGCCTGCCAGTCGCCTGCCGCCACCGCATCCAACGCTTCCCTGGCTGCCCTGGCTTCGGCATTCCGGTACAGGTCAGGGCGCAATGAGCGGATCTGCTTGTTCTGCACTACTTCACGGGCCACGTCCCGAGCAATCGCTTGCGGGATATTGTTGGCGATCCCTGCCCGGTGTCCCAGGATGCGTTGCTGCCGGATCAGGAAGTTCCCTTTCTCGTCATTCTCCAAGGCGTCAATGGCAAGCTCCGACAGGGTTCCATCGTTCAGAATGTCCCCATAGGTTGCCTTCATCCGCTTGTCGGTTTCGATCTTGATCGAGAGCTTTCGGTTAGTGCTCGCGACCAAGGCGTCTACCACCTCCTGCCCGCTCTCAAAGCCAAACTGAGGTGCGAGCAGTTCCGGGTGAATGCCATCCTTCTGCACCATCGAGTACGAACCCGTGCCGCCCAGTGCCTTGACGGTGCTTTTCCCGCCATAGCTCTCCTTGATCGTGTCCAGATCCAGGCGGACGTGCTCCATCTCCTCGGGTGTCTCTTCGTTCAGCAGTGTCTTGAACTGGAGCCAGTGCCTCAGTTGTACGATGGGGTCGGCATTGATTTCCGCCTCCACCTGGGCCTGTACCTTTTCCCAGTTCTCTTTCCATTCCGCAGTCAATTCGCGATCCAACTCACGCATGACCTTCTTGCCGAGTTCCTCCTGGGCCTCGGTGTCGATGAGCCCGTAGGACTTCTGATAAGCCGCAAACTGTGCCGGGGTCATCTCGGCAGCCTCGGCACTCTCAAAGACGGGCATCATGCGGTCCTGCTGCTTGGCTTGAGTAATCTGCTCGTCACTGGCAAGCAAGCGGTCAAAGACCTCTCGGATCTCCGGGGTCAGTTCTACGTTCAAGCCGCGCATTGTCTTGTAGAGGTTGAGCAGCCAAGACTTGAACCGAGAGAACGATGCCCGCAGTGCAGCACTGGGAGCTTTGCCTTCTCGCAGGTACGCCACGAAAGAATCTGCCCATTTCTCATGAGCGGCTACTGCCTCTTCGGTCAGGTTGCCCTGGCTGTCTTGCAGCAGCGACTCCAGTGAGTCCATGCCCAAGTAGTCGATGGCAGTCTGCATATCCTCAATCAGTTTGGGGTCGATGCCTTCTGTCTGGGAATCCTTGAGCATCATGGCAAAGAAGAGGTGACCGGCCTCGTGGAGTCCCGTGCTCAGGTTCTTCGCCTTCGTGAACCGCATGATGGCAGTGGTCAGTTCGTTGTTGTAGGTCAGTGAGCCACGGACACCCTCGCCAGCGGGTTGGTTCAGGGTGGTGGTGGGAGATGCCTTGAGGAGAGCCGTCCGCTGCTTCTGGTGCCGCTTCGAGAGTTCGATGCCGGTCTTCTTCCCGAAGACGGGCGACTCCTGCTCAGGAAATGTCTGCGCGATGTCTCCCGTGATTTGAAAACTCACATACCGCAAGAGGTCAAATGCACTCTCCAGCAATGCCTCG
>Ga0302123_10002023_pt1 | contig 14054 bp, 9 predicted proteins | sample CB21_321_MG_FD_203109 | JGI IMG/M metagenome (GOLD analysis project Ga0302123, IMG submission 203109) | Marine microbial communities from Western Arctic Ocean, Canada - CB21_32.1 | ecosystem: Environmental > Aquatic > Marine > Oceanic | place: Canada: Western Arctic Ocean | collected 2017-09-28 | reverse complement strand
CGATGTACCCAAGGCTTACAACACGGGAAATTATGACGAGGTATCACTTGATAGTGCTTGGTGGGTTTTTAATCTCGTTTCCAACTATGCGTACGATCGCTATTCCCGCGTGATCGGCGAGATTCAAGAAGTCCAGGAGGAACAGGAAAAATATTACATCAAAATGATGCCCGAGATCGACAAGATGGCGCTCGCCTTACATGAATCCGACCCGGATCAGATGCATCAGTTCCTCACCGAATACGGGATCAACACCGGCAATGCACTTTTCGAACGTTGGCGGCAACTTTACAACCACATTCTCACCAAGAATATCGACGGTTATCGCAAGAAGGCCGAGGGACCACCCGAGGAAGTGGGTTACCCGGAAGAATGGCTTCGCGCGGTCGTCACTGATCGAGGCGAAGAACTCTCGATCGGTGAAGTCGGAGAACACTGATCGATTCGTTACAGGCAAGGATTTCTGATATGCGAGGCAGTCTCACGAAGTGGCTTGTCGGCTTTGCCACATTGATCGGGCCCGTAGTTGTTGAGGCAGACCATCCTGAGCGAGAAAGCCGCCCTAATATCATTCTCATTGTTGCTGACGATTTAGGCTACGGAGAGTTGGGCTGTTACGGCCAGCAAAAAATAAAAACGCCTTCTATCGATCGCATGGCGCGTCAGGGGATGCGGTTCACGCAATTCTACGCGGGAGCAAGTTTGTGTGCCTCGTCACGGAATGTGCTGCTCACGGGCGAACATACTGGCCGCTGCCGAATCCGCGATAATGGACCCCCGAACATTCAAACTCTCCGGCCCGATGATGTGACCATCGCCGAAGTACTTCGCCATGCCGGGTATGCAACGGCCGTAATCGGCAAATGGGCCATTGGGGGCGATTTTCCCGAGACGGGAGGCCGTCCGGAGGATCAAGGATTTGATTATTTCTATGGCTATTTAAACACGGTTCACGCCCACAATCACTATCCGAGCTATCTCTGGAAAAATGGCAAAAAAGTTTTGCTCGGGAACGTCGTCCAGAATGTCCCTCCAGGCTACGCCGGTTTTGTCGGCGGGATGGCCACGAAAAAGGTAGCCTATAGCCAAGATCGGTTCATTGAGGAGTCGCTCGCTTGGATGGAGCAGCATCGGGAGGAGCCCTTTTTCTTGCTGCTCACACCCACCATTCCGCATGCCAATCCGGAGGCGCGTAAACTGACGGGCAACGGTACCGAGGTTCCCGAACTTGGTGCGTATGCAGCGAGCGATTGGAGTATTCAAAACAAAGGGCAAGCGGCGATGATCAGTCGCTTGGATGCTGGCGTCGGCCAAATTCTCAAGAAACTTGGTGAATTAAAAATAGACAAAGATACGGTTATCTTTTTTACCTCCGACAACGGGCCGCACAATGAAGCGGGACACGATCCTGATTTCTTTAATGCGGCAGGTGGCTTGCGCGGACGCAAGTTTGGTCTTTATGAAGGGGGACTCCGCGTACCGCTCATTGCCCGCTGGAGTGGAACCATTCCGGCCAATCGGGTGAGTCATCATCTGGCTTACTTTGGTGATTTTTTTGCAACTTTCTGTCAGCTGGCCGATACTCCAATGCCCGATGACGGCAAACAACGACAAAGCATCAGCCTGCTGCCAACACTTCTTGGAGAAAAGCAATCGCAAGAGGAACATGCTTATCTTTACTGGGAGTTACACGGCGGTCATCCGCGACAGGCAGTACGCTTTGGCGACTATAAGGCGATTCGTAATCCGCTCGGATCGGATAACGTCGAACTCTACAATCTCAAAAATGATTCTGCTGAACGGCACAACATCGCGGCCAAAGATCCGCAGCATGTCGCTTTGGCAAAGCAAATGATGGATACGGCGCACCAGGAATCGCCTCTCTGGCCAGACCCACCTCAATAAGAGGGGCATGCTTTTCTGACCGTCGGGGAAGCGGCAGAAACCGCTGCCTTGCTCCGCTGGTTAGTTAGCCAAGATTTTAACTGCCCTGCGTAACGGAACAGCTAGTCCCGAACCGGCAGCAGCTCTGCTGATGCTCGGTGGTGTGGTGGGTCTGTTGATCAGCCGACGCCGCAAATAAAACTGCGCTATTTACAAAGAGTGTCATAGGTTTGAAAGGCCCGCCTGGAAACAGGCTGGCCTTTTTTTACGTCTTTAGCAAAACGACCTCGAACGCGGTCTCTCTGCTAACTTGCCTCTGACCGGGTAAGCAGCGATACTGGAAAGCTGCTTACATTCCCTGTTTTCCCTTTCGCAGAGGCCCCGATGTCGATCCGATTTCTGTTCACTTCTCTGATCGCGGTACTGTGCATTTGCGGCAACGCAACGGTGACGTCCCAACGGACTTACGGGGAAGAAACAAACTTCGAGCAAATTTGGACTTGTCGCTACTGCCGTCCTCCGTTTGATTTTTCCAATCAGCTCAAGCCGAGCGCAAGCGGTCGGCAGTATGCACCAGATCGGAAAGTCGATCTTCTGCACCTGCGGTTAGACGTAACACCCGACCTGAAGGCGCGGACCGTGGCGGGAAACTGTCTGCTCACTTTTGAGCCGATCGCCCGTCCATTGCGAGAACTCACCCTCGGTGCGGTTGATTTAAACATCAAAAACATTGAGGCAAATGTTGCCTTAGCCGGTTACGAAATGACACCCGATGGATTGGAGATTGCCTTCGATCCTCCGGTCGAACCGGGCAAACGAGTCGCACTCAGTATCGATTACTCGGCAGAGCCTCGCCGCGGCCTCTACTTCCGTACTCCCGAACTCGGCTTCCGGCCCGAAGACACCCATATCTGGACACAAGGCGAACCGCACGAATCGCGACACTGGTTTCCGAGCATCGACTACCCGAACGAACGCTTTACGAGTGAGATCATCTGTCACGTGCCCCAGGCGTTGACCGTCCTCTCCAATGGCCGTCTCGTTGAGGAGGTTGGCGAAGCTGCCGGGATGAAGCGGGTCCACTACCTTCAGGAAAAACCCCACGTGGCCTACCTGATTGCCCTCGCGGCAGGAAACTTTGCCAAGCTCGAAGACCGCTACAAAGATATCCCCCTACGGTTCTATACGCCGCAGAGCCGCGCACCGTATGCGGCCAATGGATTCCGCGACACGGCCGACATTCTCAAATTCTTAGAGGAAGAGTTAGCCGTCCCCTATCCGTGGCCTAAATACGATCAGGTGGTGGTCGAGGACTATCACATTGGCGGCATGGAAAACACATCGCTCACCGTACTGAACCCGATCGCCGTTTTTCCAGACGAAAGTGAAAATCTACGCGATCTCTACGGTCTGATCGCGCACGAATTGGTGCATCAGTGGTTTGGTGACTTTCTAACCTGCAAGGATTGGAGCGAGCTCTATCTCAATGAAGGCTTTGCCGTCTATTATTCCTACCTCTACGATGGCTACAAAAATGGCAATGACGCCCTACTCCACGCGGTCTATAACGATCGCAAAGGCATTCTCTACAACAAAGAAGAAAAGCGACCGATTGTTTTGCGACGTTACAATCACGCTTGGGATCAGTTCGATCAACGAGCGTATGCAAAAGGTGGCTGGGTTTTACATATGCTCCGCAGCCAACTAGGTGAAGATCTCTTTCGCCGCTGTGTCACGCACTATCTCAAGAAGAATGCGCTGAGTAGCGTCGATACCCACGATCTGCAGCAGGCCTTTGAGGAAGTCACGGGGCTTTCGCTGCTTCCGTTTTTTGACCAGTGGGTCCACAACGGTGGGCACCCCGATTTAAAAGTTTCCTACGATTGGCTGCCCCACGAAAAGCTGGCCAAAATTTCTGTCGAACAGGTGCAAGCTGCGGTGAGTAAGAAGAGCAAAAAAAAGGTTTCGACGGAAAAAACACCCGAGTCACCGCTGTTCGATCTTCCCCTCACCCTCCGCTTTGTGGGGCCCGACTTTACCGTCGATCGCGACGTTGTCGTGAACAAACAAATGCAGGACTTTTACGTACCGCTCCCCGAAAAACCGGATGTCGTTCGCTTTGACGCACGCACCCAAGTTCTGGCCTCGATCCAATTCGAAAAGCCGAAAGGAATGCTCTATGCCCAACTCAATCTGAAGGATGATGTGGTGGGGCGTCTTTTGGCGGCCGATGCCCTGAGCAAAAAAGAAGATCAACAATCCATCGATAAACTGCAAGCGGCGCTGCAGAATGATCCTTTCTTTGGTGTACGCCGACAGGCCGCACAGGCCTTGGCCGATATCGGCACTTCAAAAGCGCTTGCCGCACTAATCGATTCGCGCAAGCAAGCCGACGCCCGCGTTCGCCGACAGGTTGTGCGGGCCATCGGTAGTTTTTTCCATCCAAATGCCAAGACGGCGCTCCTGGAAATACTTGCTATGGAAAAAAATCCCGACATCGTGGCCGATGCGATCCGGCCTTTGGGGAAATATCCGGGTAGCGATGTCGCCGCGCAGATACGCCGTCTGTTGCAACAAGAGAGTTACGACAATGCGGTGGCTTCCGCAGCGATGGACGCAGCCAGGGCCCGGGAAGATGCCTCGTTTCTCCCATTGATGCAAAAAGTAATCCAGCGCGATGTTGCGTTTCCTTCAAAAACACTTCCGGGTGCTTTTGATGCCGTAGCTTACTTGGGAAAGGATCTTGATCAGAGGCAGGATGTCCGCGAGTTTCTCACTGCCTACCTCAATCATCCAAGAGAAAAGGTCCAACTCGCCGCGATCGCTGCTCTCGGCACACTCGGGGACCCAGCGGCTATGGATGCGGTGCGTGCCTTCCATCGCGGCCCAAAGGGGGACCGTAAAAAGAAAGCGGCGGCCGAGGCACTGAAGAAAATACGTGACCGGCAGGACACACCAGAATCACTCGGTGCGCTTCGCGGTGAACTCGATACGTTGCGTGAAGAAAATGAATCGTTTCGCAAAGACGTGGAAGATTTGAAGCAGCGAATCAACGCGAAAGAGAAAAAGAATACTGACCGGCAAGAATCCGATGCCGCGGAAAAGTAAGCTCAAAAAGCATCTCGCGGCAGACTCTAAAAAGCCGACTCTCACTGAATGGATACCGCACCGTTCATCACCATGCCACCGCGATATCCCTTGAATCGCTCGTAAAAGGCATGGATCTTTGGATGTGCTGCGCGAAGTTGCTCTGTCGTTTCCGCTCGATACCGTTTGTAATCCGCTTCACCGGCAGGCTGCTGCTGACAGGTATGGACTTCGATCACGCCGTTTTTTTCGTTTTCAATCATCAGGACGCCGAGGCCACTACCCTGGATGATGTCGACAAAACGCACATCCCCCTCCACACCTGAGACCACAATTTGTGCGCCGTTGCCAAGGCGTACCTCACCGCCGCCGATCACAATCCCACCGCCTCCGCCAAGTTTGATCGGTCGCACGCCCCCGAGGCCGTGGACCAAGCCTTTTCCCAACCAGTTTCCTGGCTGGAGACCGTAGGGTGGAAACTTAAGGATTTCGGCTGCCCGTCGTGCAATACTTTCGCGAGAACTCGCACAAAGTTTTTCCAAAGCCACTTTTGCTGCATCACAAAGTCTTTCATCCGCCGAGCGGTAAAACCGCTCCAAAACCTGCATTGCCCGCTGCTCGAGTTCCAGACTTCCCCGAGGTGCCGCTGCTGCGAGCGGTTCGATCGCCGGTTGACCAATCTGTTCCAACTGCTTGCCCGCTGCTTTTCGATCAGCAAAACGATTGGCATCAAGTTGCCCGACAAGACGACGAATTTCGTCGACTGAAACTTCCTTTGTCTTCCCCCCGGTCACCGGGCGCAACTCTGACTTCGGTTCTACTTCGCTGCTAAAAATAGAATGGCTCAGTAATAACAGCAGGCAGGCCAGAGCAGCCGTTTTTCGATTAATAAAGTCCGTCACTTTACGTCTACCATCGAATAGTGAGGAGTTGGATTCTTCCCTTTCATAATGCCCATTTCATAAATGGGGTCAATAGTCCACAAGGGTACATTTACTCAAATCGGGGGCCGCCTCCGCTCCACGGTAGTGAAAGTGTACAATCGATCTCCCGCATACCAATATTTGATGCAAGAGTTTCAGCAGGAAACAAACCATGATTCGAAAGTTTGGTACAGAGACTGCACTTTTGCTGATCGATGTTCAGGAGGGGGTCGATGCTCTCAAACACTGGGGCGGTGTCCAGGGGCGACGAAATAACCCTCAGGCCGAGACACATATCGGAGAACTACTTGCTGCCTGGCGAGCAGCCGAGTTACCGGTGTTTTATACGGCTCACGATTCGCGCGAAGTGGCCTCGCCTTTGAAACTCTGCGAACCGGGTGGCGCGTTCAAGGCGGGCCTCGAACCGAATGACGGGGAACGCGTTTTTGAAAAAGACGTCAACAGTGGCTTTATCGGAACGAGTCTCGAACTTGATTTACGGCGTGACGGAATCAATCGCCTTGTGGCAGTTGGCTTCTTTACAAATATGTGTGTTGCCACCACTGTGAGAATGGCAGGCAATATGGGATTCGACACCTATTTAGTCACCGATGCCTGCGCTTGCACCAATCGCATTGGACCCGATGGAACCGATTACGATGCGGAACTGGTGCACGCGATGACGATCGCCAATCTGCATGGCGAGTTCTGCACAGGGATTACAACCAAAGCAGCTCTTGAATTGCTCCAGGCCGATGCTGCACAGCTTGAACGGGTGCAGGGAAATGAATAATTTTGGCACTGCGGATATGGTTTCTCCACTCCGCCGGGTTCTCGTGAAAAAACCGGCCGCGGCAATGGCGACAGCCGATCCAAAAGTCTGGCACTACAGTGGGCCCCTTTCCCAGGATCTACTTCATCGCGACCACGCGGCCCTGATGGCAATTCTGGAAAATTATGGTGCAGAAGTTCTCTACCTCGAACAAGATCCAGCCGAACTCGCGGATGCAGTATTCACACACGATGTTTCCCTCGTGACCCAGCACGGCGCGGTGATTTGTCGCATGGGAAAAACGCTACGACGGGGTGAACAGGAATTGCATCAGAATTTTTATAGCCAGCAGCAAGTCCCCATCCTGGGAACGATTGAATCTCCCGGAACTGTCGAAGCCGGGGACTGCATTTGGCTCGATGCAAAGACGCTGCTGGTCGGACTTGGTTTTCGCACCAATCAGTCAGGAATGGCTCAATTGCAGGAAATACTCGGCCCGCACCAAGTCGATATTCACGGTTTTGATCTGCCGGTTTATCAAGGAGAGGCCGCCTGCATGCATCTGATGTCGATCCTGAGCATGCTGGATCATAATCTGGCATTGGTTTGCCAGTCGATGCTGCCAGTTCGGTTACTGAACCTTTTTGTTGCCCGCGCGATCGAATGTGTCTCTGCCTGTGAGGAAGAATTCCAGAGCAGTGGAACGCTCAGTACCAATGTACTGGCTCTCGCCCCTCGGCAATGTGTCGTTGTGGATGGATTTCCAGAAACACACAATCGCTTACGGGCAGCGGGGTGTACTCTCTATCCCTTTTCAGGCACCGAACTCTGCCTCAAAGCGGAAGGGGGTCCCACCTGCCTTACCCGCCCAGTGCTAAGAGACGCGTAACACCTTTGGGAAAATCTGCTGCACGCGTATTGCGGAGAAAACTTCCAAAACGTAACGCGCAGCGATTAAAACAAGGTGTATATGAAAGGGGCCGCTGCAGTACCGCCGAGCATCACAAGTATCCCGACCAGCAGAAGAACAACCACGATCGGGGTGATCCACCACTTTTTATTATGCAGGAGAAAATCCCAAAACTCGGCAAAAAAACCTGTCTGTCCCTGCTGAGCCTGACGGGCAAATTCTTGGCTCTTCGTTTCTTGCTCTTGATGACTTTCTTCACGCATACGAACTTTCCTTTACAACGACCCTGCAACTGCGCTTTTGAATTCTGGGTACCTTAATACTGTTTGAAGTAGCGCTGCGGGTCTTCGGACTTCTGACGGTTCACCCAATAGGTTTCTTGGTTTGGTTCCAGCTTTCGTCGCATGGGATCATAGCCGACTGCTTTCATTATAAGCCCAATCGGCGTTAAAAGGAGATAGTAAATTACACTGAGCAGCAAGTGGGAAACGATCCAGCCGATCGGCATGACCGAAAACATCCACCCGCGATACAGAGGTCGCTGCAGCGAGGGAAAGAGATAGTAAACCACAATCAGCAAGCCCGTGGCTATCGCAAGAACCGATAGGATATTCCAACCCACGCCACTTCGCCAAAGCACCCAACCGATGAGGGCGATAAAAAGTGCGAACAGCGGACCGAACCAGAGCAGTTCTCTGCGGCTGAATGTTTTTTTTACTTCGATCATTCCCATTGGGCGATTGACTCTTATTTGGCTTTAATCCAACGAAAAATCCGCTAAGTATTCATCTCGAATGTGCGCATCGGCATCGGCCTGTTCTTCTTTTAATAAAACAAAATTCTCAACGACCAATACATCCATATGGGTCGCAAGAAAACAGCGATAGGCGTCTTCCGGTGTGCAGACGACCGGTTCGCCGCGCACATTGAAGCTTGTATTAATGAGCACCGGGCAACCTGTTTGCTCTTCAAACTTTTTAAGCAACTTGTAATACCTGTTGTGTCGCTGTGGATCCACCGTCTGGACGCGGGCGGAATAGTCGACGTGCGTGATGGCGGGTAACTCGCTGCGACAGACCTTGAGTTTCTCGAGGCCTTCGTGGGCTGCATCCTGCTCAGAAAGTGGCAAGCGGCAAGCGGATTGCACATCTGCCACCAGAAGCATATAGGGACTTTCCTGATCCTGTTCCAGCTCAAAAAATGCGCCTGCCTTTTCATTGAGAACAGAGGGGGCAAACGGCCTGAAAGATTCCCTGAATTTAATTTTTCGATTCATGACCGATTGCATCGTTCGGCTGCGGGGGTCACCGAGGATACTTCGCCCGCCGAGGGCCCGAGGGCCAAATTCCATCCGTCCCTGCATCCAGCCAACCACTTTCCCTTCTGCCAACAGACGACTCACTTTTTGACACAGTTGTTCCTCATCGGCCAGATGATGGTACGGTGCCTGCTGAGAATCAAAGAACTTCCGTACCTCCGCTTCCTGGTATTGGGGACCCAGAAAAGAGCCTTGTTGGCTATCGACCGCTTCAACTTTTCTCGCGTTACCGAGTAGTTGGTGCCAGATGAAAAGAGCCGTACCGAGGGCACCGCCCGCATCCCCGGCTGCCGGTTGAATCCAAATCTTCTTAAAAGGCCCGTTGCGCAAAATTTTCCCATTGCCTACACAATTTAAAGCCACTCCACCGGCGAGGCAAAGATTTTCCATTCCCGTTTCCCGGTGCACGTGCTCTGCAATGCGAAGCATGATCATTTCGGTGACTTGCTGAATCGAAGCGGCAATGTCCATATCATCCTGCGTCAGTGGTGACTCTGGCTTGCGTGGAGGACGACCGAAGAGCCTAGACATTTTTGAGCTTGTCATGGTCAGGCCCTGGCAGTAGTTGAAATACGACATGTCGAGCCTGAACGAACCATCTGCCTTGAGGTCGAGCAAGTTCTCGAGCATGCGTTCCACATAAATAGGCCGACCGTAGGGTGCGAGCCCCATCAACTTGTATTCGCCTGAATTCACGCGAAACCCGGTGAAATAAGTAAAGGCGGAGTAGAGCAAACCTAGCGAATGTGGAAATTGGAGTTCGCTCCTAAGTTCAAGCTGATTTCCGACTCCGGTGCCAAAACTTGCCGTTGCCCACTCCCCTACTCCATCGAGCGTCAGAACTGCAGCTTGCTCAAAAGGTGAAGGGAAAAACGCACTCGCAGCATGCGACTCGTGATGTTCGATAAATACAAACTTGTTTTTGTAGCTATGTCCCAGACCTCGGCTCATCTCCCGAGGCAGGTGTAATTTTTCGCGAAACCAGAGGGGCATTGCACGAAAGAAAGAACGAATACCAAGCGGGGCATAGGCTAAATAGGTCTCAAGCAACCGTTCAAATTTTAAAAACGGTTTGTCGTAAAACCCAACATAGTCGAGATCTGCAGCATGCATCCCGGCTTCCGAGAGACAATAATCGACCGCCGCTTGTGGAAAACGGTGATCGTGCTTTTTCCGTGTAAACCGTTCTTCTTGGGCGGCAGCTACAATCCGACCATCCACAACAAGAGCTGCTGCAGAGTCGTGATAAAAAGCAGATATTCCAAGAATCGAGGTCATCGCGCTGCTAGTAAAAACGATTCAAACTTCTTTTGAGAACATAAATGAGGTGAGGGATTACTCTAATTGCTTACCTTTGGAATCACAATCTCAGGATGCACCCAGCTCCAACGACTCTGGAATTTCCGGCCAAAGTGCCCTTTCCAACCACCATCGAAACCGATCGGGTCGCCCCTGCGTAGAGTATAGGGGGGGTCGCCGATTTTTCTTTAAAAACAGGGTGAAATAAAAAACATTGCTCCAGATTGCCTTTCTCCGTGTCGTTCATCGCGTTGTACTAAGAGTATCTTTTCTGAATCGGGCCGTTCGGTCCATTGAAAACAAGGAATATAGTATGCGCTCCAGACTCCGCCCAATGACGGGCGGTTTCACGCTCGTGGAACTTCTGCTCGTCATCGCCACTGTCACTGTTTTAATCAGCCTCCTGCTCCCAGCAGTCAGTTCTGTACGAGAGAGAGCGCGAGCGACACAGTGCAAAAATAATCTTAAAGAACTTGGGGTGGCTATCCAGTTGGCACACGCAACATTGGAAACGCCAATCCAGGCATACGATGAATCCAAAAACCGTTACTGGACCGAAACGATTCATCCCTTTCTCGAAACTACAAGTAACGATGTTTATTTCTGTCCGAGCGATGCGGATGCTCCGGAAAATCTCGACTCTCTGGATCTCGATCAGGTCACATTACTCGCGAGCTATGGTGCGAACAACGCCATGCACCAGATGCAAGGGAGCGACAGTCGGAAGATTGTGCTAATGGAATGGAATGATCGGGTCATCTCCTCGATTCCCGATAACGCGGCGGACAACAATTGGAATGCGCATCAAGAGAATTGGGACAACGCCCTCGATCAATCAATGCGCCATGGTTCTGAATTAAATGCACTTTATCACGACGGTACCGTTGCGGCCGTTGTTCCAGAAGAAACCACACCCTGCGCGACCGATGTCTGGAGCCCCTGGCGAGCCACAAAGAGCTGGGAAAATTGTGGCACTGTGAATTCGGAACAGGAAAATGACGAATCGGACCCAAATGGAAACAATGGTGTCGGCAATGGCGTAGACCCCCCGCCCAACGGGAATCCGCCAGAAAATGATGGTGAGGGTACAGGGCCTGGCGATCCCGGCAACCAGGGGGGCGCCAATCAGGAGGAAGACCCTGTCGCAGAAGAGGAACCTGAAGAAGATTTTGTCGAGGAAAATTGCTTCAACGCCATCGAAGGATTTCCAGAACTTGCTGGTTGGTTCGTTCAGGTGACTTATCAGGGACAATTGATTCGTAATATCCCGATTAGCAATTCGAATTACTACGAACCGGAGGATGGACAACCGCGGATCCTGTTAGTGGAAGATTCGCTCTGCAAATATTCGATTCACATCGAAGATTACACCGATTGGGACTATGACTCGAAAATTACCGTGACCCGTTTGCCGGGTGGAGACATCCACTTGAATTATGGATTCACGACGGGAGCGTTGTACCTTCACGCCGTGGTTGATGCGGGTGGCTCGACTCGAATCGATGCACAGAATTATGGGTCGCACTCCATCACAGTCCCTGGGGGTGAGAATGCGGCCAACTGCGAATGTGACGAACTCGAACAGAATTTGGCCCTGAATGGACTGTCTCAACCATTTCCACCGTCTGGTACCGCGTCTTGGTGGGGAATCAATGTGGGTGGTGGCGAATATACGGCATCCCACGCCATGGACGAAGTCATCTTTCTTGAAGAAAGCACGGCAGCACCGAGTGGGGGAGCCGCCTACAACGTGACAGCAGCAATCTCCGACACGCCGGACGATCCGCTCTGGCAACAAATGCGTGTCTACGATGGCAATATGCGGTTCAATATTCCTGTGCCCACCCCGGGCGCAGATTATCGGGTCACGTTCTATAGCACCGCGAATCCGGGCTACTATCCCAAGCAGAATATTGTTTTAGAAGGGGGAGCGGAAAAGATCCAAGGCGTGGAGCCCCGTGCGGGAACCGTGAAGGAGCATCAGGCAACGGTCCGCGTTGACGATGGCATTTTGAATGTGAAGCTCGTACCAAAAAACAACCATAGTGCCTGGCTGAGTGCGATCCTGATCGAAGAACTCGAATAAGCCCCAGGTTCTCCATGCTTCTCTTGATCCGTTGCATGGCTCTGACCGGCAAAAGGTCGCTCTGCAGGAGATCTAGGATGCTCCGGCGACCTGTCAAAATGCCAGAATATACTCCTTTTCAGGCTGGTAAAATCGCCCGGATATCTGCTGCTTCAAGAGGTTCTGTTGACAGTAACCCACAGTACTGATACGCTTCATGGTGTTGCGCAACTGGGCCGTGCGCAGGGCTTTACTGCACTTGATCGTTGTTTGAGGTGCAGAGAATAAGAGAACCTTTGATGTCTGCCCGGTCTTCATCGAACCGCCCCGGTTTCACGCTGATTGAGCTTTTGATCGTGATCGGTGTGATCGTGGTCCTGATCGCCCTGCTCTTACCCAGTGTCGCTTCAGTGCGTGCCCGCGCCCGCTCGGCCGAGTGCCAGAGCAACCTGGCGCAACTAGGCCTGGCCATGAAGGCAGCCAACCGCAACCGCAGCACACCGGTTCGGTCGGAAAGAGAGGTACTCGACACCAATGGCGATCCAAAGCTCGACGTAGATGGAAATCCAATAACAATAAGTTGGGCCGATCAGATTGAGCCTTTCCTTGAAGGAGAGAACGAGGAACTATTCAATTGCCCGGCAGACTTTGAAGCTGAAAACCGCACCGCCGATCAACGGGATCCTACTCACCCGGACTTTAAGGGTAGCTTCGGCGCCAATAACCAGATGCACCGGATGCAGGGCAGCGATGCAAACAAAATCACCGTCCTCGATTTGGGGGATGGCGATGGTGATGGAAACAACGACTCCGAGTTCTTTGTAACGCCTCCTCCGGGGGCCGGTGACTGGGAGGCAGACGGAAAACCGGTCTGGGATGCGGCCATCGACGACGCGGCCGATCGACACGCAGGCAATGTGAACGCACTACGCCGCGACGGGTCGGTCTCTGCCGAGTCGAGTGACGATCTGCTGGAGAACCATCCCGCATCGGGTTCTGGCGATTGGGTCCCCTGGCGCGTTGACGGAACAGAATGGGAATACGTGCCGGGCGAGGAGCCTGAGGCTGATATCGACAGGGATAACGATGGAATTGCCAACGACCAAGACAACTGCCCCGATCAGTATAATCCTAGCCAGGGCCCATGTGAGGAAGCAGACGGTGGCGGTGGCGGTGACGGTGGTGGAGAAACAGACGATGATGATGACCTTGGCCATGACGATGATGAGGATGGCATTTCCAGCAACGGCGACGGATCGGACACCGCCGGGGACAACCCCTGTGGTCCCGGACAAAGCGAAAACTGTGACGACAACTGCCCGGACGGCTATAACCCCGATCAGACTGATCACAATGGCAACGGGGATTACTGCGACGACTTTGAAGAGGAGTATTGCTACAACTCCATCAGCGGATTTCCAGAACTTCACGGTTACACCGTCGATACCGAAACACACATCCTTCCAATTGATGGTGGGGAAGTTCCAGGTCGCGTGCAACTCATTGAAGAAAGTGATTGCAGTTACAAGTTATGGTTCGAGGATGCCGGAGACGAGGATTGGGACACAGAATTGACGGTCCAACGACTTGGAACGGGCATCATTAGCTTGCAGTATACGTATCGCAATAGCAGCATCTACACCCATACCCTCAAAGATCCGGACGGCAACACCGTCATCCAGATCGGACCGGGGGGCCCTGGTGGGGGACCCATCCCACCGGCTCAGGCATACGTTAATGGCCAAGGCGGATCGGAAAACTGCGGTTGTGCAGAAGTCCCCGGGGGAGATGGAGAG
>Ga0302123_10002022_pt1 | contig 14065 bp, 16 predicted proteins | sample CB21_321_MG_FD_203109 | JGI IMG/M metagenome (GOLD analysis project Ga0302123, IMG submission 203109) | Marine microbial communities from Western Arctic Ocean, Canada - CB21_32.1 | ecosystem: Environmental > Aquatic > Marine > Oceanic | place: Canada: Western Arctic Ocean | collected 2017-09-28 | reverse complement strand
TCCCAATTGACGAGCATTGCGAACGCCAGCCTCATCGTGGTCTTGCAACCGATCGCGCTGATGATCGGAGCGCGATACATGTTCGGCGAGTCCATTACCGCCAGTGACGTCTTCTGGACTGCGGTCGCACTCAGCGGCGCGGCAATTCTGGTGTTGGCCGGCAATTCGGGCGGAACAGGAGACATCCGTGGCGACTTACTGGCGGGCCTCTCGATCGTTCTGGGTTCCGGCTATTTCATTCTCGGCAAGCGTGTGTTGGAAACCGTGCCCGTCGCCACGTTCATGACCGGCGTATTCATGTGGGCAGGTTTGTTACTGGCCATCGCTGTTGCGATTTCCGGCCAGCCCGTCATGCCGTCCACTGATGGGGACTGGATTCGCATCGTCGCGATTGGGCTGTTCCCCGGGACCGGACACGTACTGCTCAACATCGCTCAAAACAAGGCACCGCTGAGCCTGATGGGCATCGGTATGCTCATCGTCCCAGTCAATGCGACCTTGCTGGCCTACTGGTTCCTAGATCAGAGCGTCACCGCCCTGCAGCTGGTCGGAATGGCAGTGGTCATCACCGCTCTCACCATTCAGACGCTGCTTCGTGGAAAGCTCCGAGCCAGGATGGACGAACAACCAGTGTTGGACCGGTGACACGCCGGGTGGCTTCCATCGCCATACTGCCCATCGTGATCCAGCGAACACCGGAGTGGCCGTGGTTGGCTAACGCTGTCAGCGTGCCGGGCTGCAGATTCGCGTGATCCTCGATTGATCGACTGGGGTGATCTCCATGAAGCACGTCGAACTCGAGGTCAATCCCATCGCGGTCGGGGCCCTCTGCGACCCGCTGAACATAGTTGCTGTCGGACCACTCACCTCGAGCGACGGGTTGGGCTCGACCGCGTGTATCAGCCAGAGCAGGGTGCCCGCAGCACGAGCCCAGCGACGGGCCGCAGGCACGATTGCCTCGGACAGCTTCGAGCCATCGACACAAGCCAGCACTCTCGGGATGGGCGCTGGTTCACCGTGGTGTGGCCCCACGAGCAGCATCGGGTCGCTCGACGTCTCCAGCACCTCGCTCGCAGTTGAGCGCCGAGGATTGCCGTACCCAGCCCCCAACGGGCATGACGGGTAAGCGCAACAAGCGCATCGTCAAGGCTTGCAGCATGTTCTAAGAGAGGAGCCGCCGCTCCGGCGGTACCATCACCGGCCGGGGCTTCCCAGGAGTAGCTTCCGTCGTCAACCCGACAACGATCTGATTGATCGCGCTCATGAACAGGCCACCGCCGCACTGAACCGGTCGCGGAACTCGGCAGAACCGAGCGTGCTGCCGTCACCGGCACCAACCTCGATCGCCGGCCAGTTACCGTCGGCGAATATCACGAGCACCGTCACTTCCTCCAGGCCGACGACGAGCGGACCGTAGGCCTTGTGGGCAAGGCAGACGCGAATGTCGCCCTCCTGGAGCCACCTGCCGCTGACCTGCTGAGAACCCTTCAGGATTATCTCAGAGTAGTCACACGCGTGAGTGTGGGCCTCGATACGGCAGTCCGGAGGAAACTCGACCTTGAACACAGTCGGTGATGCCTCACTGCTGGATTTGCCGATTCGGTACTGGCCGGTGACCGCTCCGGACTGCTAGAGGGTGATCGATCCCAGGTCGCTCCAAGATGTGACGATGTGACCCCGGCGATCAAGTTCTGCCTCGATCGCCTCAGATGTGATCGGTCTACTCGCCACCGCTTCGGATCCGGTACTGGTCATGCGCAGTCCTTCTGGCTCATGAATCAGGCTCGTTGGTAGAGGTTCCACAAGTCGTGGAACAGGCGGCTGGTTTCAACAGTGCAATCAAAGACCTGCTTACGAGCCTCACCAGTCAACGCATACGTCGACACGAGCTCAATGCCCTCATCGCCATGCTCCTCATCAGCCAAGATATGCATCGTCCAAAACACCAACTGCTCATCAGTCAAGCCATAGTTCTTCTTCATCGCCGCCACAACCCGCCGAAACGTATCGGGCACAAACGACTCAAGACCAATACCAATCGCCGACAACGGCACATACCACTCACGACACAAACCCATGAACTCGAAATACTCCGTAAGCCGACGACCCTCAGTCATTTGCTCACCACAACGAATCACATCAGCATCCATGCCAAGCGCCTCACCAAACTGCAACAACAAATCCGGATGCGCCGCAGTCCCGCTCTGATACCCCGTGCACTCCTCAGCAAGATTCTTCACCAACGCCGTACGCACATCCTCATGCGGACAACGCACATAGATCGCACCGATCCACGGCAACATCCGCGAAATATGAAAATAGAACTGCTCAGTAAACAACTGCAACTGCGCAACCGTCGCCGAACCATCCTCCATCGCCAATACCACCGGATGATCCTGCATCCCACGACCAGGACCAACACACTCAGCACGAATCAACGCCACAAACTCCTCAGGCGATATCTCAGCCAGTTCAGTTGGAGAAGGTTGTAGATCAATGATGCTCATGTTCTTCTTTCTTCACGCCAAACCCACGGACTGATCGAATAATATGCAGAGATTCACGGACAGGTCAATGCATCGCCTCTGGGCTCAGAAATCAGTGGTGGACAATCGAACCGTATGGTGCACGATGCTGCCATCTTCGAGCGTGCAAACATCGGTTCCTGAGGCCGGCCTGTCACTCCCGTCCAGGTGCCATCGAAACGTGGCGATGCAGTCGTCCACCGACAGGCCGTCAAAGACAACCCTGGCGGCCCCAAGTCGTGCAGAAACGGTTGCAAAGTAGGCCTCGATAGCGTCGCGACCTTCATACACGACTCCCCCCCGCTCCAGCACGGCCCCTGGTGCGTAATCCGCGGCCATCGCCACAGGGTCACCCGAAAGCACGGCATCCATATGATCGCGTACGACGCGATGGGGCTCTTTCAGCATCCATCCAATGCTAGGCGATTGCCAATACCCGTAGTGGTGGCAGCGGCATTGCGGTCGTGACTATCTTCTGGCCATGACCCCCACCCGCCATCGTCACTGCGGGACCTCGGGTGGGCGAGGCAGCAACGTCATGAGACCCTTCGACACTCCTCCGTCCACATAGATCACCTGGCCGTTGACGTAGGCAGCATCGTCGGAGGCAAGAAACGAGACCACATTGGCGATATCGGTTGGCTGGGCGAGGCGGCGCAGCGGCACCGCTCCGGGTCGTACGGCTTGCACCTGGGGATCGTCGTACACGGTGCCGGTTCCCGGGGTCGGCACCAGGCCCGGACCAACCGCATCGCCCCTGATTCCCTGAGGCGCCCACTCCAAGGCGATTTGTTCGGTCAATGACAACAGCGCCGCTTTCGACGGGCCGTACGAGCCGACTGCGGGATTGGCGTGCTTCGCAGCGATTGGCACAATATTGACGATTGTCCCACTCCCCTGTTCAAGCATGGGCCGACCGAACGACTGCACGCAGTGAAAGGCGCCCTTGAGGTTCACATCGAGTGCCAGGCCAAAGTCGGCCTCGGTCACGTCCTCCAACGCTGCGAATAGCCAGATGGCGGCGTTGTTGACCAATAGATCGGTGGCGCCGCTCGAGTCGGCCGCAGCCTCAACGGCGGCCGGGGCGGCGACATCACAGATGGTGACACCATCGGACTCGTAGAGATCAAGGGGCATCACCCGGTATCCATCAATTCTCAACCGATCGACAATGGCTGCTCCGATTCCTCGTCCACCGACGGTAACCACAGCACATCTACCCATAGTAGGAGAAACACACAATGCGCGAGATCAAAGACATGTCGGTACTGATAACCGGTGGAGGATCCGGAATCGGCGAAGGGGCAGCGCGGCACTTCGCTGGCAAAGGAGCCCTCGTGACGATTTCGGGACGGCGAGAAGAACCACTTCGCTCCGTCGAAGCCGACATCGGCGACCGCTGCCGTGTGGTGGTCGGCGATGTCACCGTCGCGGCTGACCGCACGCGGATGGTTGCTGAAGCGGTGGATCATGGAAGGGGTCTCGACACTCTTCTCAGCAATGCCGGAAACATGTACCGCTGCGAGTTGACGGAACTCGACGCGGCCCAATTCCTTGAGTTGTTCAACGTCAATGTCGTGGGGGGAATGATGCTCTGTCGGGAGGCGCATCCCCACCTCGCTGAGAGCCGTGGTTGCATCGTTTTCGTGGGTTCTGTCCACACCCAACGAGCATTCCCCAGCGCCTCACCGTACGCCGCCACCAAAGGGGCGCTCGAGGCAGTCACCGGCGTTCTGGCCGCTGAATTCGGCCCGGTCGGCATCCGAGTGGGCTGTGTTCGGCCCGGTGGTGTGCTAACCGAGATCAATGTACGAACTGGCACAACCACTGCCGAGGAACAGAAGGAACGACTCGAAGGAATGGGCGGCCTGCATGCGCTCGGCCGGATTGGCACCGCCAAGGAGATCGCGGAGGCCTTCGAGTACCTCGCTCGAGCAGAGTGGACCACAGGGAACGTGTTGACCGTGGATGGTGGCCTAGGCCTCGGCGTGACCTACGCATAGGCAGATCCGACCCCGAGAGGAAACCCGCAATGGATGGTGCGATTCAAACCGCGATCGACAAGCAGGCGATACATGACCTTCAAGTGTTCTACTCAATGTCGATCGACAGCGGCGACTACGACAACCTCGACGATGTCTTCACCCCCGATGTGGTTTCCGACTACGGCCACGCCGGGACGCATGTGGGCATCGAAGGGATAAAGGATGCGTGCCGCATTGCACTCGATTCCCTCACTTCGGCCCAGCACACCAATGGCAACCATTGGGCCGAGATCGATGGCGACACGGCTAGAGCGGGCAGCTATTTCACCGTCCATATGTACGGCGAGGGCACTCCCGGTGGGGAGCATTTCCAAATGGGTGGCAAGTACGAAGATCAACTCTTGCGCACGCGACAGGGGTGGCGTATCTGCCGACGCTCGATGCGGGTCTTGTGGTCAGATGGCAACCGCGCCGTGCGATTCGACCGCTGAAGGCTCGATCAGAGCAAGTGAGGAGCTCGGGTGGGGAGACGGAGAAGACGGGACGCGTTGGCGTTCAACGCGTCGGACAGGTCGCCGAGGTGGCCGATCGTGCCCGTGTCCCAGCCTCCGAAGTTGGTGCCAAACACCAGCCGCTCGGTGCCGATCTGCTCGATCGCGAAGGCGAATTCTGCGTCGCCGGTGATGTGACAGTCGAACCAGAGCCGATCAAGTGCGGCATCAAACGCTCCCGGTTCCCGGATCCAGTCCGGTGACGAAGGGCGCCGCTCTGCCAGCTTGCGAAGCTTGGCCCGGTGCATCATTGTCGAACCCCCGCCATGGGAGATGCAGATGTCGAGATTGGGATGGCGAAAGGTGACCCCACCGAACACCAGCATGGCAGTGGCCACCATCTCCTCAAAGGAGAATTCGACCACCAGATCGAGGTCGTACTTGCGCATACGATCGTCGCGTAACGGTCCATCGAGTCCCGATGGTGCCGGATGCAAGAAGAGGGGCACATCGAACTCGACACATGCCTCGTAGAACGGATCGAGGCGTTCGTCGTCGAGGTGCATTCCGAAGTCAGTGCCGATGTAGCCGCCCATCAGTCCCAGCTCTGTCGTGCTTCGCTCGAGCTCGACTATCGCAGCGTCAACGTCCTGCATCGGCAGCGACGCAAACCCCAGGAAACGATCGGGATGGGAGCGCACGATCTCGGCGAGGTTGTCGTTGTGCGTTCGGCAGTAGTTCGCTGCATCCGATGGAGGTATCCAATGCAGATAGGTCAGCGGGTTCGGCGAGAGTGCCTGCACCCGAATGCCTGCCTCGTCCATCGCGTCGAGGCGCATTCCCACCTGCATGAACAACGACTCGCGGTACGGCACACCGTCGAGTCGCCAGTCACCGACGCGGAAGAATGTGGTGCCGTCGGGGTATGTCCCCAACTCGGGGCCACAAACCGGCCCTGCAGCGCCCATCGCCGCATCGAGAACGATGTGGCCGTGTACGTCGATAAGGCCGGTCATTTTGGTGACGTTAGGCGACCCACGCACTCACCCGAGCGCTCCACCCGGAGCGCTACTACATTCGCCTCGGAGACATTTGTGACACATGACCTCGACCACCCTCTGATCATTTCCGACTGGCGCCTCGCGCGTGAGGCATACCGCTCTCCGTTCCTTGTCTATCGCGATAGCCGACCGGCGACAGCAATGGCCCACCTGGCGGATTGAAGGGGCCTCTTAGCGCGGGTCGGGCGTCCTGCCGCTGGTGAGGTCGGCACCGAAGTGGGCAGGGCCGGCTTCAGCACCGGGCCATCGAACCCTCATTCGGCTGGAGAACTCCGTGGGAAGCTCGGAGAGCTTCAACACATAGAGGAGTTGGGTCTTGCGCTCGTGGAAGCGCCACTCCTCGTCAACACGTCGGTAGTCGTCCTGGTATCGGAGCGCGACCATCACAGTGTCACCGCCGAGGGTGAGCTCGGCGTGGGCACAAACGAGTCCTATCGCACTGTCGTCATCGACGAACGTGATCTCGATCGTGTGCGGGTAGTGATACGACGCGACGTACTCGGCAGTGCGCTCTCGGTAGTACTCGATGATCGCGTCGACGCCGACGGAGCGTATTCCGGTCGAGTCAAATATCGCATCGGACGTGTATTGGCCGGCGAGCGACTCCCAGTCCCGGTCATCAACTGCTCGGCCGTACAGCGCAACAAGACTGCGAATCTCCTCGCGGTCCTCGAGTCGTTGGAGGCGTGCTTTCAGCTCGGTTATCTCATCAGTACTCATGACACTGCCCCCGTGTCTGTCGGTCGGTCGGCGCTTGGAAACTATCACGGGCGCCCCCGCTGATTCCTGGTGGCCGTGCCGCGGGGTAATCCCTGGGATTGGGGTGGCTGCAGCGGTGACCGCTGAAGGGGATGGAACACCATGGAGAACGAGGTCCGGCTGGCCGAGCTGGAGCACCGAATAAAGGGGCTCGAGGACAAGCAAGCGGTTGCTGATCTACTGATCCGCTACGGCCAGGTCGTGGACGATCAAGATGCCGATGGGGTGCGAGAGTTGTTCACCGAGGACGCCCGGTTCCACTCAGCCAACGGCCTCATGGACGGACGCGGCATCGAAGGGGTTATGCAGCACCTGGCGAGCCGGTGGGACATCATCAAGACCAGCTATCACATCACCCATGGCCACATCCTCGACACCGACCAGCCTGACGAGGCCACGGGAGTGTTGTTCTCTCACGCGGAAATCGCACGAGACGGCACGCCGATGATCTCGGCGTGCCGCTACGACGACCGATATCGCCGAGTCGAATGGAACTGGCGATTCGCCGAACGCAAGTTCCCTTCGACTACTACGTCGAGGCTGACGCCTATGTCGCTGACCTGATGACCGACACTCCGGTCCGGGTTGGCGCGACGGCGCGTCCCGCTGACCTACCCCGTCCGGACTCAGCCAGTGCCATCCGATGAGCTACCAACAGATCCCTGACGTGTCCGACATGTCGATGTTCATGACTGGCAGCGTTGTGAAGGTCGAAGTCGTCGGCGACGCTGTGATGTGATGTGATGCTCGACACAGTGCTCATCAACAGTGCAGTGAACAGAGAGGCCTAGGACCACCATGCAGAACCAAGACTGGCTCGAGGGAATCAGGGTTCTCGACCTCACGCGGTATCTGGCCGGCCCAGCATGCACTCGAATGCTGGTCGAACTCGGTGCCGAAGTGATCAAGGTCGAGCAACCTCCGTACGGCGACCCCAACCGGTCGAACCGGCCTCGAATCAATCGCCGGGCTGGTACACACATCCAGCAGAACCGTGGGAAACAATCTGTCTGTCTCGACATCAACATGGTTAAGGGCCAAGAGATCGTCCGCCGACTTCTTCCCCATGTCGACATAGTGGTCGAGAACTTCAGCCCCGGCGTGCTCGCCCGCAAAGGCCTCGGTTACTCCGATCTCAGCGCACTCAAACCTGACTTGATCATGGCATCAGTCTCGGGATTCGGACAGACCGGTCCCTACTCAGAGCGTCCCTGTTTCGATCTCATAGCCCAAGGATTCTCCGGGTTGATGCACATGACCGGGGAGCAGAATGGACCACCGATGTTCTCGGGCATCGGGCTCGCCGACACGAATGTCGGTGCTCATGCATTCGGCGCGATCGGTCACGCCTTGTTCCATCGCGAACGCACCGGACGAGGTACTCACCTCGACATCTCGATGGTCGACTCACTCTTCCACTTCCACGACATGACCGTGCACACGGTGTCGATGGATCCCGACGGCTCGGAGCCGATCCGCCAGGGCCGCAACTTCCCGACGATCTCCCCTGCAGGGGCTTTCATGGGCCCGCAGGGGTGGATCATCATTCTCTGCACCGAGTGGCAGATGGCCAACCTGTGGGCGGCGCTCGGTCAGCCCGAGCTCGCCGACGACCCGCGCTTTGCGTCGAACCCCAACCGGATCGAACATCGCGAGGAACTCACCGAGGTCATCGAGACATGGATGGCCACATTCGACACCGACGAGGCCGTGCTCGATGTGCTGAGCGCAGCGCGCGTTCCGTCAGGCCCAGTGCTCACGCCAGCCGAGACGCTGACGCATCCTCACTTCGTGGAGCGCAACATGGTCCGCCAGGTGCACGATCCGCTGGCCGGAACCGTCACCATCCCCGGATTCCCTTGGAAGAGCACCGACCCGCTACCTGATGACGACCATGTGGCATCGGCGCTCGGTGAACACAACGACGCTGTGCTCAGCGGCTTACTTGAAATGTCGGATGCCGAGATCGCGGCGCTGGCTGACAGCGGCATCATCGCGTCGAAGCCCCACTGAGCCATCTGACCCCGACGTTCACACGAGTCGATACACCTCTTCGGCGGTGCCGGCGAAAAGGCGATCTCTTTCAGCCTGGTCGTACTCCGCGGCCATGATCTGGAAGGCGTTCCACAGCACCGGGTAGGGCAGCGCCTGCCGATCGACCGGGAAGTTCGACTCGAACATGCAACGGCCGGGGCCGAACTGGTCGATGCACCAGCGCACATCGTTTGACCAATGGTCCGCGACCTGCTCGGAGCTGGGTGGCGCTTTGAGCGCGGACCAGCCCATACCGAAGTAAGCGTCCATTCCGATGCCGCCCACCTTGAGCACCACGTTGGGCCGGGATGCGACATCCACCATCGAGCTCCGCCATGTGGCCCGGGCCGCTTCTGACCCGCGACTGTACGGTCCTATGGCAAGTGGCGCTCCAAGGTGGTTGATGATGATCGTGGCTTCGGGCACCGCATCGGCAAGGGCCGCGAGATTAGGCAATTGCGGATGGTAGAGCCATGCATCGAAACTGAAGCCCATGGCGGCGAGTTTGCGCACACCGGCCTGGAACTCATCAGTCCTCATCATTGCCTCGAAGGGCCTGCTATGGCCATTCTCGACCTCGTCACTGGCATCCCACGCAGTCGCATGACGAATACCTCGGAAGCGGCCTCCGCCCGCCGCTTCATGGGCGGCGAGTACTTCCTCGACGGCCTCCCCGAGCATCATGTCGGCGTGCGCCACAATGCCGGCCACGGTGGGTCCACCGGCCGCGTCGGTGGCATCAGCCTCGCCCGCCACGAACGCTGTCTCGCCGACCGGCTTCAAGTGGCGCTCCGCTGAGCGGTCGTAGTTGGCCATGCACTCGACAAAGACGGACTTGACGACGTTGTGGCTGCCAGAGAGATCGGCGAGAAGCTCTTGGGCGAGATAGGTGCTTCCTCCCCGGTCCCACAGATGGTGGTGCGGGTCGACGATGCGCTGATCGGGGTCGACCGCCGCTTCTACGCGTCGAGCCAGCCAGTCGAATCGGTCGAGTTCCATCGGATTTCCGTTCCTCGCTTTGAACAATGGTTACCGTACATTGCCGAAGTATTCAGCACCCCGTGGAGCCGCTCTTCGACGCTGCCGCCAGATCCGGTAACGTCGAAATGCCGACTGACACCGAAGGATCCCCATGACGACAGACATAGACCATCACGTGATCGTTGTCGGGTCTGGTATCGGCGGGATGGCCGCCGCCATCCGAGCTCACGAGTTGGGAGCCACCGTCAGCCTTGTCGAGAAGGCCTCTCACCTCGGCGGCGCAACAGCGTGGTCGGGTGGACAGGTCTGGGTCGGCGCCAACCATGTCGCGACGAACGCAGGCCTGGACGATTCGCTCGAAGACACTCTCACGTACGTCGAGGCCATCGCCGGTGACCATCCCGAACTCTTCGACCCCGACATGGCTCGGGAATGGATCGAGGGAGCAGTCGTGGCCGCCCGCTGGTACGAGGAGATCGGGGCAATTCAGTGGCGGATGATTCCTGACTACGAGGATTACTACTACCCAGAGGCACCGGGGTCCCGAGCCACCGGCCGTTATCTTACCGGGCAGTCATTCGCTGGGTCGTCGCTCGGCGACAACCGAAAGCTGATTCTAGACGCTCCTGGCTGGCCCATCGGAATCACCTACGAAGAGATGTTCGAATGGGGTGGCGTTGCAGCCCGCGACCGCTGGGATGCCGATGTGATGGCAGAGCGGCGACGTGACGACATCGCCACCTTCGGCCAGGGCATCGCGAGTTGGTTTGCGAAGGCCGTCCTCGACCGCGGCATCGACCTCTACACCGACCAGCCTGTCAGTTCGCTCCTGGTGGACGACGACCGAGTCGTTGGAATCCGTTCCGCGACTCCGACGGGAACGCTCGAACTCTCCGGCACCGTCATCCTCGCCACCGGAGCGCACGACTGGTCCCCTGAACTCGCCGACACGTACATCGGTGTGCCCTCCGACGACAGCGGTAGCCTCGCTCCCCCATCAGTCGCCGGTGACGGGATCGCTCTCGGCACATCGGTCGGGGCTGCCACGGCGTCGGTTCCCGGCACTGCGGCACCGATCACCCCTGGGTTCCTGCTGCCTGACCCCCAGTTCGAAGGTGATTCTGGATTCCGCGGGTGCTACGAGCACTGCATGCCCCACACCATCCTCGTGAATCGTGCTGGTAAGAGATTTTGTGACGACTCGTTCCACCCTGCAGTCATTGCGGGAGTCATGGCCGCCGATGAGACCGGTTCGCTCCCGAATCTTCCCTTTTACATGGTCTGGGACGATTGGCACCACTCACGCTACGGGCTCGGCATCACTGGACCCGGTGAGCCCTACGTCGAAGGACTGGTCACCTCGGCACCTGACCTCGGTGGACTCGCCGAGACGTTGGGCGTTGACCCCGCCGGACTCGTAGCCACGGTCGAACACTTCAACACGCATGCCGAGCAGGGTGAGGATCCAGACTTTGGCCGGGGCTCTAATGCCTCAGTGCGTACCTTTCGAGGTGACCGCGATCATCAACCCAACCCCAATGTCGGCCCGATCACCGAACCGCCGTTCCACGGGATGCGAATGCGCCTACTCAACACCGGTATCGCAGCCGGCGGACTCGTTGCCGGCCGTGCCGGCCGGGCGCTTCGCCCCGACGGCTCAGCGATAGAGGGCCTCTATGCGGTGGGCGAGTGCGTCACCAGAACCACTGGAGGTGGTGCCGGGTACAACAGTGGCTACTCGCTGTGCCGCGCCATGACCTACGGCTATCTCTCGGCCACGGCAATCATGGGTCAGGCGTCAGACTGAAAGCCGAAGTACTTCACCGAGTCACTATTGGTCCTCTGGAACCGTTCGGCCTCGGGCACCCCTGCGAACATCGCGGCGAGATACTCCATTGACTTCGACCACGTCGACTCGGAATGCGGATAGTCGTTGCCTCAGATCAGGTGTGCCTTGTGGAGCTAAGACTTAGGCATGCCCGACGTGTACATGTCAGGTGGTTCAACGATATGGAAGTCACCGGGAATTACTAGGGAACTTGTCATTGATCAGGCTCCAAAATGGTTGTTGTTGCGGACCTGTTCAGGGTGCGACGAGAACGCTCAGTCGTGAGCCCTACGTGAGCTGATCCGCGGTCCCTCGCCATGCCAGCGCACCGCCGTCGATAAGCCACACTGCTCCGTTCACGAACGATGCCTCGTCACTCGCCAAATAGCAGACGAGCTCTGCGATGTCGCCCGGCACACCGATTCGGTTCACCAGATGAGTCGCCATCTGCATGGACCGACGGCTTGAGTCGCCAGCGCTGGTAGCGCTGCTGACACCGTCGACCATCGGCGTGTCGACAGTCGCAGGGCAGTAGCAATTGGCCCGAATACCATAGGGCGCCAACGCCAACGCAAGATTGCGGGTGAGTTGTGAGATCCCTCCCTTACTGGTCCCGTACGCCAGCCCCGCGGGGTAGGCAGCAAAGCTCGCGGTCGAGCCGGCATTAATGATCGATGGAGCCCGGCTGCTCTCCTTCAGAAATGGCAACGCCGCCTTAGCGCAAACGAAGGGAGCCCGGAGATTCACCGCGAGGACCCGGTCGAACGTGTCGACCGACATGTCATCGAACATGTAGTCGGGAGTGATCATCGCCTCGTGGATTCCAGCGTTGTTGTGAAGCACATCGATACCACCGAATCGATCGGCAGCCTTTTGCATTAGCGCTTGCACGGCCGCGTCGTCAGTCAGGTCGGTCTCGACAAAATGAGCCTTTCCGCCCGCCGCTTTGATCTCGGAGGCGACTGCTTCTCCCTCCGCCGCCAGCACGTCGGACAACACCACCTGAGCGCCTCGACTGGCAGCAAGGCGCCCCGTCTCGGCGCCAATGCCGCGGGCCCCGCCCGTGATCACGAACGTGGCGCCTTCGATAGTCATTGTGCCATCCCCTGATCTTCGAGGGCGGAGGGGAAGTCTCCCCCCGCCAACCAGTCGTCGAAGGCGGCCTTGCGCGCCACATCGACCAACTCCACACGAACACCGGTGGCGGGCAGCGTGTGATAGGTGAAGCCGAACGGTCCATCGACCGCGGGATTGTCGTAGGTGGCCTCCCAGACATAACCAGAGCGCGTCAACTGCTCGCTGTCGGCTGCCAGATCCTGACTCCAGTACCCCAGATGATGAATGCCACCCGCACTGTGAGGATCCCAGCTCGTGCCCGGGGTGGCCTCGATGATCTCGAAGTGCGGAGGCCCCGTGACGGAGTAGGTGAGGCGGAAGTCGGCTGCGACCACCCCGTTGGGTTGGCGAACGTCGAACGTGCGGCGCTGCACGGTCGCCCACGTGAGACCCATACTGCTCCCGAGTTCGTCGAGTGCCCGGTCGAAGTCTCTGACGACCAGGCCGAAATGGTAGAACCCCTCAAGCGGGACCAGCGGCTCATGCTTCATTGGCAACCCATCTCCCATCTGCACAGATCACGGTGCCAGTCACATAGGACGCCGCTTCGGATAACAAGAACTCCATGACCCCGGCCATCTCCGGATGGCTCGCCCATGGCCACACACTTCTTGTACTGAAAGATTGTGTCCTGGAATGCGGATAGCGCACCGAGCTACATTCCTGACAATAGTCCATAGGAATTCAAACACGAAAAGAAGCGAGACCAATCATGAGTGATGACCTGATCGTCGAACGACGAGGCGACGTACTGTGGCTCCGGCTCAATCGCCCCGAGCGCATGAATGCCTACGACCGCAAGACGGTCAACGAGATGATCGCTGCCCTCCAGGACAACATCGATGCCCGGGTCGGGGTCATCACCGGCACCGGCCGCGCCTTCTGCGCTGGTGGGTACCTCGCCAATCTGGCCGATCCCAACTTCTGGGAACTGCGAGCGATGTTCACGGGCAGCCTCCTTCTGTTCGACGCCATCCGAACCTCTCCTTTCCCTGTCATCGCAGCGGTCAACGGTGGTGCGTTCGGTGGTGGGAACGAACTGGTTGTCGCATGCGACCTGGCGATCGCGGCCGAAAGCGCTAAGTTCGGCCAGACCGGCGTGAAGGTCGGCAGCGCGCCCGTACTCGGCGGCACCAATCTCCTTGCCATCGGCATCGGCGAGAAGCGGGCCAAGGAAGTCTCGTTCCTCTGTCGCAAGTACACCGCCCAAGAGGCGATGGATCTGGGCTGGATCAACAAGGTGGTGCCTGACGATGAGCTGGAAGCCGAAGTCGAGGAGTGGTGC
>Ga0302123_10002021_pt1 | contig 14066 bp, 13 predicted proteins | sample CB21_321_MG_FD_203109 | JGI IMG/M metagenome (GOLD analysis project Ga0302123, IMG submission 203109) | Marine microbial communities from Western Arctic Ocean, Canada - CB21_32.1 | ecosystem: Environmental > Aquatic > Marine > Oceanic | place: Canada: Western Arctic Ocean | collected 2017-09-28 | reverse complement strand
CAGCTACAACTAAAATATCACCCGGGCGACCAGCCCCCAACGTTCCCGCTTGATCGCCTACGGCAATCGATTCTGCGGCATGGCTGAGTCCTGTCACCAAGGCTTCGGTCGTTGTAAGGCCAGCTTTGGTCAGCGCAATCATTTCTTTTACGAATTCACCGGGCGGGTATGCTCCCCACGGTGAGTCACTGCCAGCGATCATTCGTACGCCCATGTTCACCAGCTTGTTCACCGAGTCGACTCGAGTTTCTAGCGATTGCTTTGAGTCGTCGATGCTGGCCTGTTCTTCTTTGGTTAGCCAGCCGCGGTCGTATCCGATCCGTTCGGTTAGCTCGATGCCGGATTGGACAACGTGCAATGTTGGGTTCACCCATGCTTTCGCTGCAGCGAGCTGCTCTGCGAGGGGTTCGTTGAACTCGTACATCCTCAAAGACGCAGTGAATGATCATGTCGACACCGGCGTCGAGAGCGTTCTTGATGCCCTGCATCGAGGCACAGTGTGCTGCGGTTAGTTTTCCGAAACGGTGAGCCTCTTCGACTATTACCGCCATCTCCTCGACGGTGTAGGAGGCTTGAAGTGGATTCGACGACCATGTCGACCCACCGGTTGCCATAATTTTGATGAAATCGGCGCCTTCTTTGATCAGTTTGCGAACTTCAGATCTAACGCCTTCGACTCCGTCAGCTTCGGAACCGCAATACCAGAAGTGACCACCTGTGATCGTGATTGGTCGACCTGACACGACCATTTCAGGTCCTTCAGAAAGTCCTCTTTGGATTCCTTCTTTTAGTGAGAAACCAACTCTATTTTTAGCTCCGTTTTCACGCGCTGTAGTTACGCCGGCGTGAAGGAATATGCGGGCGTTTTGGAGGGCTCGCATGAGTAGAACATCATCTTGTTCATTTCCAGTGATATCACCGTGGGTACCGTCGCCGGGGGCCATCATATGAGTGTGCCCATCCACCAGTCCAGGGAGAATTGTTGCGTCGCCGTAATCTTTGATAGTGAGGTTTGCACCATCTGGTGCGGAAAGCTCACCGACAGCACCAATTGCCGCGATTTGCCCGTCGTTGAGGAGAACTGCCTTGCCTGAAGAAGCAGGTGAGCCAGTGCCGTCGAATATTCGTGCGGCTTTGATCAAGGTGAATTCGTTGGATTGATTTGTTGCCAAGTGATCTCTCCGAGGGGAAATGCGTGTGTATTACGCAATGTTGTCTCACATGGACACGTTTCGCGCAATTACATAGTACGGTCGAATAGCTAGATAACGCCTAGTTCGGCGAGGGCCTTCTCTAGAACAATCTGTGAAGTGAAATGGTGACCGATCATGCCAGAATCTTGTGCGGCTTCAACGTTCACCACTAGGTCGTCGATGAAAAGAATTTCTTCTCTTTGGACGTTTGATTTGGTGAGCAGTGAGTCGTAAAACTCAGGCTCAGGCTTCATTGACCTTACTTCGTAGGAAACGATAACAGGATCTAGTTTGGAACTAAACGGCAGGAATTTTGCGGCTGATTTCCAGTGCGGCTCGCTCGTGTTTGAAACTAGAGCGATTCGATGGTTTTCAGCTATTCGGGCGACAAGTGGAAACATACTTTCGCTTGGAATGAGAACACTGTCGTATATCTGGGTAAATTCATCGAGAGGCATATCGATGCCGAGGGCGGCTAAGGCTCGTACTGCGTGTTCGTAAAAGGTGACACCGCCGCGTTCAAACTTTTGCTTTTGATCCGGGCCAAATACGATCTCGTAGACGTCTTCCCATCGTTTATCACAGAGTTCAGCAAGTTGTTTGGATGCAGGCATTTCGTCGACATTACATAAGACGTTGCCCAGATCGAATGATACGAGGGTTATCGTTGGTTTCATTGCTATTTTAACGTTGTGTTCAGTTCGTGTGAAACGTTGGCGAGCATGTCTTGAAGTTGCTTTGTCGTTGCGTCTAGGGGTGGGTTGCCGCCCATTTTTACCAGCACAGTTCGTAAATATTTAGGGTCATCGTAAGATTTACCCGTGTTCTTGATCTGGCTCACAGAATCAGGATTTAGGATCGATTCGGCCTTCTCTGGGAAAATTTCAACGAGCTCTTCATCAGGAAGGGCTTTGAGCACTTCTATGGGAAGATCTCGTTTTGGATCTGATTGCCCGGCGCTGGTGCCCACAGTCGACTTTTGATCGTCTGAATCATCTTGATTCGAAGCGACTATCGCAAATCTTATTCCGACCACGAGTCCGATTACAACTGCCAGTGCGATAACGATCTTCACAAACTTAGATTCCTAGCGCGGGTTGCCGACTATTCGTGTCTGAGCGCTTCGATTGGGTTAAGAGAAGCTGCTCGAACTGCCGGGTAGATTCCAAAGAACAAGCCTACTGCGACTGATACTGCAAGTGCAATGAATGCAATGTGGGTTTCGATCACTGTTTCTATGATGTCACCATCGACGGATGCTCCGTCGCCGAAGTAGGCAATTGTCCAACCGACCAGCACGCCGAGTAATCCACCACCGAATGTCATCAGAACGGCTTCAGCTACAAACTGTAATAGGATGTCTCGACGTTTAGCTCCGACGGCTCGGCGTATACCGATTTCGCGAGTTCGTTCTGTTACAGACACCAACATGATGTTCATGACTCCGATTCCTCCAACCAGAAGCGAGATCCCTGCGATCGATCCAAGAAGTATTACGAACGTTCCCTCTGTTCCCTCAAGTGTTTCTATGGTGTCTTGCTGGGTAATGATAAGAAAATCGTCGTCGTCATCGACGCCAAGTTCGTGGCGTAGTCGAAGCACGGTAGATATATCGGTTCGGGCGTCATCAACGGTGCTCTCTGACGTTGCGAGGGCATTGATCGATGAAACGGAGATCGAATCGACCGGGCCTTTGCCATTGTTCATTCGATAGTGTGCCGTTGTGATTGGGATTAGAACGGAGTTGTCTGGATTGAATAACGAACCTTCCTGACTTTCCAATACGCCGACAACTGTGAACTCGCGTCCTGAGATTTTTATAGTTGCTCCAATCAGGTCTCTCTGTGCGAACAGAGTTTTCCTGATTTCAGAGCCAAGAATCACTACGTTGGAGATGTTTGCGACGTCGGCATTCGAGATATTTCGACCCGATTCAATGATTAGGTTTCGGGCTTCTAGGTATTCGGCTGTTATGCCTACTCCACTAACAAACATGTTTTCTGAACCGAAAGTTGCTGCTCCTGAGAACGAGTTTTCGGGGGCTACGAGCCGGACATCAGGAGCAAAGACATCGTCTTTGAGAGCTAGAGCGTCGGCCAGACTCAGGACATCAGAGTTTCCTCCGCCACCAAAAAAGGTGAATCGAAGCGCCTGTGCTCCGGGACTAACAGTTATTAGATCGGCACCAAGATCGGAAATTCGTGATGTTACCGAGACTTGCGCACCTCGCCCAACTGCCATCATGGCGATCACGGACGAGACGCCGATAACGATCCCCAGAAGAGTTAACCCGGCTCTGAGTTTGTTGGCTCCAATAGAAGATAGAGCAGTTGTTAGCAGGAGACCGGCGTTCATTCTGACGTCTCAGCACTTACGTTGAGATTGGTGATGGGAGTATCGCGGTCTGTCACGATCCTATCTTCGACGATTCTGCCGTCACGGAATGCGATCACACGCTTCATGGCTTCAGCTACCTCGGGGTCATGAGTGACGACAACGATTGTTTTGCCATCGACTTCATTGAGTGACCGAAGCATCTTGATCACTTCACCACTAGATTTTGTGTCGAGGTTGCCCGTTGGTTCATCCGCAAGAATTAGTTCTGGATTTTTGACCAACGCACGCGCGATACCGACGCGCTGCTGTTCTCCACCCGACATCTGCATTGGTCGGTGGTCGTATCGTTCGGACAGACCTACTCGGTCAAGGGCAGTTCTTGCTGCGGCTCTGCGATCCTTGCCGCTGTATCCACTCGAATATTTTAGGGGTAGCTCAACGTTGCTGAGAGCGGTCTCTCGTGGTAGCAAGTTGTAGCTTTGGAACACGAATCCGAGCTGACGTGAGCGAGTTTCTGCAAGTTGGTCGTCAGATAAACCAGAAACATCTTGTCCGTTGAGTACGAACGAACCCGACGATGGTTGATCGAGACAGCCGAGCGTGTTCATCAACGTCGATTTACCTGAACCAGATGGTCCGATGATAGCGACCATCTCACCTTGATCGATGGTCAGACTGATGCCATCGAGCGCTCTTACCACGTAAGTTCCGATCTGGAATTCACGCGTGACTTCGGTCAATTCGATGACTGGAACAGGTTGGATGGTGTTCGTGGTCATCGACCACCACCACGTTGTCCGGTGAATCCGCCCCCAGGTAGGCCACTTGGAATTCGGATAGTGCCGCCGCCGCCGAACAATTGCTGGAGTGGGTCGACAGAATCGGCGATTGTCATCAAGACTTCTTGACCTTCGGTGAGACCAGACTCGATGACTACCCAGAAATCGTCGCTAGCTCCAAGTGTGATCTCAGTTGTGATGAAGCCGTTTTCAGTAACGACGTCTACAGTTGATAGTGTAAAACTGCCGCCAATAGCTTGGAGCGGGACGAGTAACGCGTTATCGATCTGATTCAGTACGATAGTCACCGTAGCACTGAGTCCTTCGATGAGATCGACGTCATCTGGTGGTATTAGCGCGATTGTAAGCGGGAATTCAATCACACCTTGCAGGTTTACGCCGTCACCTATCTCGTCTACCAGCCCTTCCAGAACTTGATCAGGCAAAGCGTCTAAAGTCACAGCTACTTGATCGCCGATTTTTAGCGAAAGAACGTCGATTTCATCAACGGTGCCGTCGACTGTGATCACTGTCGGGTCGAGTATGTCGATTGTCGGAGTGGCTCTGTTGACTATGTCACCTGGCGCCACAGATATAGACGAGATAATTCCAGCAAACGGAGCTGTCAAATTCACCGCAGCCAGTTCGCTGCGGGTGTTGTCGAGATTAGCGCTCGCCTCATTTACCGTTGCTGTAGCCTGTTTGATCTGAAGTGCATCGAGCGCACCAAGCTCTGCCAAAGTGGTCTCAGCATCTTTTTCTAGTTCAATCTTTTCAGCTAGTGTCGCAGCGAGAGCATCAATATCGATGTCGTTCACACTCTTGGTTAAATCTTCAACAGCGGTCTCAGCATCTTTTTCTAGTTCAATCTTTTCAGCTAGTGTCGCAGCGAGAGCATCAATATCGATGTCGTTCACACTCTTGGTTAAATCTTCAACAGCGGTCTCAGCATCTTTTTCTAGTTCAATCTTTTCAGCTAGTGTCGCAGCGAGATCATCAATATCGATGTCGTTCACACTCTTGGTTAAATCTTCAACAGCGGTCTCAGCATCTTTTTCTAGTTCAATCTTTTCAGCTAGTGTCGCAGCGAGAGCATCAATATCGATGTCGTTCACTATCTCGACTACTTCTTCAGCCGCGATTTCGACAGATTCTTGTGCAGCATCGATGAGGATTTGCTGTGATTTCACTGCAGCAAGTGCATCGTCAACTGCTTCTATATGTACTTTTTCAGCTGTGACTTTCACTTCCCAAGCGTCGTCGATCTCCGCGCTAGGACACCGGGCGGTGAGCGAAGTGGTTTCGCAGTTGGTGAGGATTGGGTAAGGCGTCAAATGAGTCCACACCCACACAACAGACTCGTTCCAGGGCGTTTCCAGATCGTCTTGTGGACTATCGGCTGTTGCAATTGACTCGCTAAATATGTTGTCTACGGGGCTTCCCCAATTTTTGAAGAGTATCGACGGTTCTAGTGATCGGTCTGCTTTGGTCACAATGCTGCCGAACCAACCTGAAATCTGTGATGAGTAATCATTTACGGCTTCATCCAATACTTCTTGGGCTGCAGCTACTAGTTCGTCTTGTGCTTCGGCATCGTCATCTGCGGTTAATAAGGCATCAGTCAAGGCTTCATTAGCGTCGCTCAGTTTGTCTTTGGCTTTAATCAAAGCCGGGCTATCGGTGTTACTGCCTGTTGTGTATTCAGCAAGAGCCGAACGTGCGTCCATTGAGTTAACTCTGGCATCCGCCAGATTAGATTCTGCAACGGCTATTTCTAGCGATGATGCTCCGTTGATTAGATCGGTTAGATCTTCACCGGCGTTGATTGAGTTAACTCTGGCATCCGCCAGATTAGATTCTGCAACGGCTATTTCAAGTGAAGATGCTCCATTTAGTAGATCTGCGAGGTTTTCACTGGCATCTTGTAGTGCTATTTCGGCATTTGCAACGGAAGATTCGAGTGCGGCGATAGTTACGTCGTCAAGAATAATAAGTAACTGACCTTCAAAGACAGGCTCTCCCTCTTCCACCAATAGCTCTGCAATAGTTCCTGAAATATCGAACCGTAGACTTTCAAGTTCAGGAAATGTTACTGAACCAGATGCAGTGACATCGTCCAGTAGCGTGCCGCGTTTTACTGCGACGGGACGACGATTGTCATCGACAATGTCATCGTCGAGCAAGAACACTTGTGCGCTGAAATACGCTCCGATTGCGACAGCGGTTGTTAGGACCAGAAAAACACCAATTTTAATAGAGGAAATCCCAACAAATCCCCATTGTGATCGGACAGCGGTTTTGGTTCGTGGCATTACTTTTCGTTCAGATGAAGATAGATCCACCTGTTGATCCTTAGGACTTGTCATTGGAATTTCGATTTATCGGTTAGTAGATAAAAGAGTTGAGATTAGGTTCGACTTGCTGGAAGGAGGATTCGGAATATGGTTCCTGAATCTGCGTCACTTGTTACAGAAATTTCTCCACCGTGAGCTTCAACAAGTCGTTTGACGATCGTTAGCCCTAATCCAGCTCCGCCGGTTGCCCGGTTTCGGCTTTGATCTGCACGGTAAAACTGATCGAATATTCGTGGTAGATCAGCTTCAGAAATACCGATTCCGGAGTCGGTGACAATTATTTTGACATCGTCGTAATCGCCTATAATATCTACACTGATCGAACCGCCATTTGGCGTGTGTGTTAGCGCATTTTCAATAAGGTTAGAAATGATTTGACGTATTCGAGTTTCATCGAAATCTACCACGGTGTCATTGCCATTCACTGAGATGTTGAAGGATATTCCGCGCTCTCGGGCGCGCTGACTGAAGTGGGCGACTGAATCTTTAATCACTGGTACTGGAGAGCCATGTAATTTGTTAAGAGCAAGGGCTCCTGCATCAGCGATTGCAAGAATACGGAGATCCTCAATTAGTTTCGAAAGATGGATGGTTTGACTGTGGAGTGTGTCGATAGTTTCGTCATTGGGTTCGACCACTCCGTCTTTGATCGCTTCAAGGTAGCCCTGAATATTCGTCAGCGGTGTGCGAAGCTCGTGGGCGACATCGGCTGTCAATTGGCGTCGTTGGTCAACTGCATGTTGAAGATCGCTGGCCATAGTGTTGAACGTATTGGCGAGTTTGCCGATTTCATCAGTTCCACTTTCCGGGACTCTCTGGCTAAGATCTCCAGCTCCCAAACTGCTCGCAGCTGCCGTTAGATTACGCACTGGAGCGAGCGCTTGGCGAGTTAGAAGCATGACGATTAACAGGCCGGCAAATCCAGCTGCTATCCCTGCGATCAATAATGATCGTTGGAACGATGCTTGCAGATTGCTCAACGGTGGATCGACGAATTCGAGTACTTCGGAGACGAGGTCACCAGTTGCTTGAGAGGGTACTTGTGTAGGTGGAGGGGCTTGTCTAGGTGGTTGTGCGTTGAGGAGGCGTGATAGACGAGATGCGTAGAGCTCTCGCATTGAAAGCGGGCGTTCATTTAGGCTGGGTTGCTCATCTACCAACATGTAACCGATCAACTCGCCATTAACTATCACGGGGCGCTTGGTGAATCGGGCAGGCCTTGTATATCTCTCGGCGAATGTTTCTAAAAGACCTTGAGCATTTCGTACTAGTTCGTGGGAGTCGGCAACGATTAATCCGGAGTCAGATTCGAACGCTACTCGCCACCCGAACAAGTTGCCTACCTGTTGAACGGCGTATTGGACTTCGTCCCAGTCTTGATTCGCTTCGAACGTGTCTTTCACTAGCTGTTCGGCACGTTCTGTTCGAGCGAACTCGATCTCCGCGGCGAAACGATCAGTCTCTACTTGAGTAGCGTAAGCCGAGTAGACACTAACAGCAGTGATCGACAGCGCGAGCACGAGCGCGAATCCTAGAGTGAGCCTTGCTTGAAGACTGAATATCCAGCTAAACATTGAACCTGTATCCAACTCCGTACATAGTTTTCAGATGTTGCTTGTTTGGATTGGCTACTTCTAGTTTCTTTCTGAGATTGGAAACATGTGTGTCGACCGTTCGGTCATATCCTGAGAAATCGTAACCAAAGACATGCTCAATTATTTGTTCACGGGACACAGTGCGACCATGGCCTTCGATGAAGTATGCCAACAGTCGGAATTCTGTTGGAGTGAGTTCGATTTCATCACCAAGCACGGTTGCAGATCGACGGTCGAGATCAATAGCTACATCTCCGGCGCTCACGGTACTGCCGGTTTCTTGCCGCTTCACAGTTGCCTTTGATGCTCGCCTCAACACTGCATTGACGCGTGCGACCAGTTCTCGTGGGCTAAAGGGTTTTGAAACATAGTCATCGGCTCCGAGATCGAGTCCGGATAGTCGATCATCTTCTTCGACTCTCGCAGTCACCATGATGATGGGGACTTCAGACTCTTTCCGAACGTTTTTACAAACCTCAATACCGTCAATGCCAGGTAGGTTGAGATCTAGAAGCACAATATCAGGTGTTTCGTCGAGAGCCATCTGAAGTCCTGACAGACCATCTTCAGCCGCTAGCACTCTGTACCCAGCTTGCACTAGATAAAGCCTGATGAGCTGCGAGACTGACTTGTCATCTTCGACGACAAGGGCTGTAAGTTCGGTTTGTTGTTCAGTAGTGACCATGAGGGACAATGATATTAGCTAAGGGCAATTGCCCAGTGGATAGGCTGAAATTGTCGGGGAGCGGGAGGTCTTCGAATTGCTCGAATAAACATTTCTGTACCTAAGTTGTACTTCAGAGATGTCAAGATTTTGTGTAGAAGTATGGAAAATATCCAGATGGACACAAAGGTTTGTTTCGGGCGGGTAATCGCTGCCATGGTGGTTGGAAAATACTTGTTGTAGATGCTCAGATATTTTGGAGGCGCTAGTTACGACCCTCGATGATTCAGGTTTTCAGACTTCCGCTGCGTCAGACGGTCGTGGGGCTCTTAGGACGTTTACGAATTCCAACCACAGTTCGTGGTGTTGGATCTCGTAATGCTGATGATGAACGGTGTTGAGTTTGGTACATAGCTTCTTGAGCAGCATGCCAAGGCTAACCAGCCGAATCAACCGAAACGACGTGCTAAGCCTGCGGCTTGTACGGTCAGATGACCACGTCGAGTTAGAGTTCGCCGTCGTCAAGCCTCGTAAACACAGCTAACGATCTAATAAGAAAACGCCCTCATCATCAAGGCGTTTTTGTTTTGGCCTAGTTTTACGTAAGCAATCGGCTTGGTACTAAAAAATTGGTACCCCCGGAGGGACTCGAACCCACAACCTACAGGGTAGAAACCTGTTGCTCTGTCCAGTTGAGCTACGGGGGCACTCACACTATTCTAAGGGTAACCATGCCGGAGGGAGCAATGCTGTTTAGAAGAAAATTAGCCAACGGCACCGCTATTGCGGAGTCGTTGAACTTCTTTTGGCTTTAAAGAAAGGAGGCTGGCGAGTATATCGTCGGTATGTTCGCCCAGCGATGGTCCAGGTGAAACAACTTGATTGGAACCTTCCGTCGATATTGCCGAACTCACTTGTTTGATCGTTCCGTAAGTCGGGTGTTCAACCTCGACGATCAGGCCACGTGCCTTGATTTGTTCGTCTTCGAATGCTTGTTCGATCGAATTAACTGGTCCAGACGGTACGATGCCCCTGAAACGATCTAGCCATTCGGCGTTATTTTTTTTCAATAGTCGCTCGGAAAGTATCGGAATCAGAATTTTACGATTGTCGTAGCGCAATGCGAAATTAGCGAATTTTTCGTCAGAAATTAGTTCTGGCAATTCGATGAGTTCAGCGAATCTGCGCCAAAAATGTTCTTTGGCACAAAAAACGTTAATCCACCCATCACGTGTCTGGAAGTTCTGAGCAGGCACCAACATCTGGTGCGATGAACTGGGCGTTCTTGACGGTTGCCAGTCGGAATTCATTTGCCAAGATCCAAAATAGGTGAGCATCGATACAGCGGTGTCGAGCAAGCTGACATCGACGTCTCTGCCAACACCCGTTGTGTTGGCCTCGAGCAGAGCAGCTACTAAACCAAGAGCAGCGGCATAGCCTCCGGCGAAGTCGATTATCGATACTCCGGCTTTTTCCGGAGGTCCATCTGGTTTGCCCGTAATCGACATGTAACCGGCCATCGCTTGCATTATCGGATCGTAGCCAGGTTCTGCGACTCTAGGGCCTGTACGTCCAAATCCTGAAAGTGAGCATGTGACTATCGATGGGTTTAGTGAACGTAGCGTTTCGTAGGTGAGACCGAGCTTTTCTGGGAGATCGCCACGTAGATTGTTGAAGACCGCATCTGACTTTTCGACAAGCTGATGAAATATTTTCACGCCTTCTGGCTTACGAAGATCAATTGCAATCGATTTCTTACCGCGGTTGAAGGATTGGAAATATAGAGAATCGGCGTCGTTGGTTGCGGGTGGGACATAACGCGCTACGTCTCCACCTGTCGTCGGATCTTCTATCTTTATTACTTCCGCACCAAGATCGGCAAGGTTCATAGTAGCGAAAGGTCCAGCACCGAACTGCGAGATGGCGAGGATGCGGATGCCGTGCAGGGGGGCTTTTCTCAGCGGCTGTTCGGTCAAGTTAAGGATTCCGAATCTTGGGCAATTTTGCCCTCGCCGAGAGTTGGGTGATTTTTTTTAGGAATGAGCACGTGTCGTCGAACGACCATTACGCGCTCTTCACGTTGGTTCGTTACTTCGGTTTCGAGGTAAACGACCCCTCGATCACCTTTGGACGTTACTCGTAGTGCAAGGATGGTCGACCTTGTGTAGATGGTGTCACCGTGAAAAGTCGGAGCTTCGTGTTTTACCGATTCATAATCTAAGTTTGCGATTGCTCGGAGTGAAATATCGTTAACTGTTTGTCCGATAGCAATAGCGAGGACTAGGAGCCCGTTTACAAGATTTTGTCCGTGCTGGGTGCTCTTGGCGTAGTGGGCATCAATGTGAACGGGGTGTTGGTTTTGCGTTAGAAGTGAAAACCACGAATTATCGGTCTCAGAGATGGTTCTACCAGGCCAATGCTTAATTACCTGACCAACTTTGAAGTCTTCGAAATAGTTTCCGTTACTCATTTTTATATTCTGTTCTTGATAGCACGAGGTGTTTAGTTTGAATCGTCATAAAATCCGGCATTTCGGAGTACGTTTTGGGCCCTCAGAATAACCGGCATGTCGATCATCTCTCCATCCAGTGATATTGAACCTCTGCCGCCTGCTTCAGCTTCAGCCGCTATTGCGAGCACTCGGCGAGCGCGATCAATTTCCGCGACGGTAGGCATAAATATCAATTCAATCACTTCTACTTGGGAAGGGTGAATGGCGAGCTTACCTTTGTAACCTATGGATTTGGCGAGAAGTGATTCGTCTCGCAGCCCTTGGGAATCTCGGAATTTCGTAAATGGCGTGTCAAGAGCATGAACGCCGGCAGCCCTTGCGGCCATCGCTACAGCCGAGCGAGGGTAGGCGAGTCCTGGTTCAAGCGCTGTTTGGGTGTTGGCTTCCGTTTCATCGACTGTGCGGCTAATCCCCATATCGGCTGAAAAATCTTCGGCGCCGAAAGCTGCCCACCGAATACGATCGCTGGATTTGCAGATCGAATAGGCGTTGATTACTGCTTCTGCACTCTCGAGAAACGGAAGGATGGTTGTACGTCCAATTGACACTCCAGCTCGACGTTCTGCGTTGACAAGTATCGCTTCTAGATCAGCTACTTCATTTGCGTTACCGATTTTGCCGATGGATATTCCGATGATGTCATTCGAAATAACTGCATTAATGTCATCTTCGGCAAGACCTGATGCCATTGAATTGACTCGTGGGATAAGCAATTTTTTAGCTTTTGCTAGATACGGAATGTGCTCTGCCACGATTCGTCTGGCTGTCTGCTTTTCGCTGGAAGGGACCGAATCTTCGAGGTCAGGGATCAGCCATTTAGTATCAAATCCAACGGCTTTCTCCAGCATTTTGGGTTGGTTGCCGGGTACGAACAGGAGAGTTCGTGGGTATGAGATTGGTTCGTTCAAGACTGTGATTCTTTTACTGTCGTTGAGATGGTGACGCTAAAATTATCGTGAATCATATAAGCGATGAAGCGATGTTAGGGTGGTCGTAATCCCAGTTGATGGTCTTATAGGATTGAATTATTCTCATTTAGAGGCTTGATTTGGTGCTCAACGGGTGCCGGAATGACATTGTGAATCTATGAATATGTTCCTTCTAGCTGCCGAAACCGACCCTGTCGCAAAGGCTGTTGAATCGCTTCTCTCCAACATCTCCGGCTTCCAGCGTCTGACGGCTCAAGAATTCTCGGGTATTGATTTTGGATCTGAGGATGTTCTTCTCCTCGGTGAGAATGGGACGTCTAATGAATTGATCTCCCAAGCTGAATTACCTTCAGTAGGGATGATCCAGAACATTGGTTGCACGCCATCACCTGCACTTCTCGCGAACGCTTCACGATCAGAGTTGCAGGTAATTGTTGCAGGGATTTCACCGAACATTGCTCCTAGAGTCGCTAATCGAGTAATTGGTTTTACTGGGCCGTTAACTGTTCGTCCGCTGCCCGATTGGGGTGTGATTGGTGTCGGAGAAGTTGGGGTTGAGGTCGTAAAAAAAGCACTTGCTACTCGGTCTTCAGTTGGGATTGCCGAGATCCGAACGCCAAGATCAGGATTGTTGACCGAACTGGGCGTTCGTCGACATTCACTGGATCTTCTGGTCGCAGGTTCGGATGTGATTACGATTCACGTTCACGCCGGTTCCACAACCTCACCATTAATTTCCGACCGCGAATTGAGATTGATGAAGTCAGATGCGGTTCTGATTAACACTTCAAGCTCTTCAGTTGTAGATGAGAGTGCTGTTATTGAGGCGCTGGAACGCGGCGAAATCGCCGGTTATGCCACAGACTGCCCAGGTGACGCTATTTCCACTGCCGATGAATCTTTGGCTGCATCGGGAAAGTTGATTGTCACTACTAATCCTCTGACGAATCAAATTGGTGCACCTCAACAGCTCGCCAAGTATATTTTAGCAAATGCAGAAGCGTTCAAAAGCAAATCGACTGTTCGTGGAATATACGAACCGATTGATTTTCCTACGATTGGTGACCCAAGCTTTTGGTCATCACGGATGAGTCCACGTCAGGACTGAGCCTAATCGGCTGCTGGTGATGATGCTTCGATCTTGTCGATTCTAATCGCGCACGCCTTAAATTCAGGCGTTTCAGTGATGAAATCGTAAGCATCTGAAGTGAGCCGATTTGTCTGAGTTAAGTCTGGGAATGCAAAGCTCATGAACACAGTTCCGTGGGGTGATGTATCCGTCACTTTGATAGGAACTTCGACAGATCCTCTTCTGGAACTGACGGTGACTTTCTGACCGTCGACGAGTTCCATTTGCTCCGCATCGAACGGATTGATCTCAGCAAGCTCCGACGGAACCAGTAGTTCAAACCCTGTAGCGCGGCCAGTTTGGGTGCCTGTGTGATATGTCGAACGACGCCTGCCGGTAGTGAGTATTAATGGATATTCAGAGTCGGTTGGCTCTGCTGGTGGAATGTGATCCACAGGGGCAAAGTAGCCGGGCATTCCAGAGTCCATCTCGTTTTCGTGCAGAAACTGAGTCCCTGGATGATCTTCAGTTGGGCATGGCCACTGAAGACCGCCTTCGGAATCCAAACGGTCGTAAGTAATACCGGTAAATATCGGTGCCAGCTGTCTCATCTCATCCCAAACGTCAGAGGATG
>Ga0302123_10002018_pt1 | contig 14072 bp, 8 predicted proteins | sample CB21_321_MG_FD_203109 | JGI IMG/M metagenome (GOLD analysis project Ga0302123, IMG submission 203109) | Marine microbial communities from Western Arctic Ocean, Canada - CB21_32.1 | ecosystem: Environmental > Aquatic > Marine > Oceanic | place: Canada: Western Arctic Ocean | collected 2017-09-28 | reverse complement strand
ACATCGACTTCCCTCTCACGTGCATGTGGGGCTGATAGCTCAGAATCCTGGTCGCCTTCGCCAACGGAATGAAGGCGTCATGCGTGGTCACGGTGTGCGGCGGCAGGTCAAACGTATCCATCGATTGAAAGACCCCCATTGCACTGTGTTTGACCTCGTACTTCGGCACCATGTCCTTCGGGTAGAACCAGACGCCGGTCGTGAGGAAGTCGGTGATCTCCTCGCCCACGGAGTGGTAGTGAATGTCGAAGCTGACCTTTTCGCCGGCCTTGAACAGCCGGCCAGTGTTCTCAGGATAGATTTCCCCGGCCTTGCCGACCGCAAACTCAGCCAAGGCAGAGTTACCGTGGTGCACGATCCGCCGACCTTCGAGGGTCGGCCGCACTTCAACCGCTTTGATCCAGCGGTCCTCGGTTGTCCCAGGATCGACGACCGGCTGCCACCACTGATCTTGCCCCTCGGCCGGCTGAGTCCAGGGCGTCGAGGTCACGATGAGATCCGGGTCGCGACCCAGCAAGTCGCCCACTCGCCATCGCTCACCGTCGGGCCACGCTCTGGCCGGAGGGAGATCCGCAGCATTGCCGAGCGGTGCGCCCGCGTCGACCCACCGCACGATCGTGTCGACCTGCTCCGCGCTCAGGGAGATGTCGTTGACGAACTTCTGGATGCCGGTGGTCTTGGACATATGCCACGGAGGCATGTCGCCCGAGACAACCTTCGTTCGGATCGACCGCGCCCACGGGCGCACCTCCGCATAAGTCGTCAGCGACATCGGCGCCATCTGGCCGCTCCGATGGCAGGCTTCGCACTTCTCCTGCAGGATCGATGCGACATCCTTGGCAAAGGTCACATCCGGCCCCTGAGCCTGCGCAGAGCCCGCGAGCACAAGGAAGACGCCAATCGCCAGCGAACTGATGCTGACGTTCCGCCAGAACCGCTTCTCGAATGTGGGCTGCCGCATATGCTGTCTCCTCATTTCTGCCCCCCTCCTGTGAGGTAAGGCTTCAGCCTTGCCTCGCACGCCTGACGACCTGCGCCAGAATTGTGACCCCAGAGTGATCTCCGGCCCGGTGCACCGAGCCCTCGGCTGGGTCGTCGTTCACTGCTACCGGACATTCACCGTCAGATAGCCGTTGGTCCAGCAACACTGAAACCCGACCGCCATCACGAACGCCTGGCCGCCGGTATCGTCCCACGCCAGCACCCTGAGCACGTATTCACCCGGCTCGCTGAACGTCACGGTGGTCACCGCTTTGCCCGCCTCATCGACCTCGGGCTCGGTCTCGCTGAACGTGACCGAGCCGGGACCTCGATACTTGCTCCACACGACCCCAAAGCCCGCATCGGACCGCGACCGATCGTCGCCCGGTTCACGCTGCTGCTCGCGCATCTTGCGAACCATGTCGTCGGTCGCCCAGACTGAAATCGTAGCCTCTGGAAAAGTCGCTGAGACTGAACCACGCACGCCGCCCGGGCCCTGCCCGGCATCAGCCGCAGGACCGAACCTGACCACAGGGGGCGTGTTCTTGCTCGGCCCCTCCATCATGGCGTCGATCACCCATTCAGGACGCAGATGGCCGGGGATGGAGATCGTCGTGTCTCCGCTGACGAGTGTCCATGTCAGCGTCTGGTCTCCGAAATCGGCAGGGACGACCGTCGTGAACATCCCGGTCTGACGGCGCGGGAGAAAATAAGTCGGTTGCCCGCGATCTGCCGGACCAGGATCGAATCGATTATCGGGTCCGGCTGGGATGTCCAACCGCTCCCCGTAATTCCTGTTGAAATAGCCCCACGACAGACTGAATGTTCCGTCTGGGTTCTCAAACCAGCCTTCGAACGATGCTGATACACTTTGGCCGGCGTCATGCGGGATCGGCACATCCCGCACCTTTCGCTGCTGAGTGCCGACCGACACTCCGGCCACCGCGAGCATCGTTGCGCACACCGCCGTCACCACCGCATTGCCTCGCACCTGATCACCCATCATATAGACCGACTGCTATTTCAGCGTGAGGGCAACCAGTTCGGCTGGGTGGTCTCTATTCCCCACGGCCATGACGATGTACTGCTTCCCGTTGAGCATGTAGGTCATCGGGATCCCGGTCTGGTGCGCCGGCAGCTCAAATTCAGACACGATCGCCCCAGTCAATTTGTCATATGCGCGAAACATCGGGCCACCACTCGCACGACCCGGCACCGCGAACAGCCCTGAGCCTTCCCCCGCAAAGACAAGCGACCGGGTCACGATGATGCCGCCGCGCTCGGGACGACCTGTCATCGGAATCTCGACGCCGGCCAGCGCCGGGTGGTCGGTGATGCAGTCAGGCGTCTCGCCATTCGCGACCATCCAGATGTGTTCACCGGTGTTGAGATCGATGGCGGTAATCCGCCCGTAGGGCGGCTTGGTCAGCGGCAAACCCTGGGGGCCCATCATGCCGCAGCCGGGAGGCGGTGTCCGCGGCTGGCCCGCACCGCCGCCGCGTCCCCCGCGGCCCTGCGGCGCGGAAGGCGCCGCGGCGGGATCACGCAGCGTGACACCGTAGGCCATCGGGTTTGTGATCGACGGCACGTAGACAATGCCGGTCTCGGCATCGGCCGCCGCCCCCTGCCAGTTCGCTCCACCGATCAGCCCGGGCAGAATCAGAGTACCCCGCAGCCCGTTCGCGCCCCTTACGACAGGCGGCGTGAAGATCGGCCCGATCCGGTACTCCGACACGATCTCGACCGCCTCCGCCCGCAACGCCGGTGTGAAGTCGATCAGGTCGTCGTGGGTCATTCCCTGGCGGTCGAACGCCGCAGGCTTCGTCGGAAACGGCTGTGTTGGCGAGAGCTGTTCCCCGGGGACATCCGTATTCGGGACCGGACGCTCCTCGATCGGCCAGACCGGCTCACCAGTCACCCGGTCGAACACATAGAGCCAGGCCTGCTTGGTCGCCTGTGCAATCGCCTTGATCGGCCGACCATCGACGGTGATGTCGAGCAATATCGGCGCGTTCGGTGTATCCCAGTCCCAGACGCCATGATGGACGAACTGGAAATGCCAGACCCGCTCGCCGGTAACGGCGTCGAGGGCCACCAGACTCTCGGCGAACAGATTGTCCCCCGGCCGGTCGCCCCCATAGGTGTCGTTCGTTGGCGTCTCGATCGGCAGGTACACATACCCCAACTCCAGGTCGGCTGACATCGGGGCCCAGACCCCCGCGTTACCGGTATAAGCCCAGGAGCCGTCCTCCCACGTGTCGTTGCCGAACTCACCCTCCACCGGGATGGTGTGGAAGATCCATCGTTGCTCGCCGGTCCGCACGTCGTAGCCACGAACGAACCCGGTGGGGGCTTCCTTGGTCGGCGAGAAAGCCGACTGCGCCGACCCGACGACGACGACGTCCTTCACGATGATCGGTGGCGACGTCGCCCCGATGGAGCCGGTTCTGGGTCTCGGTCTGTCGAGGTCATCATAGAGATCGACAACCCCTTCAATCCCGAATCGCGGGTCGGGCAGCCCGGTCTGCGCGTCGAGCGAGATCAGGTTGTACCCGGGGGTGATGTAGACAATCCGCCCGGCGCCGCCGTCGGTCCAGTACGCCACCCCCCGATGGTTCTTACGTTGATAGGCTTCTCCTCGAGCGCCTTCGTTGTAACGCCACACCCACCGCGTGTCGCCCGTCTCGGCATCGATTGCGACCACGTCGCGCTCGGCTCGTGACGTGACATACAGCACGCCATCGACCATCAGTGGCGTGGCCTGGTAGTTGGTCTCGGGACGCGGCGCGGGGGTCTCTGTCTTCCAGCGCCACGCTATCGTGAGGTCCTTGACCGTGTCCTTGTTGATCTGGTCGAAGGGTGCATAGCGGGTGCTGCCGGCGTCTCCGTTGTAGAAACGCCACTCGCCGTCGGCAGTGCCGGTCTGCGCCGACGCACCGGCGGTTGCCAAGAACAGACCCGTAACGAACAGAGCCCACCAGCTAAAACGACGCGATCTGGTTGACATCCTGTCTCTCCCCCTAACGTGCGGTCGTCATAACCGCCAGAACCTTGAATCCTTCACCCAGGCGTCTCGCCGTCTCACGTTCGGCGTCTGCGCGCGTGGGCGCCACGATCGGATAGCCACATGGGATGTTCCGCGCGAGGCACACCTCGAGGACCTCCTGCACGAGCGCGTCAACCCGCGGGGCGTTGGGACCGTCCTCGCCGGCCGACGTGGCAAGATCGGTCGGTCCCAGGAAGATCACGCCAATTCCCGGCACATCGAGAATCTCGTCGAGGTGCTCAATTCCGGCCAGCGTTTCGATTTGCAGCATCGCAACCAGAGTTCCAGCAGGATCGAGTGGCCAGACATCGGCACCCGCCTCCTGCGCGACTCGCATCGAGCTGACGGCGGCCATCGCCTGTGCCTTCGTCTCGATGTCGGGAAACATCACACCCGACACACCGGCATCGAGGAGCTGCCTGACCACCGCCTGGGGAGCATCTCGCACAGCGAGAGGGATGCGGACAATCGGCGTGATGACGGGTGCCCCGTCGCCCGCACGCAACGCCACGACGGCCTCACGAACCCCATCGATGTCGAACGTCCCGTATTGCTCGTCGATCACCGCGAAGTCGAGGTCGAGGCCGGCGGTTCGCGTAAACGTGCCCATGGCAGGGCGGCCTTGCCGCAGTCGCTCGACGACGAGATTGGTCGGGGCCGCATCCTGCGCGTGCACCACCAGTGGCGCCACCCCTGAGCCTACGAAGCAAAGTGCGGAACCGAGGCCGAGGTGCATGCGTCGCAATGGGAGTCTCCTTCAGTACGCAGGCTAGCCTATTCTACCGAGATGGTCCACTACATTAGTCCCACCGCTCGGCACCCGGGGCTACAGGGTTGCGGGTTCGGCGTCCCAGGCGAGATAAGTTTCCTCCGGAATGAAATACATGTGCACCGTGTAGCGTCCCGATGCCGACTCTGCGTTTCCGAAGTGCAAGACGTGGACGTTGTCGATCGGAGGAATGGCGAGACCGTCCAGCGGTATCGCAGGCCACGACATGCCGGACGCCAGATCCTCCTGGCTGAAGACGTATTCAATGAAGATGAGCTTGCCAGCCGCCTCGCCGTAGATCACCCCGTCATCTCCGGTGGTGGCCGGTTTGCGACTGAACGTCGGGTCTGTGACCGTCTCCGGCAGGTCGATGAAATGACGTCCCATTCCCGGACAGAAACGAGTCTCGGGCATGTGGTCGCACGCGACCACGGTATATCCGCTCGGCAGGATCGTGGCCGAGGGGAGTTGGCCGAATGGCAGCATCGGCTGGACTGAATCCTGGGGTGGGGCGAAGTGCCAGAGCCACAGGTACTGATTGGAATCTGCGGTCTCGCCTTCGATCAGGTCAACCGTCATCGAGTGAGCGACGGGCAAATCCAGCTCGCGCAACGTCAAACCGTGGAAGCTCTTGCTGGCGGCGAGATCCCCCTGTCGGATGAGGTAGCCGGCGGAGACGATGACGCCGTCTTCGATGCCGTACAGGATCCCTTGCCTCCGCGTACCTGTCGGCTCCTCGGCCCACACCCCAGGACCGTCATAGCCGTGGTAGTGGCCGCCGTCGTCGATGCGAAAGGCGGGCCGCTCGCCAGCGGTATAGAACATGCCCCGGTCCGCAAGATCGCCGATCGCACGATAGCCCGTGGGCAGCTGGGTCACCTGCGGCAACACACGCAGCGGAATTGCGGCGTCCGCGTGTGGTTGCTGCTCGACGGTAGACTCAGGTGCCGGCCCAGCGCACCCAAGTAGACCGATTCCGACGACCCATATCCCAACATAGATTCGCGCCATATTCATGCTTGCCCCCTCGGCCTGCCGCCAATAACGAAGAAGATGAACCTGGCGTTCCAGGTTGCCCGCAGGATTAGGTGCTTTATACACCAACACGGCACTGTTAGGCTGGGCGTCACCGTGACATACAAGGCGATTCGGCACATGACAGTCCCGCGGCGCGGTCCTGCAACTCCAGCGCTGGGGTCTGGCGGACCGGGTCGAGAGAACAGATCCACTACCCATCATCAGGACAACCTTCCACGCTGGTGACGCAGTCGAGGTGGTCGATCTGAAACCGAGCGCGGGCATCGAATCGCTCTACGCCCCTCGCCGCAGCGTGCTCGACGTGACCATGGCCGTCAGCCTCTCGAGCGTCACACATACACGTCTGTGGGCAGGGCGTTCAGTATACGTCCAGCCATGAATCTTTGTTCGCGTGTGGCAACCGTCTTGTTCTGTGGACAGGACGGCGACCCTGGTTCTATAGTGGGGCCTTCGGCATCATTCAATTCAACCTCGAGCGAGCGAGGACACAACGATGGGCACCACAGTCTCCTGTCGGGCTCTCCTAGCGGTGTTGCCGTTGGTGTTGGCCACCGGTCTGTCGACGGCGGCGGGTCAAGATCTACGCTTGGTCGCCGCGGCTAGCGAACACGATACGCAGGCGGCGCGCGCGCTGGTCGACGAGGGCGTCGAAGTAAATACGCGGCGGGCGGATGGCGCCACAGCGCTCCTCTGGTCGGCTCACTGGGATGACCTAGCCACTGTCGATCTGCTACTGCGCGCCGGCGCCGACGTGAACGCTGCCGACGACCACGGCGTGACCCCACTCGAGCGGGCCGCGGAGAACACCAGCACGGCCATGGTCGAGAAGCTCTTGGCGGCAGGCGCCAACGCGAATGCGGCCCGGACGAGCGGGCTGACACCACTGATGACGGCCTCACGGACCGGCAACGTGCAGATCGTCGACGCGCTCTTGGCCCACGGCGCGGAGGTCAACGCCTCGACTACACAAGCCAAGAACACAGCGTTGATGTGGGCGGTGGCAGAGTCGCATGCGGACATCGTGCGCGCGCTCCTTGATGCCGGTGCCGCCCCACGGACCTCAACAGCGGACGGTTTTACGCCCCTCCTGTTCGCGGCGCACAACGGCGACGTCGAGTTGGCGAAGACCCTGATCGCCGCGGGCGTGGACGTAAACGACACCGGAGTGGACGGCACGCATGCATTGCCGTATGCCATCGTGAGCGGCCACGACGCGTTTGCGCTGTTTCTGCTCGAGCAAGGCGCCGATCCGAACGGTTCGATGGGAGGAGTTCGCGCATTGCATGCGGCGGCAGGAAGCGTCACGACATGGTTACGCGTGTGGCGGCGTCAGCACGGTGACGACCGGCGACGCGGCAACTTTGGCGGACGGGCCCTCACCCCGAGTCGCGCTCTCCCGCTGCTGCAAGCCCTCCTTGCTCGCGGAGCCGACCCGAATGCGCGCATCACCACCTCCGCGATGTTCATGAACTACATCGGGTATCCGAGGAAGGGAGCGTTCGAGCCGTTCGCGTGCGGTACCGGCGATTTGCGCGGTGCTACACCGCTATGGGTCGCGGCCTACACGGCGAATGGTTCCTCGGCGGCGGACCGTGCGAGCCCGGACCGCGCCACAGGGCGCTCGGAGATCATCCGAATGCTTCTGGAGGCAGGCGCGGACCAGCATCTGACGACCAACGACGGGACGACGCCATTCATGGTCGCGGCAGGGCTGGGTCGCGCGACCTTCAGACCGCGGGAACCGCGTGGGATTCGGTCACCGAGCGCCGAGGCGTCCGTCAGAGCTCTGCTAGCGGCCGGTGCCGACATCAACGCGGTCAACGAAGCCGACTTCACGGCGCTGCACGGCGCGTCGTTCCGTGGGCTGAACGAGGTAATCGCGTATCTGGTGGAAGAGCGTGCGGATATAGACGCTCGGGATTTCCGAGGCCGCACGGCCTACCGGATGGCCGAGGGGTCCAAGCAGTCGTTCCAGTTCCAGAGCTGGCCGGACACCGCGGACCTGCTCCGGATGTTGGGTGCGAACACTCGGCTCGGATTACCGGGCACTGTCCAGGAGCGACTGCGTGACGTCCCGCTCGAAGTCGGGTCATAGCGGACGTGCCCTTGTGTAGCCCCCAACGTTGAGCGTCCGTTTTCTGAGATCGCGCAACGGTGTCTTGGGGAACACGCAACCGGACACGGTCGAGCTGTGGCTGACAGCGGAGCCCCGTGCTAGCATTGCGGCTAGGGACCGATCTAGCCGGAGACACCAAAATTCCGATGACCGTCCACCGTGTGGGCCACGTGGCCCTCGTTGCCTGCGTGATGCTGGGCGCCGACGTTTTGGCGGCACAACCGGATCTCCGGCTCGTGGCTGCGGCGCAGACACAGGACACGGCAGCCGTTCGGGCGCTCCTCGACGAGGGCGTCGACGTGAACGCAGCGCGAGCCGATGGCGTCACTGCGCTCCTGTGGGCAGCGCACAGGGACGACGTCGACACCGCGGATCTCCTATTGCGCGCGGGGGCCGATGTCGACGCCGCCGAGGACCAGGGCTTGACCCCGCTCCTGGGAGCATGCGAGAACGGGAGCGTCGCGATGGTTGCGACACTCCTCTCGGCCGGCGCAAGCGTCGCGACCCCGCAAGCTAACGGCATCACTCCGCTGATGATGGCGGCGCGGACTGGCTCGCTCGACATCGTGCGGATGCTGCTGGCGCGCGGCGCGGACGCCACGGCAGCCATTCCCAGCACCGGGCAGACCGCGCTGATGTGGGCGACAGCGGAGGGCCACGTCGCGCTGATGGAGGCACTGATCGCCGCCGGGGCTGATATCCACGCCCCGTCGAGCATCGGGTTCACCCCGCTGCTCTTCGCCGTCCGTAACGGCGACATCGAGGCCGCGACGGTGTTGCTCGCGGCCGGCGCGGACGTAAACGCGCCAGGCTCGGACACCACCCACGCCCTGCCACTCGCGGTGATCAGCGGGCACGATGTACTCGCGCGATTCCTGCTTGACCGCGGCGCCGACCCGAACAGCGCGATGGCGGGTGTCCCGGCGCTGCATGCCGCGGTCGCCAACATCGACAAGTGGCTGCGCGACTGGTTGCGCGCCCGTCGGGTGTCGGTGTTCGTCCAGGGCACCGCCGGCCTCGCCTCAAGCGATCGCCTGGCTCTGGTCGAGACGTTGCTCGAGCACGGCGCCAACCCCAATGCTCGGATCACATCCTCGACGACGATCGCGACGCACGCGTCGGGCAAGTACGGTGCCCGCAGCAGCTTCACGGTCGGCACCGGCAATCTACGGGGTGCGACGCCGCTGTGGGTCGCCGCCTACGCCGCCAACACCACGACGCTGGCCATCATGCCAGTCCTACTGAAGGCTGGCGCGGATCTGCACCTGACAACCGACGACGGCACAACCCCGTTGATGGCTGCGGCGGGACTAGGCTCGCCGACCTTTGGTTTCGCGCCCTCCGCCATCGACGTAGTGACGCTGCTTGTCGAGGCGGGCGCTGACGTGCGGGCGGTCAACGAAGCCGAATTCACCGCACTCCATGGCGGGGCCTTCCGTGGCTCGAACGAGATCGTCCAGCACCTGCTCAACCATGGGGCCGACATCAACGCGCAGGACTTCCGGGGCCGCACGCCCTACCGGATCGCCGAGGGTGCCCAGCGGCCACTGCAGTTCCAAGGGTGGCCGAAGACGGCAGCATTCCTCGAGACCGTCGGCGCCGACACGACGTTGGGTGCGACGGAGAACATCGGGACACAACAGGCGGATCCCGTGAACGGGCCAGGTGGAAGGCCATGACGGCCAACCCCTCTCGACCCTGGTGGACGCTTCTGGTGGTGGTGGTGGCCGTCGGCGTCCTCGACCTGCATGCACGGCCGCCGGTGCGCGCCGAGCAACCGGCCCCCCTCGACCGAGCGCTACTCGATCGCTATTGCGTCACCTGTCACAACGAACGGTTGCTCACCGGGGGGCTGGCCCTCGACACGGTCGACCTCGACGACACGGCGGCCCATGCCGAGGTGCTCGAAAAGGTGGTGCGGAAGCTGCGCGCGGGGCAAATGCCCCCAGTCGGCCGACCTCGGCCCGCTCCGGCTGTCTCTGCCGCATTCGCGATGGCGCTCGAGACCGCGCTCGACCATGCGTCGAGCGCCGCCCTCAATCCGGGTCGACTGCCGGTACATCGGTTGAATCGTCTCGAGTACGTCACGGCAGTCCGCGATCTGCTGGCCATCGAGGTCGACCCGGATCTGCTGCCAATCGACAACGCAGGAGTCGGATTCGACAACAACGCCGACGTATTGACAGTGACACCGGCGCTGATGTCCCGCTACCTGTCGGCGGCCACCAAGGTGAGCCGGCTCGCCGTGGGCGATCCGGCAATCGGTCCGGGCACGCAGATCTACCGGGCGCCGGAATTCGCAGACCAGAGCGTCCGTGCGGGCGACGATCTGCCGTTCGGGACGCACGGCGGCCTAGCGGCTCGGCATGCCTTTCCGCTCGACGGCGAGTACATGTTCAAGCTGGGGTTGCAGCGAGCGTCGATCGGCAACACGATTCGCGGTATCGACGACGAGCACGAGATTCAGGTGCGGATCGACCACCGCCTTGTCGAGCGATTCAGCATCGGCGGTCTGTACCCGGGGCACGATGTCGGACTGGTCAACGGCATCCGGGACGATGACCTCGAGGCTCGGGCGCTGCACGCCTATCGCACTACCGCCGACGACGCCCTCGAGCTGCGTATCCCGGTCGGCGCAGGGATGCACCTCGTCACGGTGGCGTTCACGGACCGGGCGCCGGCCGTCTCCGAGTTGGTACCGTTGCGGCCGTCATCACGTCAGCGCCGGATCTTCACCGACGATGCGGGTGACCCGAGCATCGAGACGCTCTCGATTGCCGGACCCTATAACGCGACAAGGCCGGACAACATACCGAGCCGACAGCGTATCTTCGTCTGCCGACCGGCCAGCCCAGGCGAGGAGGAATCGTGCGCCCGCACGATTCTGAGGACGCTGACCGAGCGCGCGTATCGTCGCCCCGCGACCGCCGCGGACCTCGATGAGTTATTGGGTCTGTATATTGCCGGCCGCCGCGATGGCGATTTCGACGCCGGCATCCAGCTCGCGCTCGAAGGTCTGCTGGCATCACCAGCATTCCTATTTAGCATCGAACTCGACCCAGTCGACTCACGACCGGGCATGGTCTATCCGCTGACTCATCTCGAGTTGGCCTCGAGGCTGTCGAGGTTCCTCTGGAAGAGTCTGCCCGATGACCCGTTGCGGACCGCGGCCGGGCGCGCACTGGACGACCCGGCGGTGCTGGTCGCCGAAACCGGGCGAATGCTCGCTGACCCGATGGCCACGCGCTGGATTGACGACTTTGCAGAGCAATGGCTGACCGTGCGCAACATCCAGGCGCACCAACCGAATCACGATCTGTTTCCCCATTTCGACGACACCTTGCGCGCGGCGATGGCGACCGAGACAAGGCTGTTCTTCCGGAGCCAGGTACGTGAGGACCGGAGCGTGCTGGATCTGCTTCGCGCCGACTACACCTTCCTGAACGAGCCGCTGGCGCGACACTACGGTGTGCCGAATGTCTACGGCAGCCACTTTCGCCGGGTGACCGTGACCGACCCGGCCCGCAGCGGCCTGCTGGGCCAAGCCAGCATCCTGACGGTCACCTCGTACGCCAACCGGACTTCCATCGTCCTGCGAGGCAAATGGGTGCTCGAGACGCTGCTGGGCGCGCCGCCGCCGCCACCGCCGCCGGATGTACCTGACCTCGAAGACAACGTGCGCGGGCAGGCACCCAAGTCTCTGCGGGAGCGGATGGAACAGCACCGTGCAAATCCAATATGTGCCAGTTGTCACGCGACGATGGACCCGGTCGGCTTCGCGCTGGAAAACTTCGACGCGACGGGGCACTGGCGCGACACCGATGCGGGCGCCGCCATCGACGTGACCACCACGCTGCCTGGCGGCGAGACGATCGACGGTCCCGCTGGACTGCGACAGTACGTGCTGGACCGCCGCGCCGAATTTCTTCGGACAGTCGCCGAGAAGCTGCTGTCCTATGCCCTCGGCCGCAGCCTCGAATACTACGACGCGCCCGCCGTGCGCCAGATCCTGCGCGAGGCGGCACGCGACGACTACCGGTGGTCAGCGCTGGTGCAGGGCGTCGTCCGGAGCGCGCCATTTCGGATGCGCCGGGTAGCGGACCCGTCGCCAGCCTCCATAGCGGCCGCCCGGCGACCCTGACGAACGCATCGCGAAACGGAGAGTGTCGGCATGTTCATCGCCAAAAAACACCTGCCTCGTCGCACCGTACTGCGTGGCGCTGCCGCCGCGCTCGCACTGCCGTGGCTCGACAGCATGGTTCCGGCACTGACGGCCCTCAGTCAGAGCGCCGCCGCGCCAGCGCGGCGGCTGGGTGTGTTCTACGTGCCGAACGGCATGTCGATGGGATACTGGTCCCCCGCAACCGAAGGGAACATCGCCGAGTTGCCGCCGATCCTGCGCTCGCTCGACGCGCACAAGGAACAGGTGCTGATGATTGGCGGGCTCGACCTCGGACCTGCAGACAAGGTGCGGGCGGGCGCTCACTCGCCCTCGTCCGGCACCTTCCTGACGTGCGTCCCGTTCCGCGCGATTACCGATACGAACGTGGTCGCCGGGACGACGATGGACCAGCTGGCGGCGAAGCAGTTCGGCACCGAAACCCAGATCGCCTCGCTCGAGCTCGGCCTCGAGAACGCCGGTATTCTTGGCGCCTGCGATGGCGCGAGCTGTTCGTTGACCAACACCATCGCCTGGAGCACCCCAACCACGGCGTTACCGATCGACAACGACCCGCGGTCGGTCTTCGAACGGCTGTTCGGCTTGAGCGGCAGCACGGACCCGGCTGCGCGCCGCGCGCGTCTCGAGCGCGAGCGGAGCGTACTCGATATGTTGTCGAACCAACTCGCACGGCTCACCACGCGACTGGGCCCCAGGGATGAGGCCAAACTCGACGAGTATCTGACGTCCGTCCGAGACGTGGAACGGCGTATCCAGATGGCCGAAGCGCAGAGCGGGCGCGAGCTGCCGGTGGTCGACCAGCCCGCGGGTATCCCATCAGATTTCGGAGAGCATGCCAAGCTGATGATGGATCTGCTCGCGCTGGCCTATCAGACGGATCTCACGCGGGTCAGCACCTTCATGTTGGGACACGAGGTCAGCAGCCGAGCCTACCCTGAGATCGGCGTGCCCGACTCTCACCACCCGCTCTCGCACCACGCGAACGAATCGGCGAAGCTCGAGCGTCTCCACAAAGTCAACGCCTATCACCTTCAGCAGTTCGCCTACCTGGTAGACAAGCTCGCGGCGATTCCGGAGGGCGACGGCACGATGCTCGACCACTCGCTGTTCCTGTACGGCACCGGCATCAGCGAAAGCAACTCGCACTCCTACCACGATCTGCCGATCGCTGTGGTCGGCGGAAAACAGGCCGGCGTCGTCGGCGGCCGCTATGTCCGGTACCAGACCGGCACCCCGCTCGCGAATCTGCACCTGACCCTGCTCGACAAGATTGGGGTGCGCGTCGAGAGTTTCGGCGACAGTACGGGGACGCTTGACGCCCTCGGCGATCAGATGCTCTCGGAGGTCTAGATATGACCCGGGCGGCACTGCACAAATCGCGGCCAATATTGGTTGCTGTGGGTGCTGGCGGCCTTTTGCCCGCACAGCGAAGTCCTGTCAAGTCCCGGGTATAATTGGGAACAAGGAGATAGATCCATGCGCCCCAAGGTCAATCGTCTAGCAGGAATGTGGGTCGGCCCGTTACTGCTGTGTGCCGGCATCGCCACGGCTGCAGATCCGGATCTGCGGTTGGTCGACGCCGTAGCCCGGCAAGATGCGGACGCAGCCCGAGCGCTGGTGGACGACGGTGTCGACGTCAACGCGTCGCGCGCGGATGGCGTGACGGCGCTCTTCTGGGCAGCACACTGGGATGATCTGGCAACGGCCCGTCTGCTCTTGAGCGCCGGCGCCGACGTCAACGCTGTCGAGGACCACGGTGTCGCCCCTCTTGCGCGGGCCTGCGAAAACGCGAGTGTCGCGATGATCACGGCGTTGCTGGATGCCGGGGCCGATCCAAACGCCACCCAATCGAGTGGTCTGACGCCGCTCATGACCGCCGCACGGACCGGCAATCTGCAGGTGGTCGAGGCGCTTCTGGCATACGGCGCGGGCGTCAACGCAT
>Ga0302123_10002016_pt1 | contig 14085 bp, 2 predicted proteins | sample CB21_321_MG_FD_203109 | JGI IMG/M metagenome (GOLD analysis project Ga0302123, IMG submission 203109) | Marine microbial communities from Western Arctic Ocean, Canada - CB21_32.1 | ecosystem: Environmental > Aquatic > Marine > Oceanic | place: Canada: Western Arctic Ocean | collected 2017-09-28 | reverse complement strand
GGCCTGATCTGGCGCACAGTCAGCAATGTGCTGCCGGTGGATCTGCCGCCAGACGGCGACCTGCTGTTCTTCCTCGGTGGCGACAACGATGGTACCATAGCTAATGCCGACAATTACTTCGAGAGCGGCTATATCGACGAGTTCCGGATCTGGCGCACCGCCCGGACCAGAGCGCAGATCGAGGCGTTCCGCGACAACATCGTGCAGGAAGGCGACTTCGAGTTGCTCGCCTACTATCGTTTCGACGACGGCGGCGAGACGACGGAAGACTTCCGTGTACCGTTGCGCGGCAACCGGATTGGCGAGGACTACATCCTCGACATCGTTAATGGTGGGACGGACGTGACGGATACGCAGTGGGCCGAGGTCCATGGCTACGACGACGCCAACGAGGACGGTATCCCGAACGCCTTCGAGGCGATGTTCGTTGATGGCTATGACGACTTCGACTTCAACCTGCCGGACCTGCCGAGTTTTCAGGGTGTGCCGCTCGACCAGATCACTAATCGGATCACAATCGATCCGGTCAGTCTGCCGTCCTTCCAGGGTTGGACTGCTGTTGTCGGTGCCCAGGGTGATGAGCTCGCTGCTAATACGAACGCTGAATCTGCGGAGGACGCAGTGTTCTTTGTCAGCAGCGGCCGGGTCATAATGAACACGATCCCGTTCGAGATCGCCGGCGGCAGCGAGGCCAGGTATACTCATGATGGCTTCGATCCCTCGAAACCGTTTATCCTCGAGTATACCTATCGCATCGCGGACTATGAGCGCCTGCCTGTTATCGGTGACGCGCAGCCGGATAACAACGGGTTCACGGTCGAGATCAACGGTGGTTCTTTCGCCCTAGTGATTGGTATGAGCGAAGACACGGTCGAGCTCATCAATGGTCCCCAACGCACCTTGATTCCGGTGGACAACACCCAGGTGCGGACGATTCGGATCCTCGGTGCGCCGAACACCGGCTTCAACATGTTCATCGACGACAAGCTTACCGCTAACGGCGCCTTTGACATCAGTGCCGGCGCTGTCGGTCTGAGTATCGGCGATACCAGCGATGCGGCCAACGCCCAGGCCGAGGTTCTCGGCCTCGAGTTCGTCCAGTTCGACGATGACGTGCAGGTGGCGGACTCGATCCAGACCGACACCCGCTACGAGCTCGACACGAACACGTTGCCATCCGATCAGAACTGGATCTACACCGGTGATAACGAGGCCCAGACGTTCCTGGCCAACAGCGGCTTGCTGACGATGCAGACAATCGGTCAGGATGTTCTTGTCCAGGATGCCAGGGGTTACAGCCTGGATGGGGAATATAATTTTGAGCTCGCCGCAAAATTGACGATGCGCATGCGGATCGTTGAGGTCTTGTCGACGATCGCTACGACTGTTGTCGTCGAGGGTGGCGAGGAAACTGTGGTGCTCACGGCTGAGCCGGGCTTTCAGGTCCGTGTCGGTTCGATGACTATGGACTTCGGCAGAGAGTCCGTCACGGTCGGCGACCAGATTGTGAACGTAGATACGACGGCGTTCCAAGAGTACCGCCTCGAAATATCGGCGAACGGCGCCGAGTACCAGCTGTTCGTCGACGATATCGAACTGGCTAGTGGCGCCGGTGGCGGCGAAGGCGCGACCGACATGTTCATCGGCGATACGTTCCCTGACGTCAATGCTAATGTCGAGATCGCTAACTTCGTGCTCGAGCAGTTCTTCGAGACCATCGATGTGGCCCTCGACTTTGCTGATCTCGACGACGACAGCGACGAGCTGACCAACCTCTCAGAATACCGCAACCGTCTCAATCCGCTGTCGGCAGACACGGACGGCGACGGCGTCCGCGATGACCTCGAGGACACGGACGGCGATGGTCTTGCGAACATCGACGAGCAGGAGCTCGGTAGTGATCCGTGCGACGTTGACACGGACGATGACGGTTTGACGGATGGTGAAGAGTTCGAGGCGGGCCACAACCCGATCGCGGCGACCAGCGTATTGATCGAGCGTATCCTCGACCTCGACGGCGACGGTGACTATGTCGAGTTGCCGCTGACTAGTCGCGCCGCCAGCGGCGGGTTCACGATCGGTGCCTGGTTGTATCCGCAGAGTGCGCCCGGTGTGGTTGTGAAGCGTTCCGTGGGTGCGGTCGACACTAATTACGAACTTGGTTTTGACGCTGCGCGGCGGCCGTACATCACGTTCCGGACGATTACCGGCGACGATGTCATCCTGAAAGCGCTGGTGATGGATGCGATCAATCTGAGGGCGTGGACACATGTCGCGGCGACCTACGATGACAGCACGCGCAACCTGCGTTTGTACATCAACGGATTCCTCGTCAACAGCCGTCGTGTGCTGGTATCGCCGGTGACCAACGGTCCCGGACCGATCTATACCCGTGTGGGTGCTGGTAACCTGGATACGGACGCTGAGTTCCACGGTTATATCGACGAGCTCCGGATCAACGCCTCGGCGATCACGACGACGACGCTGGTCGAGGGCATGAACGCACCACAGGAACGCGGCGGCGCCAGCGTCTACTACCGCTTCGACGACGGCACCAACCTTGACGCCGATGTGCCGACAATGGCGAGTGGTCATGTCGAGGACTTTGGTGTGGCCAATGGCGACTGGTGGAAGTGGTGGCAGAATGCCGGTACCCTCGCGGGTGACGCGACGACGATCGATGCATACGAAATCGAACCGTCGATCTCCCATCCGTTCATTGAGGACCGCATCGCCGACCTCGACGAAGACGGCATGGCAGACTGGTGGGAGCTGTCGTTCTTTGGCGACCTCGACCACGACGGCACCGAGGATTCGGATGAAGACTACGTGAGCGATCTGTTCGAATATCTGGCCGGTACGAATCCAAATGTCTATGACAGCGACAACGACGGGCTCCCGGACTTTCTGGCGGATCCGGACGGTGACGGCCTGTTCAACTGGGACGAAGTACTGTTCGGCACGCACCCGTTACTGGCGGACTCCGATGATGACGGTATTCCCGACCTCGTCGAGATCGAGTCGCTCGAAGTCGATGCGGACGGCAATCCGCTGCAGGATCCGGCCGACTCGTTGAAGCCGTTTGTCCGGCGCGTCGGTAGCTTTGACGGTGAGAACGACTATATCACAGTCATCGAGAACAACGATCTCGATCTGGCATCATATGCGCTCAGCGTGTGGGTGAATCCGAACAACAACGGTCGTCGCATGACGATCCTCGAGAAGCACGCGGGTCCGGAAGATCTGTACACCTTCCGCCTGGTGCTCGAAGAAGACAATCGCGTGACGTTCGAGTACCACACGGCGATCGTGAACCACCTGGTGAAAGTGACGAGCGACCGCAGCCTGGTCGGTGGTGAATTCACGCTGGTTGTGATCAGCCTCGATCAGTCGCAGCGCCATATGGCACTCGACCTTCTCGTGCCGAACGGTAACAGCTTCGATCGTGTCACTGAGTTTCGTATCCCGCTTGGTGGACCGGTCACTGGTGCTGGCAATCTGTACGTGGGTACCTCATTTAGCAACGGCGACGGGGCCGTCCAGTCGGAGACGATGTACCGCGGCGAGATCGATGAGATCGCGTTCTGGAACGGTCAGCTTATCGACGCAGAGTACGAAGCGATCTATACTGCCGGTCGTAACTCGGCGTTTGTATTCATCGAGGAAGCCACCGGTACCGCGTCTGGTGCGGAAGCTGGCAGTGGCGATGCCGCGGGCGATGCGGTCGGTGAGCAGGCAACGGGTGCCGTCGCGGACGCCGATGCAGGTACAGCGGGTGACGCTGGGGCACAGGCTGGCGATGACACCACAGGTGACGCTGGCGCCGGTGACGCTGGCACAGGCGACGCCGATACGGAAGGCGAAGTCACGGCTGGTACCGGTACGGACACCGGTACAGACACCGGCACGACCGAAGGCGATACGGATAGTGAAGCACCCGGTGAGGGTGGCGAGCTCGGCGTCGATGAGGGCGAGGTCGCAGCCGGTGACGAAATTATCGAGGAAGAGACGGTTACGGCTGTGCAGGGGCTGTTGCCGCGTCTCGTCGCTTACTACACCTTCGACGACGGTGGCTCGGATCAGGTTGTCGGGCAGCCGCCGCCAAGCCTCGAGGACTTTACGCACAAGAACGACTGGCTGCTCAACTGGCGTCATGCCGGTGTGATCAACGGCGTCATCTTCAATACCAGCAATGACAGAGTACTCGACAACGACAAAGACGGTCTGCCGAACTGGGTTGAGCTGTTGCATACCGCCAACCTGATCTTCGGTGTCGCTCAAGAGGGCGGCGAGTTCGATCTGAACCCGAACAATGCGGACACGGACGGCGACGGTGAGCGCGACGGCCTCGAGGACTTCGACTTCGACGGGCTTACCAACCTCGAAGAGTTCGATGGTGTCGATGGCGTGCCGCCCGCTCCCGGCAAGGCTACTTACGATGCCGGCGAGGGGATGTGGACGATCGTCGATATTTCCGATCGCGTGCTGACGGCAGCGCCGCTTGTCGACGACACGGTCCAGGGCAACTATAACGTTGGTGACGACCTCATCGATGTCGCCAACCCGGGTCAGTGGAATGTCGGCGATCAGGTGGTGTTCGACAACAATGCCCTGAACTCGTTCACGATCCTGGCAGTCAACGGCAATTCGTTGACGCTGGACGGCACCGGACTTGGCACCGACATCGATGATGGCGATGACGTGCGCCTGGTCAATGTTCACTACTTCGTAGACGCACTCGAGAACGGCGACGATGCTGCCGCCCCGTGGGCTGGTCAGGTCGGCATGCTGGCAATCTGCCAGCTTTGCGATGGCTCCGACTGGGTGTTCAGCGCGCCGTCCGGTGTGCCGCCGAATGATCCGGCCCAGGACGAGGACTGTTACATCACCGGCGCTGTGAATGTCGTCATCGGCGATGACATCGAGGAAACAGAATTTTCGGATGATACCAATCCGAGCGTTGCAGACACGGATGGTGACGGTCTCCAGGACGGCCTCGAGGTCGATGTGTATATCACCAATCCGTTCCTCGTTGACACGGATGATGACGGTATTGATGATATCACTGAGCTCTTGAACGGCACCAATCCGCGCTCGTCACTGAGCCCGCTGGTCGGTCGTAGTATGCTGTTCCAGGACGGGCAGTACCTGACGGTCGATGCCAAGACACGTCACCAGGTCGAGAGCTTCACGGTTGAGGCCTGGTTCAAACAGAGCGATCGCTCGATAAGTGGTATTATCCTGCGTCGCCTCAGCGGTGACGGTGGTGCTGTCAACTACGAGCTCGGTCTCGACGCTGGTCGTCCGTATATCGAGTACACACCGGTCACCCGGGACACGGCTGATAATCGTCGCGTGACAGCGGATCAGGCGCTGGACGACGTCGACTGGCATCACGTCGCCGGTATCTTGAATCTCGCCAGTGGCAAGCTGTGGTTGTACGTCGATGGTATTCCGGAGACGGCAAAGTTTGTCGGTATCGAGCCGTACATCGATTCGGGTGCATTCTCGATCGGTGCACCGGATGATCCCGGGACGGTACAGACGGACGGGTTCACCGGACAGGTTGATGAGGTACGCTTGTGGAGTCTGGCACGGTCGACCGCGCAAATCAGTGCCGGCCGCGACGCTACGATGACCGGTGCCGAGGACGGACTGGCCAGCTACTTCCGATTTGATGACAGCGAGTGGCCGGTGGAGAATCCACCGTACGAACGCAGGCAGGGAGCCGAAGATTTTATCGCACGAAACGACTTTGACGTATCGGCGATGGGCCCGAACGGCTACACCTTTGTCATGGAAGAGCCGCCCGGCCTGGTCGATGTCGACACCGACGGTGACGGCATGCCGGACTTCTGGGAACAGGAGAATGGCCTCGATCCGCTCGTGCCGGACGCCGACGGGGATCCGGACGGCGACGCGCTGTCGAACCTCAACGAATACAATGCCGACACCAATCCGTTCGATGCGGATACGGATGGCGACGGCATGCCGGACGGCTTCGAGGTCACTAACAGTCTCGATCCGCTCGAGGTCGCCGACGCTGGTGAAGATCCGGACAACGACGAGCTCAACAACTTGCAGGAATTCCTCGCTGGCACCAATCCCAACAGCGGCGATTCAGACGGCGACAACCTGCCGGACAAGTGGGAACTTGACTTTGGTCTCGATCCGCTGGCCGCGGACGGCGACGGGGATCCGGATGGCGACGGTTTGACGAATCTGGATGAGCTGCTCCGCGAGACCCATCCGAACAACAACGATACGGATACCGACCAACTGCTGGACGGCTGGGAGGTCGAACACTTCTCCGATCCGACCAAGGACGATACGGACGGCGACGGCATCAGCGACGGCGACGAGGACTGGGACTACGACGGCCTCGACAACATTTCCGAGCAGGGCGTCACGACGAACCCGCGTGACAACGATACGGACGGCGACGGTATGCCCGACGGTTGGGAGGTTATCCGTAAGCGCGACTCTGACGGACTCAACCTCAATCCGCTCAGCGCTGAAGGTATCAATGGCGCTACTGGTGACCCGGATCAGGACGGCCGCATCAACCTGCACGAGTACCGCGCCGGCAGTAACCCGTGGGTTGCCGAGCTCGATATTCTCAACATCGATACGGATGGTGATGGTCTCTCTGACATCGAGGAAGTGATCAATGGTACGGATCCGTTGATGCTCGATACGGACAATGACGGTATCAGTGACTTTGTCGAACGTTTCGACAGCAACACCGGCTTCAGGAGCTTCGGGTTCAACAGCCTGTCGAAACGGGATCCGGAGAACCTGGTCCTGACGCTTGACGGTCGCGCGTACATTGATGTACCGCTGGTCAACGAGACCGGGATCGACGAACTCGTCGTCGATCTGGCAGATCCAGCCGTGCAACGCCTTGGCTACGAGAACTGGACAGTCGAGGCATGGGTGCGGCCGGAGACTACCGGTCGGATAGTCCGTTCAGACGGCGGCAGCTTCATCACCGCTGGCTTCTTGATCGATGATGTCGTGAGTGTTGCCGGCAGCACCAGTAACGATGGTGATTACACCATTGCGAAGGTCACGGCCGATACGCTGCTGCTCAACGAGGACATCAACCTCACTAATGAAATCGACGGTGACGCGGTGACGTTGTCTGTCGGTCCTGACGATCTGGTGATCGCTAACGTTGGCATTTCGTTCGCGGACGGCATGATTATCGTCCAGCGTACGCTGGCTAAGCGGACTGTGCCGAGCACTTTGAATTCGATCAACTACGAGCTCGGTATTGATGCCGATGGTCTGCCGTATGTGCTTTGGCAGAACGAGTTCAATACGATCCGTCAGGCTAAGGGCGCGACCCCGATCAAAGTCCAGGCCGACAACTTCGTGTGGACCCGCCTGGCAGGTACGTTCCAGCATAACCAGAACGTCATGCTGCTGTATGTGAACGGTATCGAAGTCGCCCGTAACACGGTCGCGTTCGATCAGGTCCAGATCAAGTCGTTGGAAATGGATGCACGCGTCCGCATCGGTGCTGGTGTCCTGGCGGCGAACGTCGCAGAGGGCATCGCGGATCGTACGTTCGTTGGTGACCTCGACGAAGTTTCGATCTGGGATCACTCCCTGACGTCGCTGCAGATCTCGGAGAACTATCGACGCACACGGGCGCAGATCTTCGGTATCGAAGACTATGAGCCCGGACTGGTTCCGGCACGTGGTATCTTCGACCTGGGCCTCGATACGTTGATCGCGGGTAACGCCTTCGCGCAGGATGAAGTTATAGGCGGCGCTGAAGGTCTCGAAGGCACGGCGGAAGGCGAGGAAGCGATCGAAGAGGATCAGGCCCTGCAGGACCAGGCCGACAGTGCCAACACTGATACCGGGACGGTCGATGCTCCGGCGGAAGGTGCCGACACCGATACCCCAACTGCCGCGACCACGCCGGCCGAGGGTGATCCGGCTGCGGCGGATGACCCGCCGGCAGATGGCGGCCGTGAGGCCAGTGCTGCACGTGACCACGAGGAAGGTCATGTCGGACCGGAAGTGGACGAGGAACTGCTGGCGGCCATTGCAGATGAGTCGGTTGAGCTCGCTGGTGTCATCGGGTTCCGCTTGCTGGATCCGCCGGTTGAGTTGGCTAACGCCGCCGACGGCACAGTCGACGCGGTGTTGCTGGCACGAATCCAGACGGAACCGGTGTACTTCTTCGATGTCAACGGCAACGCCGACTATGACGTCGGCCAGCTGGAGCCGGTGTGGATCGACTTTGTGCTCAACCAGGATCCGTTCGTGGCGGGTCGTGCGGCCTGGGCCGATCAACTCGGGATGGGATTGTATCTCAAGTTCGATGATGGTCCTGTCGTACGGACTGTCGACGCGCTTGTTGACGTGCCGGAGGATTTCCGCGGCATGGTCTTCCTCACCGCTGACGACCAGTTCTACGTGGACGTCGATCCGTCCCCCGAACGCGACTGGCTCCCGAATCTCGAGATCGTACCGAAGCTGGACCCGATCCTGATCGGACCGACCATCGAAGACATGACCTGGCACGCCGACTGGCAGATCTTCGGACCGGTCCAGGGGCGGTGGGCGCATGCGATGACGATGACGCCTGTCGGCACCGCGGTGCTGATGCCGAGCGGAATCGATCTCGGCAACGACGCACCGGACGTCATCAATATCGATGTTGCAGCGTCACCCGAGGATCCATCGCTGGACAGCGTGCTGACCGTCGAGGTGAGCGGGGTGTTTGATCCGAACGGCGACGTCTTCGGCTACGACTATCAGTGGTACTCGGCACCAGTCGGATCGGCTGACCTAGATCTTGACGCACTCGGCGCTTGGGCTGCGCTTGCTGGCGAGACCAACAAACGCCTGATGCTGAACCCGGCAGATGGAACCAGGGCCTACGCCGTCACTACGGTCGCGGTCGATGAACACGAGGAGAAGAGCGCTGCGTCTGCCAGTAACACCGTGCGGAGTACGGCGGCACAGAATCGTCCGGATGCTCCGGGAATCGAGTTGGTCGAGGTTGAGGATACGTTCTACTGTCGTTTGACCGCGGCTTCGACGGATCCCGAAGGTGACCCGATCACGTACTTCGTCAGGTTCCGCCAGAATGAAGGTGAAACTGTCACGACGTGGGAGATGACTGCTGCTGGTGCACTCGGTGAGTTTATCTTCGAGGACGATGGCGTAACTGACGTCATCGGTACCCCCGTGGCCAAGGCCGCCGTGGGACTCGGTAACGTCCTGTTCTGCGAGGCCTATGCTTCAGATGACAATGCCGCCGGCCGCCGTCGTAGTGATTCCGTATTCTCTAATACCGTCACTGTTGGTGGTGGTATTGGCGATGATAATACGTCGCCGTCGGAACCGACGATTACGATCGAGCCCCGCCTGCCGGTAGCCGGTACGGACGAGATCATCTGTCAGATCGTTACGGAGTCGTCAGATTCGGACAATGACCGCATCATTTATCTGTTCAGCTGGTATGAGACGATCCGTAATGTGGCGACCGGTGGCGACGGCACGGCTACAACCGACCCGAACTTATTCGAGTTGATCAGGCTCGAGGACGGCAGGCCGTTGACCGGCGATACGATTCCGTTCAGTCTTAGCGGGGGGTTGGCCGAGGCCACGATCTTCTGTGAAGTTCAGGCTGTCGACAGCTTCGGAAATCGTAGCAATATCGTGCGCAGCGGGCTGCTCTACGTTGCCGCCGGTGGTGGTGGAACGGACGCCCAGGAGATTGTCGGTGCCGGGAATACCACTGATGCTTTTGAGCCGGACGACACATTCGCCAACGCGCATCGCGCCGCGGTCAACTCCCAGGACGGCCAGGCGCACAGTCTGGAAATCGAGGACATGGACTTTATCAAGTTCACGATCACGGAGACCGCCGATGTGACAATCATCGCCGGGTCCGAGCTCGAGCTGTTGCGTCTGTTCATCGGTGCGGGTAACATTGGTAACGAAGATGGCTCCAACCAGGGCGCTACGACGGGTTTGGGTCTGAGCGGTGTCCAGATCGGTTTCGACACCGTCATGTGGTTGTTCCACGAGGACGACTTAACGACCCCGATCGCCTTCAACGATGACAATGGCACATTCGATACGGATGACTTCACGTTGTCCGCGACGATCTCGCAGCGGTTGGATCCGGCGACGTATTACGCGTTGGTCCGGTCCAGCGACAGTTACCAGAGAACGATCAGTCAGTACCTGTTTGCGGTCCGCTCAGATCCTATTACCGGTATTGTCGTGCTGGAACCGAACCAGCCGCGTATCGTGCCGCAGGATCCGCTGATTACGGACGATCTGCTGGCCGTTGTTGATGCCAGCGCAGCGCAGGACCTCAACAACCAGGACGAGGATGCGATGAACTATCGCTGGTTCGTCGATGGCGCTGAATTCCTGATCACGGATACGAACGTGCTTGATGCCCGATTCACACGAGTCGGACAAGCCTGGCAGGTGGCTGCGTTCACAGTCAACGAAACCGGTACCAGCAGCGACAGTCTGCTCAGTACCTCGGTCACGATCGAGTTGAATGAGTGGGAATTCGATGTTGTTGCCCGCAAAAAGTTTGGCGACGGAACGAGTGCGCCGCCACAAACGGTTACGGTCGGTTGGGAGACGCAGGCGACACATGGCTGGGACGAAAAGATCGATGTCGATCTACCACTTCTTACCGGTTTGCCATCAGGTCCCGCACCGTTGCCCACCGGTGACGATGTACCTGGCGGTAGCTTCTTCTCGCGCGGCTTCTCGGACGATCACACGGTGTTGTCGACAGATATCAGACCGTTCGGTAGTTCATCGACCTGGTACTTGTACCTTGACTTCGGCGACAACCCGACTGAGGTACGAATCGAGTGGGAGACGCCTGACCTGCCGCGCTCTGACCTGCCGCTGCTTCTTGCAGAAGTGGATGAGCAGAATGACTTCGAGGTCAAACCGGAAACGTTGATTGATATGATGAGCGAGAACGAACTCGCGTTCGATCTCGGCGAGCTGGATACCACCCAACGCGTGCGCAAAGTGTTCCGTGTACAGATCGGCCTGGCCAGTCGCTCCGAAACACTGATACTCGATCCGGGTTGGAATCTGGTATCGTTCCCGATGCAGCCGAATGACGATGACCCCGACGCGGTCTTTGCCAACAACACCGGCAAGGTGATTGCGGGGGAAGTATGGGGCTTCCGCGATGGTACCTATTTCATGGCGGATCGCATCGAGCAGTCTGTCGGGTACTGGGTGTACAACCCCCGTGACGCCGCAGAGCACATCGTTGTTTCTGGCTTCACAGCAGACGAGACCGTGGTCTTGAAGCTGGGTTGGAACCTGATCGGTCCGACCCGGAACACGGTGATTCCGAACAACGTCCTGTTGAAGACGGACGGTACAACGAAGAACAAGGTCTTCTACTTCGACAATGGTGTATATCAGGCAGCGCCTGAGGTCGACACCGGCGTAGAGGTCGAGATCCTGAAAGGGTATTGGACGGAGTCCGATCGCGAGCGCAGCCTGACGTTCGACTAAGAACCCGACCAGAGTACGTGAAGAGGCCCACCCCGCATGTGCGGGGCGGGCCTTTCGTTTTTTGGATGGGCTGTTTCTGGGTGCAACACGTTCGTAAACGCCGGCGACTGCAACCAGCACGACAACGGCCGATCCGCAGTTTTGTCGACTTCAACAGCGTTGTAAATAGTTCAAAAATCCACATGCTTTGTGTTGCAAAGTATCCGCCTTCGGTTATGATAACCATCAACGCCCCGTACCGACCTATTCTCAAAACAATCCGCACCACGTAAACCGAAATCTGAACGCACTGTCATGCTGTCTGAACACATCCACCAAGCGCTCCACCAGGTCCGTGAGCTGCAGGCCAATATCCTCGAAAAACAACGCTTCAAAGGATATTCCGGGCGGGCTAGAGCAATCGCAGGAACGATCGCGTTCGGTAGCACGATCGTGATGTCTATGAGCTTTTACCCCAGTACCGTCAACGCGCACCTTTGTGGGTGGCTCAGTATCCTGCTATTCGGCCTGGGCCTCAACTACGGTTCACTTATTCATTGGTTCCTGTTCGATGCTACGGTCAAGCGTGATGCCCGCCGGCTCAAGCCGGTCATTGATGGAATGCCGCCGCTGCTGGTCGGCGGATTTCTCAGCCTCGCGATGATTCAGAGCGAGCAATATCACTATCTATTCGGTATCTGGTTCGCAATGTTCGGGCTCGCAAATCTGGCATCTCGTCACGTCCTGCCGAAGAGCATCGGTTGGGTCGGACTTTTCTACGTCATTTGCGGGGCCGTTTTCATCCTGGTTCCCGAGATCCTTTTCCTTAACCCGTTACCCGCCGGTATCGTTCTGCTAATTGGCGAATGGGGCGGTGGCGGTATCATCCACTGCGACGGAAAACTGGCAAATGCGTTGGGACAAACGTCTGCAATCGAATGACCGGAGGCGATCATGAAAAAAAGAAAACAGAGCACTAATCCGTACACTGAACTCAAGCGGGTGTTCCACGAACCGAGTCGGCTCGCAATCATGTCTGCACTCTGCGCTGCCGATGACGGAATGACGTTCAACGAGCTCAAAGCGGCATGCGATCTGACTGACGGCAATCAGAGCCGCCACTTGAAGACGCTCGAGTCTGCCGATATGGTGCGGATCGAAAAAACATTTGTCGGCGCGAAGCCGCGAACGACAGTTTTCCTGTCTGGCCAGGGCAGGGAGAGCTTTCTTGAATACCTCGTGGCACTCGAAACTGTATTGCAGAGGGCTGCGGAAGCAGCGCAGCCCGGCGAAATGCATGTCGCGCGTGTTACAGCGTGACAGCGAATAATTGTTCATCAACGGCGTTCTCGCCTGTCGAAACCAACAACTCCGACTATATTTGGGATAACTGACCCCATTACTGAATTACTTATGAACATAGGCCTCGAATCCATAAGCTTCTACGTGCCGCGGTACTACCTCGACCTGGCCACCCTTGCTACTGCCCGCAACGCCGATGTGGACAAGTACTACATCGGTCTCGGGCAGGAAAAGATGGCTGTATCGCCGCCCGACGAGGACGTCATCACGATGGCTGCCAATGCCGGCGCGCAGGCCCTCGCCCATGTCGATCGCGATTCTATTGATACGATCATGTTTGCGACGGAATCGGGTGTCGACCAATCGAAATCCGGAGCCATCTTTGTGCACAGCCTGCTCGGGCTGCCCAGCACCTGCAAGGCGTTCGAGATCAAGCAGGCCTGTTGCAGCAGCACCGCAGCACTCGACATGGCGATCGCACAAGTCCACAGACATCCTCGCAAGAAAGTGCTGATCATCGCTGCCGATGTCGCCCGCTATGGCCTCGCTACACCCGGTGAAGCGACGCAGGGCGCAGGTGCCGTCGCGATGGTCATTTCCGCATCGCCGCGTCTCGTTCAGTTCGACGATGAGTCCGGTTCTTACACGGAAGACGTGATGGATTTCTGGCGCCCGAATTATATGGATGAGGCGCTCGTCGACGGTAAGCTTTCGATTCGTACGTATCTGCAGGCACTGACCGAAAGTTGGAACGGTTATCGCCGCGAATCAGGGCGCCGCGTCGAAGATATCTATCGATTCTGTTACCATCTGCCGTTCACTAAAATGGGGGCGAAAGCGCATGCCCATCTGATGTCCCTCAACGGTGTTGACAACAACCACGACCGCGTCGTCGATGCGTTACGGTACAATCGTCAGATCGGCAACTCATACACGGCTTCGCTGTATATCAGCCTGTGTTCAATGCTCGAGACGTCCAGCGATCTGTCGAACCAGCGAATCGGCATGTTCAGTTACGGTTCGGGCTGCATGGCGTCCTTCTTCAGCGGTACTGTTCTCAACAATTATGAGGAATGGCTGATGAATGATCAGCACCAGCAATTGCTCGAGAAACGTATCGAGTTGACGTATGAGCAGTATGAAGAATTGTACAACGCCAGCGGTCCAGCCAACGGCGGCGACTACGAAACGTCTCACGGTCAGACCGGTCAATTCCGCTACCGTGGCATCTCCGGCCACAAGCGTCTCTACGAGCACGTCGAAGCGCCG
>Ga0302123_10002015_pt1 | contig 14086 bp, 16 predicted proteins | sample CB21_321_MG_FD_203109 | JGI IMG/M metagenome (GOLD analysis project Ga0302123, IMG submission 203109) | Marine microbial communities from Western Arctic Ocean, Canada - CB21_32.1 | ecosystem: Environmental > Aquatic > Marine > Oceanic | place: Canada: Western Arctic Ocean | collected 2017-09-28 | reverse complement strand
AGGACGAGAGCGAAAGAAACTGGAAGCGGTCGTCTGGCATCGGCGGTGGCGGGTCAAAACATGTTGTTCGTGGACGGGCATGTGTCCTGGATACATCTGCAAAGCGGTGTGGGCACGAAATATTCGGCAAGGAATACAGCGGCGCGCCGCCGGACCTCATTCATTGGTTCTGACCCGGGAAGCGGCATTGCGCAAACGGCCTGCGCCAGCATAGTTTGCGATGGTAACATGGCGACATGAAGATCCTCATTATTGGCGGCACGCGATTCCTCGGATTACATATTGCGGAAGACCTGTGCAAACGCGGTCATGATGTTGAACTCCTGAATCGCGGATCGCGGCCGGCACCGGAGTGTGTGGCGCACAGCCATGTCTGTGATGTGCGTGACCGGCAGGCGTTTTCCGAGTTCCTCGCCAGTGTATCGTACGATGTGGTGATCGACACGATCATGATGCCCGCGGACCTCGCGTTCGCCATCCCCCTGCTCGACCGGAAAATAAAACATTTCATCCACACCGGGTCACTGGGAGTCTATGGTGGCGTAAACCACATTCCCGCCAGTGAGAGCGAGGTTCTGGTTGAACACGAAGAAAGCTATAATTTCAGCGATAAACTGCGGGAAGACAATGTCCTGATGGACGCCTTCACAGCGACCGGGTTTCCCGCTACGAGCTTGCGGGCAAGCTGTATTTACGGCCCAGGCGACGTGCCGCTCGACGGCTGGGGCGGCCGGTCCGTACACTTTTTTGAGCGACTCCGGGACGGCGCCGAGATCCCGATTGCGGGCTGGGGAAATTACCTGCTGCACACCGGACATGTGCACGATCTCGGGCGGGCCTTCGGCGATGCGGTCGCGCATCCGGAGAGCATCGGCCGGATTTACAACATTGCCGGCCCGTATGCCATGACGGTGAAGGATTATATCGAGGAAATCGCCCGTGCCATGGGTGTGACCGCCAACATTAAATATGTCGAGCCGGCCCATCTCCTGAGCACCTGCAGCGAACACACCAGCCAACGCGGGCTGGACATTCTGTGTCAGCACATGTGCTGCGATATCAGCCGGGCAAAGAACGAGCTCAACTGGGCTCCTGCAATCTCATTCAGCGATGGCATCGCGGAGAACCTGGATTGGATGCGAACGCAGAAGATGATTTGACATGATTCAGAATCACGTCCAACCCATTGTCATCGCGATGCTGTTCATCACCGGCTTCGGCGTGATCGTTTTCTCGATCCACGGCAACGGATCATCGAAGTAACCCTGCGGCGTACCGCGCTTGACACGCAGTGTGGGCAGTTTCTTTTTCGGATCCAGATATTTCACGGTAAGCTCCGTGTCATTACCGGTCAGCGCGCCTTTTGTCCCGATAATGTGATATGGTTCCTCGGATATCGCGGTGCCGCCGCTGGTGAGTTTACCGATACTCTCCTTTCATTCCCCGACCGGACCACGCCGGGACGAGCAGCAGGCCAAATCTCGGCCCATTCCTTGCCGCCCCCCTCTGTGCCAATGTAAGTGAGACGATCTACTACCCTGTAGTTTAGTGTCTAATTCTGAGGGTGTAACTGGCTTTTGGTTGAGGTGGTTGCGGACAAGTCGGCAGGGTTATCATGGCCACCAGCGGAGCGAGAATGGGACCCATTCTCGTCGGAGCGCAGCTGGTGGCCGTAGATAACCCGATTGCCTGCGCCAGAGCGCTTAATGCGGGATCTGGTGGAGTCGTAAGGACGAAGGGGGGCGAGCTGTGCGGAGCGCGGACTGGGCCTGGCGAGGCGGGAGGTGCGTCGCCCGGGAGGGGTTCCAATGGGGAAACTTTTCGTCACGACAACACCGCTGCGATTCATCGGGCCATAAGCCGGTCAGGAGATATAGATGGAAGAGCATTCAGAACGAGCAACAAACGCGCAGAACAGGCCAGTGACCGGCGAAAATATACCGTCAGACCCTGAGGTCCTGGCAACACCGAAGCGACGACGCTTCACTGCCAAGTACAAGCTATCGATCGTAACAGAGGCAGCGGGTTGCGTAAAGCCAGGCTCAATTGGTGCATTGCTGCGTCGCGAGGGGCTGTATTCGTCACACCTGACGAAATGGCGTCGTCAGGTCGAAGCTGGTGAGTTGGCTTCGACAACGGGTCGTAAGCGAGGGCCAGCGGCAAAGCTGGTGAACCCGATGGAGAAGGAAATTAAGCGTCTTGAGCGGGAGAAGCGGGCGCTTGAACGAAAGCTCAAGCAGGCCGAGCTGGTGATTGAATTCCAAAAAAAATTTTGCGGAGATACTGGATCTGGCGAAAGAGAACGAAGACAGGCAATAGCAACCGTGCGTGACCGTCCAAAGGGTGTGGGCATTGCGATGGCTTGTCTGGCGTTGGCGTTGTCGATCGCGACCTTTTATCGGAGCCTCCGACCTGCGCGGAACACACCTCGGCCGTCGCCGGCACGCAAAATCGGCAAGGATGTGCGTGAGCTGGTAATTACCCGTAGCAGCGGTGTCACCAATTCCCGAAAATGATGGTCGCTGGGGACACGTAGATAATATCGCGCCCATCCTGTTCCTCGATCGCATCCACAGCGGCCAGCCGGACTGCCTGGTCAGGGTCCTCAATCGCCATCTTCGCGAGAATAATTGTTTGGCTTCGGTAATGGTGTTGGCGAGCGACTGCTGGCCAGAGAAGTGCCCAAAGCCCTGAATAATTTGTCGGCAAAGGGTGACTGATTGATGGGTAGATGTATCATAAATCATACATCATTTTGATCAGCTCAATTCCGAGGGCCATTCCGCCAGATACACGCCGTGCTTTTCCCCCGGCCAGCCGGCGTTGAAGATCACGCCGCTTTGATCGGGCAGCACAAAAGGGTAGGCAAACGGGCCGCGAGGGCTGAACGCTGTTGTGGTCGGGTAGGAGGCGATGATGTGCTCGTTCCAGCTGTGGCGAAGGGTCTCGATCTCCACGGCGAACAAGTTGTCGAAGCCAGGCGCACCGGCGCAGACGATATAGCGTGAATCCGGGGTCACCTGCATGTGCCCGCCCCAGCGGCCTGGCGGATACTTCGCCGCCAGGTCCTCGCCGGTCCGCCAGTCGGTCGCGCTCAGCCACCACTCCAGATCGTAATGGTTGAAGTCCGGACCGATCTCAAACGCATGCGGGGTCAGATAGCTGACGATCCGGTTACCGTCGGGCGTCCACAGGTAATGGTCGCGGGCACCGCCCAAGGTGGCGGGCCGCATGGCCTCCTCCGCCAGCGGCACCGGTTGGTCGAATGTGCCGTCGAGCTTGCGCAGGTGCATAACCTGATCGACGTAGCGCGCCGGTGACGGCCAGCGGTCATACACGTAGAGGTCCGGATCCGTGGGGCAGCCCTGGATATGCGGGCAGAAACAGTCGTCTGTATCGAGCACGATACGCGGCGGCTGATCGGCGCACAAGAGGTAGTGCCTTGACCTGACAGGACCATCGTACGGGGTGCCGCGCGAGAAGAAGGCAATGCCGCGCAGGCCGTCTGAAAGCAGGGTGCTGCAACTATCCAGATCCCATCCGTTGACACGGATCGAGGCGACTTCACAGGCTGCGCGCATATCCCATAACAGCGCCCGTTGCCGGCCCGGCCGTCGGTCGAGGACGCAGGCGATTTGGGTGTCGTTGTTGACTTCGGTCACATCGAGACCGGCCGGGAACGGATGGGTGGTTTCGCCAGTTGCCAGATCGAGCAGCAGATAACCCGCCGCGCCGACGTCCGGAACAGCGCCGTGACTCAGCACCACTTTGCGGCCGTCTTCGATAAAGCAGCGGAAATGATGGTACTGTGTTTCCCAAATTTGTTCAGCGGCATCGTCGCCACGGTTGTAGAGGCACAGCACCCGCATACCGGTGGGATCGGTCCAGCCATCGAAAACCTGTGTCGCCTGCTCGAAGAGTGACGGCTGCCCGGACGCCTTCATCATACCCCCGGCGCCTGTTCAAGCAGGATACAACTGAGCGGTGGCAGGGTTACCGTTAGTCCGCCGCCGTCGGTTTTTCGTGCCTCTGTATCCAGGTCCAGCGCTGACCGGTGCTGGCGGACGACGTTATTGTACGCCTCATCTCGTTTCCAAATATTGAGAACCTGGGTAATGGTCTCAGCTCCGTAGCCTTGTGACGATGACTCATCGCGGCCTGCGGCTTCAATCCTGGCAATTCGATCCATCCCATCGAGAAGTTCTTTGACGTCGCTCTGCTCCAGGACCTTGCCATAGTTCAAATAACCGTTCTCATCCCAAAATCGGACTTGTTCGTCGCTAATCATCCTCAGCTCCATTTGCTTCACGTGGCAGGTACGATCGGGAGTCCCCGCGAGATTTGTGAATTATTCAGGCTAATTTTAGAGTACTTTTTGAGTTTGACAAGCGGCTTCGATCAAAGGAGGTCGGTGCGTTTCTGTACTCAAGAAACCATTGACAGCTTCGATGCGATCTTCGTCGTTGATTGCCCGGAGGCGTTCGGAAATTCTGTTTGGACCTGGAACATATCCTATTTTTCGAGTGCTGAACTTGATACCAATGAACCCGATAAAAATTCCTTTTACCCCTATCGCCATCCCGGCTTCACAGCGAACGCCTATTACATGGATGGACACGTCCACAGTTTCAAACCGATGTGGCTGGGCCACGATCGCAACTTTACATCGCTCTACAGTCAAACAGCGCAAGAAGCTGAAAACTGAGACGTTGATGCTGCGATCGCCCGATCGTGACAATCCTACCAGCCCGGGATCACCGGTGATACATAGCGTGTAACCGTCTTAAGCGGCGCCACCGTCGCCTGCAGGTACTCACGGCGGTAGAACGGGTAGACAGAAGGTGATGCGTTCTGCGGCGTCAACTCCGTCACCGTGTTTCCCCTCATACGAATGGTGTAGAGGGTTTCCTCCGCTGTTGCCGTGTACGCCGTCCGCGTAATGACCTGCTCAACCATCGGGAAGCGCAGCTCCACGATGTCTCCCGGACAGATGTCTGTGAGGTCGATGTAGTGGGAGACCGATGGCGGGGAAATCACCGCCCCATTCAGGAAACAATCGAGCCGCCGGCGGCTCACCCACGGTGGAATACGCACGGAAATTCGATTTGCTGTCTTATTTCGAATGACCACTTTGCCTTCGTACGGCAGGTAGCTGTGGAGATCGAGCCACGGAGCCGAGCGATTAAGAAAAAGGTTGACATGGGCATGCCCGTCGTTGCAGCGGGTGATGGCGTCCCACGCCATGTACAAACCCCGCGCCGCGTTGGCGGTGCAACATTGCATGATCCAATGGCCATGCACCCCGTCGGCCTGCATACTGGCCCAGAAGATGCCGAGAGCTCGATCAACAATGTCATCCCCGAGGTAATCCTGCCCGGGGATCTGCCCTGCCTTCATTTCCGGCCCGCGCTCAGGAGCATGCCTGACAATACGCTCGACAAGCTCCCGGTCGGTAAGTTGTGCCTCCACCAGATGGTTGCGAATTACACGGTCGGCATCCTCCCAGTAATCGCCGTAGCCCGCTTCCGACAGCTTTAAGGTCAGCGCCACCAGGTCGCCAAGAAAACAACCTTCCATCAAGATCGGATCTGTGGCATTGTGGGTTATCTGCTCAGCCGTGGCTTCGGCGCCCATGAAGGTGGGGATGTAACCGATTTCCGGAATACCGAATGACTTCATGTATTCGTATGAGCAGCGGACAAAATCACAAGCAGACGCGTCGTTTGCCACGATGCCGTACTCCAGTAAGCCACGCAAAGCGATAGCACGAGCATGAAAATGGGTGTCCACATGCCCATGCTCCCGACCATTGCCCGAAGGCACGTCGACGAAACCGCTCCAGAAGCAGGGCTTCATCACGAAGCGCGCCAGCTTGCCGGCGAACGCGAGTGCCTGCTCATCACCGCTGCATGCCGCCCATCGGCAAAGGGCCCGGATTTGACCGCCGTGATAGGCTATAACGCTGCCTTCGCCGCCTTCATGATCGGTGCTGGGCTCATCGGTTTTACGCCAACCTGAACGTGGGTAGCTGAAGGCACTGCCGAAACCCCCATCGGGATAGTATGCATAATCGTCCTTCTCGATGGCAACCCGTTCGATACCCCGGGACAATCGGCTCAGGGTTGCGTCATATTGATCGGTGCACTCCAGAGTGCGGCGGGCGAGCAGGGCAAGCATAAGCGTAGCGGAACCGACAATCGTACCGACGTCCTCAGGTTCCACTGAATAGGCGTGGACGTGCTGATCCGCGTGCCAGGGCCGCTTCGGATCGTAGACGATGTACATCAATCCGTCATCCGGCGAGATGCAGCGTACCTGGTAATCCAACATCTGGGTCTCGATGCCGGTATGTCTGTCGCTGCCGCACATGCAGCGCATCTGCGGGATTGCCTCGGAGAATTTGGGCGTACAATCCCAGTCGCAGCCGCGGTGCCGCATCATCGGCGGTTGGTGGCAAAAGTGGACCTCAAAATACATCAACGCTTCATTGTCGGGGTCCACTGTATTGCACATCCCATCCAGGGCGAGTTCGCCGCGCTCGACCAAATCGAGTGTGTCCGGTACGGTGTCCTGGTAGCGTTCCCCGCCATACGGGGGGTCGTTTTTAGTGGGCGCCGCGTGATCAGTGTTCGCTTGTAATGGTGCACCCTCTCCCGGCGCACCCTCTCCCTCTCTCGGATCCATCGCTGATCCCCGATTGTACTACTATCTTAGTTTGCCTGCATCTTAAACCAAGGAACCATAATCCCACTTGGCGCTACGCGCAATCACTTCTCAGGGCTGCCATAGCGAAGACGGCGCCAATACCGCGATGCGCTGCTTCACCATTATCCGAACGCTTGAGCAAAACGACATCCCCGTCAAGCCCTACCTGCTCGCCTGGTGCGACGCCATCGCCCGCCACGGCGGCCAACCGCCCGACGACCTCGAGTCATGTCTACCCTGGCAACTCGCCGACTACGTCAAGCAGCGTATCGACCACTTCTGGCGCGCTTGAGCCCGCCGCATCCGCCGCACACGCCGGCCACTACGTCGCCCGACGAGTACTTACCTTTTTTGTCCCCTTGTAGTTGACACGTTCCGCTGGTCACGTAGAATATGCCATGAAAAACTCCCCGAAGTACCTCGCTATGTTCCTTCTCGTCACCGCCCTTGGCACCTTGCCCTCTCTGGCGGCTGACAACACTGACCAACGTGGCGCTCAAGCCCAGGCCTACCGCGCCGGCAACGAACCGGTGCTCGCCAATCCCGACGGTTCCATCATCGCCGAGGCAGAGGAGTTCCGCATCGGGAAGTCCGCCTGGCGCGCCAGCGAATGGGGCGAGAACTATTACGCCGCGACGTTCGCCAACTCCTTCCTCAGTCGCAAGGCCTTCCTCCAGGCGCCGGAGCAGTGCGACACCGCGACTGCGACCATCCGCGTCAATGTACCCGCTGCCGGACGCTACGTGGTGCTGGTACGTTACGAGGCGACTTATCGCTTCGAGACCCAGTTCAAGGTGAAGGTTCAACAAGCCGGTAAGACGCTGCTCGACCAGCTCTACGGAGCGCGCGACAACGTCAAAGTGTGGGCATTCAAAACGGGTAAGGACAGCAGCAACTTGAAGAAGGAAGTCGCCTGGGGCTGGGGCGCGGTGGAGAATACCGTCTGGGAAGGCCACAATGCCGCGGTGACGCTGGCGAAAGGCATCGCGACAATTTCACTGACGGCCGGAAAACAGCCCTCGCCGGCAGCAAAGCGCAATATCGACTGTGTCCTGCTGACCACGGATGAAGCCCATGTCAAACACCAGCTGGCGAAAGCGACACGCCTGCCGTTCGACGGCATGCTGACACAGGCTGGCGATGTCTGGCTGCGGGTGCAGAACAAGAGTGCTGCGCCGCTCACGCTCACGGTCCCGAAATGCCGCGAACACTCGCCCTACTGGGTCCACATCCGTCGTTGGAAGAACGTCGTCGTCGCTGCGCCTGCCGGTAAGACAACGGAATGGGTGGACGTCGGCGGCCTCCTCGACACCTTGAACGACGGCCAGTGGAGCCTGACTGCCAAAGGCGAAGCGCTCGACTACACCGTCGAACTTGGACTCCGCAACGCCGCCGGGAAAATTGCGCGGATCGCAGATTTCGCTGGGACGGCTAGCACGCTCAATCTCGCCTACGACGGCGACACCCGGTACAGCAGTCAGGTGCGTGACCAACGGCACGTGCTCAGGGACCTGATGGCGTATCTGAGGGCACAACCGCTTCGCGGCAAACGGCCGACGCTGACACCGATCTACTGCGAGACGTTCTCGAAGGTGAAAGGTGACGATGCCTACAACGCCGCGGTCGACGAATTCATCTCGCTCTACAACCTGGAGCTGACGGGCCGAGATGCGGGCGCTCAAGAAGGCTTCTCGCGGCGCGGCTTCGTCGATGTGCGGAGTGTCGCGACACCCGATCTGGCAGCCAAATGCATCGCCTACGGTGACAGTGCGAAGCAGATCGAAGTCGTCAGTCTCGGTGACGAAATCGGCCTCAAGCGACCGAGCGGGAAAACGGTGACCGAGGACTTCCGCACCTGGCTTAAGTCAGAGGGCCTGACGCCCGCAGATGTCGACCCAACCGCCGGCGGTGACTGGGAAAAGATCGTCTTCGGTCCAGGGGCTGCGGTGGCCAAGCCGCGTCTGTACTATTGGTCGGAGAAGTATCAGAACGCATACGGCATCGCCGCCATCAAGGAACGCACAGACATCATTCGCAAATACCTGCCCAATGCCGGCATCGGCGCGAATTTCTCGCCGCATCACGGCTTTGCCCGCCAGGCCTACATCGGCGAGGTCTACAAGTGGGTGACACTGTTCCGCAAGGAAGGCATGACGATGCCGTGGAGCGAAGACTACATCTGGCAGCTGCCCGTCGGCTCGCAGCAGATGAATTTCATCAACCTCGATCTGTTCCGTGCGGCGATCCGCGGCATGGACGGGATGCGGATCCATTACTACGTCATGCCGCACTGGCCCGGCAACACGCCAATGCAGTGGCGGCGCCAGTTTTACGGCGACCTCGGGCATGGCATGAAGGATGTTAATCTCTTCGAGTTCCGGCCGGTACAGGTGGCCTACACCGAGAACCACGTCACCCACAACCCGATGTACGGCGAGATCCTCAAGTCGTTCTATGAGCTCGGGCAGTTCGAGGATATCGTTCAGAAAGGCGCAGTGCGCGGCGGTACGGCGGCACTGTGGTTCAGCGAGGTGTCCGACGCCTGGCGCGACAATCAGGGCAGCATGAGCGCCGCCAAGCGGTCGATGTACACCGCCATCCTGCATCAGCAGCTGCAGCTCGACTTTGTCGTCGATCAGGACGCTACCGACGGGATCCTCGCAGAGTACAAGGTCCTCTACGTCACGGATCCACATTTACACTCGGCATCGGCGGCGGCGATCGCGGCCTGGGTGAAAAAAGGCGGCAGACTGCTGGCTACGGCCGGCGCCGGGATGTTCGACGAGTACAACCAACCGAACAAGGTGTTCCGCGAGCTCCTCGGCGTCGACCAGAGTGCGCTGGAGGCGCCGGCGGCGAAACAGATCGGCTATATCAAGCAGGATCTGCCATTCGTCGACCCGGTCGATACGGTGACGTGGAAGCACGGCGACAGGACAGTGGCCATTCCTGCCTTCGGTGCCTGCAGTCGGTTCGCCGTGAAGGGCGCAGAAGTCATCGGCACGTTCAGCGACGGCACGCCGGCAATCAGTCGTCGCGCCGTCGGCACCGGCACGGCAATCTATTGCGGTTTTCTGCCGAGTCTGAGCTACTATAAACCAGCGACGCCGGCGCGCCCCGTCGATCGCGGATCAAGCGATGCCTCGTTCAGTCACTTTATCCCCACCGCCTTCGACGCCAACGCCAGCGCCCTCATCGCGCTGCCGGCCGCCGGCGTAGCCCGTCAGGTCACCTGCTCCAATCCCTTGGTCGAAGCCAAGATCATTCAGCACAAGGAGGGCAGCGTGATCACTCTCGTCAACTGGAGCGACGGGCCGGTTGAGGATCTCACGGTCACGGTCAACGTTCGGACTCGCAGCAGCAACGCGTATCTCGCCAGCGGCGCTCCGGTCACCGTTGTCAGCAAGAAGAAACCTGCCGTCTTCTCTCTCTCGCTCGACGTCGCCGATGCGCTCGTGCTGCCGTAGCGCTTGCCTGTGGGAGGCAGCCTCTGGCTCCCACATTCTCTGGACGAACCCGCCAGTAGGACTATAGTACAACCGGAAAGGCGCGAAAATTGCGCCGTAGAATACGCCAACGTAGCAACGGACGCCCCGGCAATTAAATAGACGCAATCTACGTTGCGTGTTCATAGCCGGAAACGGCTCATTCCGTCAGGGGCCACACAGGTCTGCGCACCATGGGTATCAAATTAAATTGTCCGGCATGTGGCAAGGATTACGATGTGCATCCGGCATTAGCCGGTCAACCACTCGCTTGCTCTGACTGCGGCGTGAGTTTTACGGTTCCTACGCACTCAGCACCGTCTGAATCAAGCGACAAGGAAGCCGAGGTCGTGGTTGAAGAGTCTGGCTTTGTGGCGTGCCCAGGGTGCGGCGTTCGGTACGCTGTTGAAGGCCTTGCCAGCGGAACGCAGGTCGAATGCCCTGATTGCGGCGCGTCGTTTTCTATTCAACTGCATGATGCCCCTCAAATGTCGGAAGCGACAGAACCCACAAGCAACCCTGTGTCGCCTGACGCGGCTGTGAGTGACGCCCCTGCGGGCAAGAAAAGTTCAACACTCTCGGTCGTTAGCCTCGTTCTCGGACTGGGAGGTATGCCTACCTGCGGACTGACTGCAATTCCGGCAATTATTTGTGGGCATCTTGCCCTCGGCAGGATCAAGAAAGGACATGGTGATGGCCGTGGCATGGCCTTGACAGGCGTAATCGCCGGTTACATTTTTGGCATAGGTACTCTGTGCGTGTTTGCTTTGTTCACTCAGGCTATCTTAGCGATGTTCACAAATTTTCCGGAACATGCGGAAAGGGAAGTGGTATATGAGAAATACAAGGAACTTTTAACGTCGATAGATACTTGTGTGGCAGATAGCGATAGCGTATTGAGTTTGGCAGCAAAGTTGGAGAAAATTGAGAAGCCAAATGAATTGTTATATCTTGCATTAGAGCAGGAATCGATCGGCAGCGACTCGTTTGATGATGATGAGGAGGTGATTGAAATAACCAGAAGGTTTCAAGGTGAATGTACCGCCAGATTTATAAAAAATGGAAGTGGATACGGGCAACTAAACGGCAAGCCGATAATCATTATTGAGTATGGTATAAATTTTCCTGATGCGAAATATTGTACCATTTATTTACAGGATACTAATGAATCAGTTTCTAATCAAAAAGATGAAAAAATTAAGAATGAAGGCACGGTCCAATTTGCTGGCCGGGGGCGGCTGAAGGGCCTTGAAACGAGTCCGAAAAATCAACTCAAGCATATCGGGCTCGGCCTGATCCTGTATGCCCATGAGGACATCGAGTGGGGCAAGCTGCCGGAAAAAGACAATGCCGAGGGGCTCAACGAACTGATTGCCAACGAATACCTCATGAACGGTGTCTATGTTAACCCGAGATCAAAGCGCCACACGTCCGGCAAGGACAGCGAACCGCTGACGGAGAAAACCTGCTCGTACATCTACTTCGGCGGTCTGCGCGATACCAACAAATATCCGTCCGACTCACCTATAGCCTTCGACAAGCCCGGCGTACCCGGCAACACTCGGGTCCTTTTCCTCGACGGCCAGGTTGAATCGCTGCAGGGCCCGTTCGATTCATGCGAGGCGGTAATCAAGGCGCTGGACGACCGTCTACCGAAGGGACGCAAGCAATGGTATCTCGACAAGGCAAAGTCAATGGATGAGCGCCGAGACAAGCTCGAGTACTGAGAAGGAACACACCATCACGAATCTTAGTATACTCGTAGCCGGTGTCGGCAACAGCTGGTCATTGCCCCCGCCATCCTCGCGCCGGTTGACACTGGCAAGGAGCGTGCCATCCTCGAGAAGGAACTCCGTTACACCGATGCGCAGTTCCAGTACCTCGGCGGCTATATGCAACGCAAGTTTCCCAACCACCCAGTACCTCGTCGACAGCCCGGTATACGGATGTCCGTCAACGCCCGGCCCGGCACAAACCGCGGCGGGTTCGGACTACACCTATGTCGGCGCGGGGCGAAAGGATGCTGATGAAACCCCGACGCAGACGGCGGTCGCCTACTGTGACAATCATCGCAACTGGATCAATGTGATGTATGTCGACGGGCATGTGAAAGGATTTCGGGGCGAGACCTTCGAAGAGACAGGCGCCATCGTCAAGGTGCCTGAACGTTAATTCACAGAAGAATAATATCATCCAACAGAGGTAAATCATGGATCATCAACAACCACCCAGAACGCCTAAAATGGCGATCTCTAGCCTGATTTCCGGAATATTGGGACTACTCTGCCTGCTGCCTGTCATCGGCTCATTGTTGGCGATCGTCCTCGGGCATATGTCCCATTCCAGCATCAAGAACTCGAACGGACAACTCGGTGGTTCCGGAGTCGCGATTGCCGGTTTCGTAACGGGGTACGCAGGAGTGGTTCTTCTCATTCCGGCGATGCTGATAATGGCCGGCATGATGCTACCTGCACTCGATCAGGCGCGCGGAAAGGCCCAAGGCATGAACTGCGCCAACAATCTCAAGCAGATCGGGTTGGCTTCGATCATGTACGCCGGTGACGACGTTGACGAAGGCAAGTTCCCACCGTCGCTGCAGACGTTGAACGACAAGAAGTACCTCGTCGACGGCATGGTGTATGGGTGCCCGTCAGCGCCCGTCCCGGCAATGACTGCAGCCGGTTCAGACTACACCTATCTTGGTTCAGGTCTCACGGATTTTGATGATACACCCACGCAGACGGTCGTCGCCTACTGTGACAACCATGACAACTGGATCAATGTGATGTATGTCGACGGGCATGTGAAAGGCTTCAAGGGCCATACCATTGAAGACACGGGCGCCGTTGTTAAGACGATTAAGTAGGTAAAATCCGAAGCACGGAATCCTAAATTCTAAACAGACCGAAAAATCGAAAACTGAAACGCTAAAGCAATAAGAACTGGCCGTTTAGAACATTTCTTGATTACTATTTTGGATTTGTTTCGAATTTCGAGATTAGGATTTAAAATTTAGTCAATGCGACGTCTCAACCTTGGCGCCCTTGGTCTGGCCGATGCCCTCGAGTAGTTCGCCGAACCATGGCTCGTCGATATTGAACGGTTTGCCTCCGGCGATGCGCGGGAACTCAATGGCGCGCAGCACGTTGCCCTGGTCCTCGTCGTGGCCGATGACGCCGCCGACGCCGGCCAACGCCGACTCCACGGCCTTGTCGGCGCACTGCTTGATCAGCGCCAGGTCCTGGGCGTTGGACGCCGCAGCGCGGCTGTAGTAACCGGACTTCTGGATGAGCACTTTCTCGGCCTTCAGCAGCTTGGCGAACTGGCTGCCGAACCACTTGCTCCGTGTTGCTGATCGCCGGGCCAAAAATCGCCGGTTCCAGCGAAATAATCGAAAACCGCCTCAACACCATCAGGGATGCGCTCAAAGAAGCATTCGACGGCCGTCTGACCATCAGCAGGACGGTGCATCTCGAGGCACCGGAGGACCAGGACGGTATGCCACCGATGTTCGAGACAATGTTCACTGCGGAAGCCTTCGACGAAATCGTCGCCGACAACCCCGAGGCTACCCTGATTCTCTCGTTAGTCGGCTTGCCGATGAACTGGAAGGAAATGGAATTTTGGCTAATGGAGGATGCAAAGCGACCGAAGCTGGTCCTCGCCGACGTGCAGGGTTACGAGCTTTACGATCCGATCGTTGAAGGCTACATCAGCGCCGTGGTAGCTTTCAACCCGTCCTCCGAATACAACTTCCAGGACTCTGTGCCCGCCGATATTAAGGAAGCCTTTGAGCAGCGCTATCTGCTGATCGACGCTGACAATATCGCCAAAATCGCCGCCGAGAACGAAGGCATGTTTGCAACGCCGCCAGAAGAGTAAAAGGCACACTACCT
>Ga0302123_10002012_pt1 | contig 14093 bp, 13 predicted proteins | sample CB21_321_MG_FD_203109 | JGI IMG/M metagenome (GOLD analysis project Ga0302123, IMG submission 203109) | Marine microbial communities from Western Arctic Ocean, Canada - CB21_32.1 | ecosystem: Environmental > Aquatic > Marine > Oceanic | place: Canada: Western Arctic Ocean | collected 2017-09-28 | reverse complement strand
TCATGTGACTCTACCTGCAGGAATTAATCAAGGTTACTCTTCTCGTTCTGGAGTCCGTGTGGGGCACCACTTCAACCAAGGACCAAGAACCAGGGGTTACTGAGCCCACTCCAAATAGATGAAGCGCGCAAGGCTCACCCCAGGGACCCTGGATCAAGTGCCGCGCGCCTCGGACCTCGGGCACTTAGTGCTGGTGTGGTGGATTTATTGGCTGGTGTTTTGTCCTTATCGGATCACATTTTCATTGGTTTCATACAGTCCATGCTCATAGACTGCATTGAGGACATAGTTTGAGGACTCATCAAGCTATAAGCTATGTATACCGCGCCTAGAATTAACCCAACACCAATTGCCTTACTTATCAATTCTCCCGCTGGAAGAGTTTTTTCTGCTACGACTGCGATTGTTAATAATAGAACCCAAGCTAAGTTCATTACCCCACCGACAAATAATAATAGCATAATGGCCCAGCAGCAACCTAAGCAAAACCATCCATGTCGCATACCCATATTGAAGGCTCCACCTAGACCAGCTTTCCAATACCCCATAAAAAAACCTATCGGAGTACGACACTTTGTGAGGCATGTGTTTTTGAGCTCGGTAAATTGATAGCCACCGGCCAATAAAAGCAAAATTATTGAAACAATTTTTGAAGTAGTTAGAGATGCGGCATTAAGAATTCCATTTGAATGTGTAATAAACTGAAAAATTACGGCTGCTATGGAAAATAGTATCCAGATTAGAAGATAGGAAAAAATAAAAGCTAGATTTTCACCGTTCACCCCATCTTTGGGAGACATTTTGCTATGTAACAAAATCATTGGGATTGCTGATGGGAGCATCATAGCAGCCATCATTACAACCCACATCGCAAATACTGCAATAAGATTTCCGACAGACCAGGCTGGTGATATTGGCATAGTCATCATAGCTAACGGATGGCAACTATCCGTGATCAACCACAATAAGGCTAACCAGGATATTAATGTCACGCATAATACTATAGCGAGTAGAGGTATCTGTTGTCTAATTAGCTGCATGAAAAGTTAGTCTTTGTTTATGCAGCCCACGAAAATTCTATCTGGTAACCACTTAGATCTTTACCACCGAAATCAACACCTAAAACTGATGAAGCAGATAATTTATGAACGTTTGCTATTTTCAGCTCGTTACCGGCGGGATGCAGCATTCCAACTAGTTTGACAGGTTCTTCGGTCATAGGATTCGTAATAATGGTAGCGGAGTAATCAAAGGCATCTCCGATCTGAACATGGAAATCGTTACCCTCATGGGATATTGAAACGGGATGTTTTTCCATTCCTAACGTTTCACCAATAAGATCCTTTAACATTGCAGGAGGGCCACCAATATCACCGCTCATTAGCAAACCTAAGGCTTCCATCTGCTCGTCTGACGCTGTGTCGTTTACCACAATTCCGACTTTCCAGTTTCCGTCTGCCATCACTGGGGGTGAGTCTACTATTATTACAAATATGAGGCCATCCATTTTCACATCGTTGATTACGCCCTCTGAAATTTTGAATGCTAAGTTAGCTCGACAGTAATCATTGGTGGCTGGTGCCAGCATTGAAGACCAAGTGCACGGACAAGTATTGGTACATGAACAATTTTCGTAATAGCTACCTTTAATATGCCAGTTCATAATGTTTCCTCCTTTTAAATTATTTTCAAAAAACATAATACCGAACGGTACAAAAGACAAGTAAGTTTAAAGTAAAAATGGTTGGGAAAATTCATAACAGGTTGTTATATACAGATACCTCTACTACCAATAAAAGTGGAGTGGCTGGTCTACGATCATCAATGACTTAGCACGTCATTCAAGGCCAATAGGGCTTTTAAACAGTGCTAAAGGTTTCACTTAGGTTTCACCGTTGCCATGAATTCAGTAGGAATTCAGCTTTTTGAGATGTCCTAAAACTTCTCGAGAATCCACCTTGTACCTCGTTCAATCTTCCTTAGGCTTAATCAGGCCACTGGAGCAGTACTTATTATGCGGATAGGTGGATCCCTAACTCGGGGGTTACTGCGCTCAATCCAAACAGTTGAAAGACGCAAGGATCACCCTAGGAACCCTCTAACCAAGTGCCGCGTGCCTCGGACCTCGGGCACTTAGTACTGGCGTGGTGGGTTCATTGGGGTGGGGTTGTAGAAAAATCACGAAAAGTTCCCGGAAATCTCCTAGTAAAAAGTTTCCTAAATTTCTACACCGGAGTAGAGTTAGAATTGCAAAAGTGGCTGGATACCGTGCCATGGTATGCCGTTGGAGGAGTGGAACTAATAGACGATTTAGTTTAGATATTGAATTTTTGAGTTGTTCTGGTATATGGCATTCTGCCACGTCTACCTGACCGAAACTACTTTACAACATCCTGGGTTGTGTGCTCCCGCAACCAAAAAAAAATGGAACTAACTAAATAGGTTATCACGAGTCCGTTAGCTAACCCATGTTACAGCGATGATCACGGCAAGTGTGGATATGGCAGCATTTACGAGTGCGCATTTAACCCAAGTTGGGAAGGCGTTGGTCTTCGTCGTTGAAATGCGGGTGCCTAATGCGGGCCTCTTTTCAATGGTGTCCGGGTCTTTGGGAAGCCCCGTAACGGGCAGTGATGTCTCTTCTTCACTACTGATAATTTTTGAAAATGTACTAAAAAAATCATCTGACATCTTTTTCATGACTCCTTCGATGACTCTAGATCCAACGGCGGCTAATTTTCCGCCTAATTCGGCATGCACAGTATAAGAGAGAAGCGTTTGTCCATCGCCAGTGTCCGTCAAAGAAACTTCTGCGGCACCTTTTGCAAAGCCGGCAACTCCGCCTTGCCCACTGCCAGTAATAGTATAGCTGTTTGGGGCATCAATATCGCTAAGCATAACCCCGCCTTTCATCTTGGCTTTAACCATGCCAATTTTAGCCGTAATTTTGGCCGTAAATTCTGTATTAGAAACTTTCACCATTTCGTGGCAACCGGGAACGCATTGTCTTAGAATTTCAGGATCATTCAAAGCATCCCATACATCTTGTTGTGTTGCTAAAATGGTGTATTCACCTGAAATGTCCATAATAATTACTCCTTAAATTAGAGTTGTAAAGTTTGATATCTCCCAGTGTACCAACACTCATTAGCATGTCTTCGTCATCAACTTCAATTAACAATATTTCAATTTGTTATATTCATTCATAATAATTTGATCAATACTGTATTATAACTACCGTCATAAAGTACTTGCATTTATGGTGATGGTTCACCATTTGTAGGCCTCAATATTGGTAAGAAAATTATGCCAATAGGCACATGACAGCCCTTAAACCGTACGCGTTGTATCAAACCCGATAGCCCGCGACGCTAAACACCAGTGCTAGGGTAAAGTATGGGGGAGTTATGGCCTAATTGGTGGAGAGTGAGAACGTCATACAAAATCCTATTCCCCGCATAGGGGGAGAAGATTTCGCATTTATGTTACAAAAAAGCTAGGGTGTTACAGTTGGTTTGGGACGAGCATATCTCCAAACACCCCCAAGTTAAACAATCTTCATTTCAATTTCAACATGAGCAATAGCACTGGGAACAGCCTATTTGGTGAATTTAAGTGAACAATTTTACCTCTTTAGCTTTCATCCATGAACGGAGCAGGGTTCATAAAGAAAGTTTCTTGATGAACCAGAAAGGGTAGAATTTTGTTTATGGCAGGCCCCCATTCTGAATCAGCTGCAATTTTCGCACGTTGTTTTGTACGGTGTGCAAAACTATCATAGCCCCATATAAATACAGCAGAATTCAAGGTGCCTGATTCTGTAGACCAAGCCCCGTTTAGTTTTGCATATTTAGAAATAACCGGGAAAACATATTCATTGTAAAGCGTCATAAATTCAGGCATTTGGGCGGGGCCAACACGGTAGGTGCGGTGTTCATAAATCATGGCGAAATCTTTCTATTTGTGATTAAATGGTAGACATTAAAGTCAACATCTTTATGATTGTCATTTGATGACTTGTCTAGCATAGGTATGTAAATCGTATGAAAGCAAAATCAGCAACCCTTAAGACCAGTAGGAAAACAAGCAAGAGTAAAGGCAAGCAAATTCGATTGCCACGTGCGGAACGCCGAGAGATGATATTGAATCAGGCGGCTGACTTTTTTTCAGAAAATGGTCTTACGGGACAGACGCGTTCTTTGGCGGAGGCTTGCGGCATCTCGCAACGGCTACTGTACCGATTTTTTTCTACCAAAGCTGCGTTGTTGGCGGAAGTATATGCTCGGACCATTTTAGGTCCATTTAAGGGTGATTGGTTAACCAATTTATCTGACAGGTCCAAGCCCATGGACCAACGATTGATTGAATTTTATATCGATTATACAGAAATTATTTTAACGCGACGATGGTTACGACTATTTTTATATGCGTCTTTAGCCAGCGATACCATGGCACCTAATTATATTTCCACCATCATCACCAGTTTAATGAAAACCATCGTCACCGAAACAGCTGCGGAACTGAATGTTGAGCTTCCAAATTGTGATGCTTTAATTCATGAATTCGGATGGACATTGCACGGAACCATTTCACACATGGCCATTCGCCGTCATCTTTACGAAAGTAGCTATGAGATACCTTCAGAGGCAATTCTTCGAGTACATATTCGATCATATTTAGGTGGGTTTAAGGAAATGGTTACCCCATAGCTAAGTCGTCAGTTGACTACTTAGCTACGGTGGTGTTAGGATTTGTTACAGATTAGACTTGCTGGGGGGCTTGATTAATTTTGCTCCTGAACGGCAAATTATTTTTAAACAGGCAATATTGCCATTTAACCAGGGAGTGTACAATGTCCAATAAATCAATTAGTAAATTCGCCCGGCGTGAATTTTTAAAAATTTCTACAGCAGCCAGTGCCATCGGCGCGATGGGAGCAAGCGGCCTCGCCAGCCGAGCCTTTGCCGCTAGCGGTACCGTGAACTTTATGGCTTGGTCAGCTGCCGTTGATTTGGTTAAAAGCCATGTGGCTGAATTTGAAAAGTCCACGGGCATTAACGTGAACTATGCAAACGCTCCATGGTCTAATTACCGTGATAACATTGTAACCAAATTTGTTGGTGGCGCACCCCTGGACATGATGTGGGTGTCGGATGCTTGGTTGCCAGAGTTTGCCGAAGCGGGTTGGATCAAACCGATCAATAGTTTTGATAACCTGATGAAATACAATGATGAAGCGGAAAAGTTCTGCACCGATTCCATGACTTACAAAGGCCAGCAATACGGCTTGACCTACTACACGGATTTCATGGGGTTCATGTATGACGAGTCACAATTAAAGAAAGCGGGGATCTCCACGCCCCCTTCCACTTGGGATGAAGTCACAGAACAGTGTTTGAAAATTAAAGCTGCGGGGATTTCCGATTACCCGTTGATGTTGGCCTTAGCGAATGAAAGCTGGTTGATGAACTTTATTGCCGCGATGGTTTATTCCAACAATGGTCGCTTTACGGATGAAAAAGGAAATTCCGCAATGCAATCGCCCACTGAGGGTGCCGTTAAGGCCTTGCAATGGGTAGTTGATGCCGTGAACGTACACAAAATTGTGTCCCCTGCTTGTGTGGAAACGGGTGAATTAACAGGCCTGAAAGCCTTCCAATCCGGCAATCATGTTTTCGCGTTAGAGCCTAAATATCGTATGCGTCCCATGAATGATCCCAAGCAATCTAAAATTGCAGGTCAAGTGAAGCAAGCCTTAATGCCAAAAGGTAATGGTGGAGACCACAACACGGTGGGGTGGATGCGTTTCCATGGCATGAGTGCTGGAGCAGCCGCCAATCCAGAACAAGCCGAATTAACTGCGAAACTTATCGAATGGTTTGGTGGCAGGGCGAATGGTGAATACAAATTCCAAAAATACCTATTCACCGATGTCGGGGCAGGTTTTGGCGTGAAACCGTTGTTTGATGATCAAGACGTAAAAGATGCGTACAATGCTTATGCCGATGTTGACATGATCAAAGCACAACAAGGCTTGGCTTTGAAATCAGACGTTGTAACGCCGTGGTATGGAGAATGGCAAGAAACCAATGCCTCTGCATGGCAAACGGCAATCTTAGGTAGATCTACAGCACAAGAAGCCATGGACAAGTCAGGTACACGCTGGAATGACCTAAAGAAGGAATTTAGTTAATACTCTGAATTTTATGGCCGCTTTACCTTTAGGGGTAGGGCGGCCTCCTCCTTTAAAACGAATAATATAGTGAAAATGCATGTCTGACCAAAGTAAACTCACCATCGGATATCGATTATTACGACGTTTTAATTATGAAACCCGTAGTGCTGCCTTGTTTATTTTACCCGTCATGTCCGTATTGGCTCTGGTCACAGTTTTTCCAATTTTTTATTCCCTTTACACTAGCTTTTTTAACCTAAAATTAACTCGTCCGCATCGCGTGCCTTTCGTTTGGTTAGATAATTACATCAAAGTATTAAGCGATGAATTATTCTGGGAATCAGTCCAACGTACAGTATCGTTTACCTTAATGTCAGTGAGCGCGATTGCAGTGATTGCGTTATTAATAGCTCTGCTATTAAACGAAACTTTTCGTGGACGACGCGTCATTAGCACCATTGTGTTAATCCCATGGGCCATTCCAACAGTCGCTAATGGATTGTTGTGGAAATGGATTTATGATTCAGGTTATGGGGCGTTGAATGGAGTGTTATTGCAGCTAGGACTGATCGATAAATACACAGTCTGGCTTGGTGATGCTGATCGTACATTGCCGTTAATAGCCAATGCTTTTGTATGGAAAGAAGTACCCTTGGCAGCAATTTTAATTTTGGTCACCATGAAATCTATTCCTGCCGATTTATACCGTGCGGCCAGAGTTGATGGTGCCAATGCTTTTCAGCGTTTTGTGCATATTACCCTGCCTTCCTTAAAGCCTGGTTTCATGTTGGTCATGATTTATGAAACCATGATGGCCATTCGCCATTTTGATTTATTTTTCTTGCTAACCGAAGGTGGACCGGGTGAAGCATCGCATGTGGTTGCGTGGCAAATTTATGTTGAAACATTCCGTAATTTATCTTTTGGTACTGGCAGTGCGATGTCTTACATTCTGGCTATAGTTACCTTTGCTTTAGCGTATTTTATTATCAAAATGCTGGGGCGTAGGGTATAAGTTGATGAAAACATTAATATTCAATTCAGATTCTGAAAAATATCGCAGTAAACCTAAACTGACGGTACTCACACGTAAGGTTGGGTTGTTCATAGCCTCGGCTATATTGATGATTTATGTCTTAGGTCCCGTGGGTTGGTTGCTATCCTCATCTTTTCAGACGGAGGCCGAAATTGTATCGGTGCCGCCGCACTGGATTCCTCATGAGCCTACTTTGAAAAATTTTAAAGCGATCTTCTTCCAAGAATTTGAAGAAGTCACCTATGAAAACCGGAGTAGAGTTGATACGTCGGCGGGTGGATACATTCCCACCACAGCTAAGTATTTATTACCATCTATGTGGAATAGTTTCATTATTTCCATTGCCGTAGTGATCTTAAATTTATTGGTTGGGGTTCCTGCTGCTTACGCCATGGCAAAGATACGTTTTTGGGGACGTCAAGCATCCATCTACACTATTTTAACCACCCGAGTTATTCCCGACATTGCCCTGGTTGTTCCCTTCTTTTTGGTCATCAAGAATTTGGGATTACTCGATAGCTTGTCATCGTTAATCATCACGTATCTGGCCGTCACCATTCCCTTTACGGTGTTTATTTTGGTGGGCTATTTTGAATCCCTCCCGGATGAACTGGACAAAGCTGCGCGGGTGGACGGGTGTTCGCGGTTTCAAGCATTAACAAAAGTTTTTTTACCTCTATCAGTACCCTCCTTAGTTGCGGTTATTTTGTTTACTTTCCTAACAAGTTGGAACGAATTCTTGCTGGCACTGATGTTCACGCAAACCATTTCTTCACAAACCTTGCCCATCATTGTGGCTGGGTTCACGTCTGATTTTACCATCAGTTTTTCGTTTATTAATGCTGCTGGGGTTATAGCGATCATACCGCCTGTAATCCTAGCTATTTTTTTTGAACGCTATATCGTATCTGGCCTGACGGCTGGAGCGGTTAAAGGATAAGGGAACCTACGATATGGCACGGATTATTTTTGATAACGTCACCAAATACTATGGCAATGTGAAGGCCGTAGACAAGTTGAATTTAGAGATCCAGGACAAAGAATTCCTGGTTTTGCTCGGACCATCAGGGTGTGGTAAAACCACCACCTTAAATATGATTGCGGGTCTAGAAGAATTAACTGAAGGGGACATTTACTTTGATGACCAAGTGGTGAATTTCATGCCCCCCCATCAACGTGATATTGCCATGGTGTTTCAAAGCTATGCTCTTTATCCACACAAAAGTGTTTACGACAATATTGCGTTTGGTTTGAAGATGAGGAAGTATAAAAGCGAAGAAATCGACCAGCGGGTACGCGCAGCTGCTGAAAGCTTGGAGATTACACATCTGTTAGATCGTCGTCCTAATCAACTTTCTGGGGGGCAACGTCAGCGGGTGGCATTGGGCCGCGCCATGGTTCGCCAACCTGCCGTATTTTTAATGGATGAACCTTTATCAAACCTAGATGCTACTCTGCGTATTTCCATGCGTGCCAAAATCAAAGAAATGCATCAATCCATGGAAACTACCTTTGTCTATGTCACCCACGATCAAGCCGAAGCCTTAACACTGGCTGACCGTATTGTTGTTATGGAACAAGGTATTGTCCAACAAATTGGCACCCCAGATGAAATTTATGAACGTCCTCGTAATATGTTTGTCGCTTCCTTCCTTGGCAATCCACCAATCAATATGATCCAAGGTGCCTTGGTTGGAAACGGTGATCAAATTACATTTACCGCCGGGGCCGTCAACTTTACCATTCCCCCAGACTATTCAACAAAATTAAGCGGTATGGATGGTCGTAAAGTGGTGCTGGGGTTGCGTCCCGAAGACGTGGATGACCATCGTGCATTGGTAGAAGGCGAAACTATTCAAGGACAAGTAAACTTTGTTATGCCCGTTGGTTCTGATCAATACTTATCCATGCGAGTTAATGACAAAGAAGTTTTCTTCCGCGTTGGTAAAGAGATTAGCCACAAAAATGGTGAAAACGTGTCCCTTGCTATCAACGTCAATCGTTTGCATATTTTTGACCAAACCAGCAAAGAATCATTATTGTGGGGGTTATGAGGTTTTAAAGTGAAATCAGGAAAATTCACCTATCATGAACCCACAACGTTAACCGCTGCGTTTCAGTTGTTGGCGGAGCTCGGCGATGACGTAAAAATTATCGCGGGGGGGCAGAGTCTTATTCCTGTTATGAATTTGCGCTTGGCACAACCTGAACACTTGATTGATATCAACACCATTCAAGAACTAATCGGAATTAAAGAAACCAACGAACACATTACAGTGGGTGCTGTAACCTGCCACGCTGATATAGAAACAGCTTTTGGCTTAAAGGCGGCTTGTCCAATTTTACCTGAGGCAGCAAGGCGCATTGGTCACTTGGCGATACGCAACCGTGGAACCATCGGCGGCAGCTTAGTCAATGCCGACCCGGCGGCCGAATGGCCCTTAATAGCCATTTTAATGGATGCAGAAATGACTATTCATTCCGGACAAGAAGTTAGAATATTATCTGCCAGAGATTTTATACAATCCGTGTATACGTCTGCTGTTGAAGAGTATGAAATTTTAACCACCATTCAATTTCCAGTTTTGAAAACTGGCGAGGGTTGGTCCATTCAGCAAATTTGTCGGCGCGTGGGTGACTTTGCGATTGTTGCCGTCGCCGTGACCCTACGTCTTCAACAAGATGGCACCTTGAAACACTTGCGCTTATGTTTAGGCGGTATGGATGTGACACCCTTACGCATGACAATGGTAGAAAAAGACGCTGTTGGAAAAATACCAGATGCAGCGTGGATTGAAGATACCTCTAAGTCTGCGTCGAAAATGGGAAGCCCCGGAAGCGATATGCATGCCAATGCTATATACCGACAAGAAATTTGTGAAGTACTAACAACCAAAGCCCTAAACGAAGCCTTGCATCGTGCTCGTAAACAAGAGGGGTCACCGTATGGATAAAGTCTCCATTTCCCTTAACATCAATGGACACGATCAGGAGATGTTGGTTGAACCCCGCAAACTATTGTCCGACGCTATTCGCGAAGACGCACGCCTGACCGGTACTCACGTTGGTTGTGAACATGGGGTTTGTGGTGCCTGTACCGTTTTAATCGACGGACGCCCCCAACGCTCATGCTTAACATTTGCAATACAAGCCCAAGGAAAATCTATTCATACTATTGAGTCAGTAGAAAATAAAACGGGTGGCTACACGCCTTTACAACAAGCCTTACATGAAGAACATGGATTGCAATGTGGCTTTTGCACACCCGGCATCATTGTCACCTTTGAGGCATATTTAAAAGATCATCCTAATCCTAGCGATGCTGAAATTAGGGATGTGTTGTCCGGTAATTTATGCCGCTGTACCGGCTATCAAAATATTATTAAAGCCATTAAAAAAGTAGTGGCTGTTTTACCTGAAGTGCAAACAGAAATAGAAGCTGGCGATGAATATTTTACTGACTTCACTTCCATTGGTAAACGTATGCCTCGCCGCGAGGACCATCGTTTGTTACGTGGCCAAGGGCGTTATTTAGACGATATTGAAGTTCCTGGTGCCCTGCATGCTTGTTTTCTTCGCAGCCCCCATGCTCATGCAAAAATAGTGTCTATAGAGATGGATGAAGCGAAATCGATGCCGGGTGTTGAGGCGGTTTTTACTGGAAAAGAACTTGTCGAATGGACCACAACCATGCGAATGGCCCCCCCGATTGACGGCATAAAGCCCGTTGAAATGACGGCATTGCCCATCGACAAAGTACGTTTTCATGGTGACCCCGTTGTTTGTGTGGTTGCGACTGACCGTTATGTGGCGGAGGATGCTATCGAGTGTATCGATGTGGAATATGAACCTTTAGATGCCGTAACCGACATGTTCAAGGCTCAAGATTCCCAATCACCGCTGGTCGACGATATGCTCGACAGTAACTTAGTCTCACACCAAACATTTAGTACCGATGGCATTGATGCCATCATGGAAGATGCCGAACATATTGTGGAATGCCGTTTTGCCGAACACCGTCAAACACAGTTGCCCATTGAAACCAGAGGGATAATCGCCCAATGGGATCAAGGCCGTGAACATTTAACCTTGCACGTTGGCAATCAGGCCCCCCATCCCTATCGAACAGTAATTGCCGGATGGCTGGAATTAAAGGAATCCCAAGTTACGGTCATTAGCCCTGATGTGGGCGGTGGGTTTGGACAAAAGATTGCAGTGTACCGCGAAGAACTGACTGTTGCCGCCATCGCCAGACACTTAAAACGACCTGTACGCTGGCGTGAAGATCGTATGGAAAATTTGCTGGCGGCTTGTCACGCCCGCGAAGACACCGTACGCACGCGTGCTGCGGTTGACGGAGACGGCAAACTGTTAGGTTTAACGCTAGAAATTACCGAAGATTTTGGCGCGTATTGTTTCTATCCCGCCAACTATCTAGCCCGTGTGATTGCGATGATTATCAGTGGCCCCTATCGATTGCCGCAATATGCCTATGATGTGAAAGTTGTGTTAACCAATAAGTGTGGCAATGGTCCTATGCGCGCGCCTATGGCAATTACCAGTTGGATTATGGACGGCACCATAGAAGCCATTGCAAAACACTTAAGCCTTGATCCTGTGGCTGTGCGTCGCACCAACATGTTAAGCGAACGCGACCTACCCTACACCATGCCATCGGGTGAGGTTCTCGAAGACGTAAACCCCCTAGAAACCCTTGAAAGAGGGTTGGAGGCATTTGACTACCAGGCATTTAGGAAACACCAGAATGCGGACCGAACACAAAAAGTATACCGCGGAATTGGTATTTGTGCTGTCGTTGAATCGACCACGTATGGATCAAAATTTTATAAATCAGCTGGCATTCCAGGTTCAGGTCATGAAGCGGCATGGGTCAAGGTCGAACCGTCTGGAGTTGTGCGCGCCTCCGTTGGTTTGGCATCCACCGGACAAGGTTATGAAACGGCGTTCGCTCAAACTGTTGCCGAAGGGTTTGGCGTTCATCCAGATGATGTAAGAATCGAAATTGGGAATACAGATGTTGCCCCCTATGGCATGGGATCACGCGGCTCACGCGGCGCAACGGCTGGAGGGGGCGCGGCCTATTTGGTGGGTTTAAAGGCGCAAAAAAAAGCTCTAACCATTGCTGCAAAGTTACTAAACATTGATACGATTGACGAGCTTTCCATGCGCCATGGAAAAGTTTGGCATCGAAATAAGGGCGCATGGACAGAAACACCGTTGGGGTTGCCTGATATTGCACGGGTAGCATACTTTAACCCCGCAGAATTACCAGAGGGTATGGAGCCGGGTTTTGAAATTTTTAAAGCCTACGACCCCCCTCCGATGACATATTCCAATTCAACGCATTTTTGTGAAGTATTGGTCAACATAGGGACGGGGCAAGTTAATATCGAACGCTACCTGATCGTTGAAAACTGTGGAACTGTGATCAATCCCTTAATTGTCGAAGGCCAACAACATGGCTCGGTCATAATGGGTATTTCTGGCACCTTATTTGAACATGTTATTTACGATGATACGGGACAAAATTTAACAGGGTCATTAGCAGATTATTTAATACCTACAGCATGTGAAGTCCCTGATATAGATATTATTCAAATGAATACACCGAACAAAAATACACCTGCGGGTATTAAAGGTATGGCCGAAGGTGGCGTGATGGGAGCCATCGGAGCGGTTAGCAATGCTGTTAGCGATGCTTTAGCCCCGTTTAACATTACCATCGAAGAACATCCCATATCGCCCAACTCCCTACGCGCATTATTGCGAAAAAACCATAAAGGATTATTACAATGACCGTATCATCAAAGACCACCACTGTTGGCTTTATAGGACTGGGTATTATGGGTCAAAGTATGGCAGTGCATATACAAAAAGCCGGCTATGCATTACATGTTTACAACCGCACTAAAAGCAAAGCTGGTTCCTTAATTCAAGGAGGAGCCACATGGCATGATACCCCCGGTAGCGTGGCTACTGTATGCGATGTGATCATTGCCATGGTCGGCTATCCCGCTGATGTTGAAGAGGTGTTCTTAGGTAAGGACGGTATCGTTGCAAATGCCAAATCAGGGACGATTTTGGTGGATATGACCACCTCTGAACCCGCGTTGGCAATAAAAATTGATCTTGCAGCTAAAGTAAAGGGACAATTCTCTTTGGATGCACCTGTATCCGGGGGAGAAGTCGGGGCGAAAAAAGCTGTGCTTTCCATCATGGTTGGTGGCGATCAAGAAACTTTTGATGCGGTTCTCCCCTTATTCAAGGTCATGGGCGAAAACATACGTCTACAAGGTTCTGCTGGTGCTGGGCAGCACACCAAGATGAGCAATCAAATCGTTGTGGCCGGCAACATGTTGGCCGCCGTCGAAGGACTATCGTATGCTAAAAAGTCAGGTCTAGACCCACAAGAAGTTTTAAAATCTATTGGCACCGGCGCAGCGGCCAGCTTTTTATTGAACGGTTTAGGGCCAAAGATGATCGAGGGGGATTTCACTCCCGGGTTCTTCATTCACCATTTTATTAAAGACATGGTCATTGCCTTAAAAGAAGCTGAAGCTATGGGCGTGAACTTGTTGGGTTTGAGAGCAACGCATCGTCTATATGAAAAAATTGCTGAAGAGGGGGGCCGGGAAGAAGGTACGCAAGCTTTAATCAAAGCATATGACTGATCCTGAAATGGCTCTACAGGTTAATGTCAGGAGAGCCAGTTCAGATTGGGTTAGATGTTTCCCGCATAACGGAGGTTTTCTACCGCAAAGTTGTCATTCTCCTGGCTCTAGGGGCTTATGCAGAGGCCATAGTAAAATCAGTACCAAGCCTTTTCCCGTTGCTCTGACACGTAGGTACGGTTTTGAAGAT